>Ga0256835_1000615_pt1 | contig 25113 bp, 21 predicted proteins | sample PIR30metaG_FD_185972 | JGI IMG/M metagenome (GOLD analysis project Ga0256835, IMG submission 185972) | Hydrothermal vent microbial communities from East Pacific Rise, Pacific Ocean - PIR-30 | ecosystem: Environmental > Aquatic > Marine > Hydrothermal vents | place: Pacific Ocean: East Pacific...
GCCCATATCCTTGCTCAGGCTGTCAAGAGGCTCTTTCCAGAGGCTAAACTCACCATAGGACCCCCGATTGAGAATGGATTTTTCTACGATATAGACTTCGGTGGAAAGACCCTGACCCCGGAGGATTTGGAGAAAATCGAGCAGGAAGCGTATAAGATAATCGAGGCGGATTATCCCACCCGCAGGGAGGAGTGGGACAGCGAATATGCAAAGAAGTTCTTCAAGGAGAGGGGGGAGGATTACAAGGTCCTCCTCATAGAGGAGTTCGGCGAGCCAAAGGTTTCTGTTTACTGGCAGGGGGAATTCGTGGATTTGTGCCGCGGACCCCACATTCCCAGAACCGGCCTTGTTAAGGCTTTCAAAGTGCTTTCGGTCTCCGGTGCCTACTGGAAGGGGGATGAGAACAATCCCCAGCTCCAGAGGATTTACGGCATATCCTTCCCCACCAGGGAGCAGCTGGACGAATTCCTCCACATGTACGAGGAAGCCAAGAAGAGGGACCACAGGGTTCTGGGCAAACAGCTGGAGCTGTTCGACTTCTACGAGGAAGCCGGTCCCGGTCTGGTCTTCTGGCACCCCAAGGGGGCTCTCCTGAGGAGCATTATAGAGGACTATTCCAAGAAGAAGCATCTGGAGAGGGGTTATCAGCTGGTCCAGACCCCCCACGTCCTGAGAACCAAGCTCTGGGAAATATCCGGGCATCTGGAGTACTATAAGGAGAATATGTTCCTCGTGGAAGCCGGGGATGAGACCTACGGGGTCAAGCCCATGAATTGCCCTGCCCATATTCTCATTTACCGATCCAAGAAGCATTCCTACAGGGAGCTACCCATCAAGTTCTTCGAGCTGGGAACCGTTTACAGGTATGAAAAGAGCGGTGTCCTTCACGGACTGCTCAGGGTGAGGGGCTTCACGCAGGATGACTCCCACATATTCGCCACACCGGAGCAGATAGAGGAAGTGGTTCTGGACGTTCTGGAATTGATGAAGGAGATTCTGGGCAGGTTCGGCTTCGACAGATTCGACATCGAGCTTTCCACCTACGACCCGGAGAACAAGGACAAGTACATGGGCTCCGAGGAGGAGTGGATTAACGCCCAGAATGCTCTGGAGAATGCCCTCAAGAGGGCGGGTCTCGAGTATCGCATCGCGCCGGGCGAAGCCGCCTTCTATGGACCCAAGATAGACGTTCAGCTCTACGACGTTCTGGGCAGGAAGTGGCAGTGCACCACCATCCAGCTGGACTTCAACCTCCCCAAGCGCTTTGGACTCACGTACGTGGATAAGGATGGAAAGGAGAAGACCCCCGTCATCATCCACAGGGCCATATTCGGATCTGTGGAGCGATTCATCGGAATTCTGATAGAGCATTATGCAGGGGATTTCCCCCTCTGGCTGGCTCCCGTTCAGGTGTCCATCGTGCCCGTCTCGGATAAATTCATGGATTATGCAAAGAAGGTGGAGCAGGAATTGAAATCCAGAGGCTTCAGGGTCTATCTCGATGATAGAAAAGAGCGTGTGGGATACAAGATAAGGGATGCGGAAGTGAAGAAGATACCCTACACGGTGGTGGTTGGTAAACGAGAAATGGAAGAAGGCACCGTTTCGGTTAGAAAGAGAAAGGAAGGAGACCTTGGGGCAGTTCCCTTGGAGAAATTTATCGAAATGCTCAATGATGAGATTCAGGAGTGAAATGCGACGTATAGCCATTTGCAATAGTTTATACTTGTGACCATGAAAGTCCTATCTGAAAGGACCGTAAAACTTAAGAAAGTACTCACCAAGAGTGGTGCGGAATTGTACATGATCGAACTGGCTCCCAATCACTTTTTCCTGGAGCAGAACTACAACAAGCCCAGCAGGTACGGGATCGCTTACAGAAAGTTGAAGCAGAAGTATCCCGATTTCTTCATGTTCTGGGAGATCAAGAACGATCAGTACACTGGAAGACTGCTCATGGGAACCTTCGCCCAGAAGGAAGAGATAGACGAATTCATTACCAGTGTTCTTAAATCCAGAGATTATCTGGAGTATCCCATCGAAAGAGAAGAACTCGACTGATGCTCGAAGGGCGGAGAATCGTTCTGGACCCCGGACATGGGGGTGAATCCGAAGGTGCAATAGCCGGTGAAATAAAGGAAAAAGATGTCAATCTGGAAGTGGCCCTCCTCCTGAAGAAGTTCCTGGAAGAGGAGGGGGCCATCGTCTTCATGACGAGGGATTCGGATAAGTTCGTTTCTCTCAAGGACAGGGTTGCCTTCGCAGAGGCGGTGGAGGCGGAGGTCTTCCTCTCCATCCATCACAATGCGTCCTACGATGACAGGCCCAATCAGGTGGAGGTCTATTACCGCTGGTGCGACGAGTGTCCATCCCAGTCCCTCGCCCAGTTCCTCACAGATTCCCTCTCTAAAGAACTGGAATTGCCCGCCCGAATCCCCTATCCTGCCACCTACACCGTCCTTCGCAACAGGCTTCCCCTCTCCGTTCTGACCGAAGCCTATTACCTCAAGTATCACCATCCTGAATTGATCGAGAGGGAGGCAAGGGGCCTCTTGGAGGGGCTGAAATCCTTCTTCAACCACGGATATCCGTCCATCCGGGGGGTGGACGTGAGGGAGAATGTTATAGAGCTTCACACAGCGGGTACATGGGACAGTCTCATAAGCTCTGCCCACATGAATAACAAGAGGCTTCTTCTGGAAAAGAAGGAGGGCAAAGCCCTCGTCCATCTCACCGCCGGGAGCGGGAATCTGAGAGTTGTTTTGAGGAATTATGCAGGAATTCCCTCCGAGCCCCTGGAGATGACCATAAACAACGTGGTCAGCACCTATGTGATGGACATTTATCCGGGGATAAAGCAGATTCCCAATCTTATCAGCATTTACCTCTACGATATCTACGGTCTGCCCATAGGGGACGGGCAGGAGGTGCTGGTGAGGGTGAATGGGGAAGAGGCCCTCTTCTACACCGTTGGAGGCAGAATCTCCTTCGTGGCATCCGTCGAGGCAGATAAGTACGAGGTGGAGATAGAGGTACAGGGCCGAAAATTCTCTGAAACCCTTCATCTGGCTGATGGGAGGGTGTATTATGCCCATGTGAAAGGGGCATGGGATGGCTTCGCTATCGGCCAGAAGCGCACGTATCCTATATTCGCCGATGGAAGCATCTTCTCGCCGGAGAAGAAATTAAAGATCATAGCCATAGGCTATCAATCAGTGGACGTCGAACTGGAAGAAGGGCGCAATGAGATAGAAGTATACCCCCTTTACGAAGGGGTTTTTCACAGGAAGAAGATTTTTATTGCTTACGATGGTCTCAAGGACCTGGCCTATGAACTGTCCTCCATGCTCTGGTTTGCCGGATCAACCACAGAGGTGGAATCATACGAGAACGAACTGGAAATAACGCGTAAGGCGGTGGAATTCGACGGGGACATAGTGGTGTATCTGAAGCGCTCCAAGGAGCCTGCCATAGGCTACTACGAAATGGACGAGCAGGGAAAGAGATTGGCCGGCATCCTTTCTGCAAAACTGCAACTCTTCTCCATTCCCGTAAGCGATCACCTGTTGATTCAGCCCTTCGGGGCAAGGGTCATGGTGGGACTGGAGAGCGGGGGGCAGAAGGTTTTATCTGCTCTGGTGGATTCCCTTTATAGATTCCTGAAGGGGGGAGAGGAGTATGAAACGGCCTGAAACGGGCATATTGAAGATCAAGAGGAAGAAATTCGGGGATGAGATCCTGGTCATGTATATGTACGATGGAGAGGTAATATACGCCTATTCGCCCTTTTCCGGTGAAGCAATTGGTGTAAAGAATGTGAAGGATTTTTTGAATAACATAGTGCGGTCGTATAAGTGGGACCTGACCCACGAATTCACTGTAATGAGTGAAAACGAACTGGCTTCTATTCTGAAGGTGCCCGGAATCAGATACGACAGCGTTTCCAGGAAAATCACCGGTCGCATGAAGGAATTGCTCGATGGAATTCAGGGGGTATGGAGCTATGGTGTATTCGATGATCGGGGTTATTTGATCGCCGGATATAATCTGAATCCTGCGGCTTTAAAGGATTTCGTGGATACGTATTCTGCGGCCCGAAGCGGTCTGGAGAAGTTCGATATAAGGAACATAAAGTTCTTCCTCACCAAACATGCCGGTGGATTCTTCTCCACTTTTCTCCCCATAAAGGAGGAGTATTTCTTCTTCTTTCTCTTCGAGGAGAACTATGTTTCAATGGGGTATGTGGTCAGTTCGCTAATACACGAAGTGAGAAAACATCTGGAAGAGGTACTGGTGAAATAGGCTTCCTTTCTTCAACTGTAAAATTCTGGCCATGAATATCGAGGAGATAAAGAGGGTGGTTGATAGATTCGCCGACGACGTGAGCCCCGGACTCGTCGCATGCGATCTCTTCGATAAGGATGGATTTTCCATATATGGGATCAATTCGAATGAGGAGATGTGCAGTATCTTCAGTCATATAACCAATATGATACGTAAATCCCTGGAAAATACCGCTTTCCCCCGGATGGAATACTATACCATCTTTGCAGAGGACGATAAGATGGTCCTGATCGTGGATCTGGGGGAGAAGTATATGTTCGGAGCCCTTATAGATAGCGACAAGGCCAAGCCGGGTCTGGTATTCAGTGTGGCCCTTCCGAAACTCGTGGAGGATCTGAAGAAGTTGCTCCCCTGATGGAAACGGAAAGCCCCATCATGAATCCCATTGTCAGGTTCAGAACGGCAGAATCGAAATTATTTTCGAATATCCCGGCCAGTGCTATGACCATAAATGATATCCCCGTGGCCAGGGGAAGGAACCTGATCCTTCCCCTTTCAAATCCCATACGTATGAATTTGACCGTGAAGTAAATCAGGGTCAATAATACGAGGATCATCCCTGTTATGCCTGTTTCTGCAAGGGCTGTTATGTACGTACTGTGGGCATGGGCGTAATTGTCTATCAGGCCTTTCATGTGGTATGGAATGAGGTAGGGGGAGATGTTGTCATATCCAACACCGAACAGAAGATTATTCCTCGCTATCTCCAGCCCTGCCTTCCAGAAGTTCAATCGGAGCATCATGCTGGATGCGAGGGATTTATTGGACAGGAGGAGGGTGGCGCCACTTATGAGCAGGAGGACAACGGTGAGGATCGAAATGAATTTCCACTGCCGCCTGTATCGTATTCCCGCAAGCAGAATAAATCCAAAAAGGGCTGAAGGAATATAGGCCCGGGATCCCGTCATGAGAAGAGATAATATCGCAAAAAGGGCATAGAGGCTGAATTCCCGTCTGAAGAAGAGGGTTGCGGACAGGAACAGGATACTGATTACCGAATAGAATCCTGCTGCTATGAGCTTGTGGGAAAAGAAACCGGTGAATTTACCGGCTCTGTCCCAGGTTATGTCGTATGTAATGGTCCCCACGTTCCCCTTGAACATGAAGGCATCGGGGTCGTGCAGGTGTACGAAGAACGTCTCTTTCCCGATGAGCTCGTAATTCCCCTGGTCCAGTTTCAGGTGTGCCGGATAACCCGGATTGGGCAGTATGGAATCCACCTCCGCCCCTTCCCTGCGAAGATGGGCAAAGGTCGGTTGGGGATCATAGTTGTAGATATCCACTTTCGTGCGCTTCAGGATCTGGAAGGAGCAATAGCCGTTGCATTTGATTATGTATTCCCTGTGGCCAATGTTCGAAGACAATCTATCTGCCACACCGAACAGGAAAATCAGGCTTATAACCACTCCAAGGGAGTGGAGGTATATGCGCAGAGATTTATCATCCACGGGAGAATTGGAGAAGATGATATATCCGGATTTGTCGAACAGTTCCTTCAATTTGGTGAGCTTCAATCCGTTTACCCATAAGGTGATGCCCCTCCATGCATAGAGCAGGACGAATAGCAGGTAATCGAGAGGAAACCTGTACTGGATTATGCCTGCCACCCACAGGATGAGGTAATAGAGGAACAGTATTACCATCGGGACATAGCTGACGGAGAAGGATATGGGCAGGAATATGACGAAGAGGCTCACCAGCAGGCGCTCGAATATGAGCATGGGTTCGAAAACTTTAAAGGATTATGGATAGTTTTCGGTCATGGAATGCTTACGGGAAATGCACAGTAGATACCCTTATCCGATGGGGAAATCTGGATGCTGTCCACTGAATTCCCATTTACGATCAGGAGGTAATTGGGGCTGGAGCCCGAATACCCGTTTATGCTGACGTAAAAGGTGCCCCCGTCCTCCGCTATGCAGTTCAGGGTGCTTCCCACCCGTATGGTGTCTAAAATCCTCATCCCCGTATCCACCAGATAGAGCTTCCCGAAGAAGTTGCCCAGAAGGCCCGTGCCATCATTGGAGAAGGCGATGGAGTAAATGTTATCCTCTATCGGGAGACTGTCCACCTTCTCCAGTTGGGGGAATGTGAGCCTGTACAGGATGCTCCCCGTCTGCCCCGGAATCCCCGACGATACCACCATTATATAATCCCCCGCCATATCCAGACCCCCCATGCCGCTCTGCAGGACGGCGCTGTCCACCTTCTGGAGATTTCCATCCAGAAGGAACACCTTCGAAGGGTATGGGTAATTGTAGTTCTCGTCCATCCCGTTGGCTGTTGCCAGTATTCCATGGGAAATGTTTATGGGCCTCGGTGCCAGAGGTACTGTATCCACCCCGCCGGAATTCAGGTTGAGGACAGTCAGGTGCTCGCTGTAGGATTTTCCGAAATCGCTCATCACGAGCAGGGAATCTATCAGTATCCCCTCGAGGGGATTGCTCCAGGAGGGAAGGGGAATCTCATCTATTAACTGGCTTTGGGAGAGGCTTATCAGGCTCACGGAGGCGGAACCTGTAAATCCCCCCGAATTGATGACCATCAGGGTGTCCCCCTGCTGAATCAGATGGTTGGGAATGTCCCCCTGACCGGTAGGGATGCTGCTCCAGAGGGCTCCTGTTTCCGGGTCGATAAGGGCAATCTGCCTGCTCTCCTGAAGGATTACGGCTATGGCTTTAGTGGAGGATGGAGGCACGGGTGGCTGCGTTGAGGTTCCCGAACAGGCAACCAGAAGCACAAGGGGGATGAACCTTCTCATGATGAAAAAAAGCCCGCCCGGGCGGGGCGGGAGATTAGAGTCCAAAGAAGGCTGCAAAGACTTTATCCACAAAGGAAGTGTAGGCATCGGGGAAGAGACCCATCAGAAGCACCAGAACGGCACTCACGACGGCCACTGCATAGGGAATCCTGCCGGAGGGCAGCTCCTTCGTGGAATCATCCCTCTGGAAGGCATAATAGACCACCCGCAGATAGTAGAAGGCGGATATGACACCGTTGAAGAAGAGCCATGCGGCCAGCAGGGGATGGTTCATCTGCACCATGGAGAATGCCAGGAAGAACTTGGCGAAGAATCCGGCGAAGGGCGGAATACCGGCAAGGGACACCATTAGAGCCGCAAGGGCCAAGGCCAGATCGGGCTTCCTCCAGAAGAGGCCCTTGAGGTTCTCTATGTGGGTGTTGCCCTCGCTCGTTATCTGGAGCACCGCGAAGGCTCCGAAGGTGGTGATGGTGTAGATGAGCATGAATATGATGGCGGCTTTGACCGCCTCCAGGCCACCGGTGTATACCACTGCCAGAACGTATCCGGCATTGGCTATGGTGGAGAAGGCAAGGATCTTCTTGACGCTGTTTTCCCGGAGTGCGGCTATATTACCCACGATCATCGTCAGGACAGAGAGCCAGAGTATGAGGCCCTTCCACAGGGCGGGGTAATTGACCAGAAGGCCCTGGAAGATGGCGAATACGAGACCGATTGCGGCTGTTTTTGACACTGTGGAGATGAATCCTGCCGTGGGGGTGGGTGCCCCCTCAAACACGTCGGGAGTCCAGAAGTGGAATGGCACGGCCGACAGCTTGAAACCAAATCCCACTATGAGGAAAGCCATGGCGATGGAGGAGAGGATTATTACCTCCTTCGGGAATCCACCCTGTGCGAGGGTGTATATCCTCTGGAATGTGGCACCGAAGTCTATCGTTCCATATGCCAGATACAGGAATGCGATACCCATAGTGAGGAATGCTGTGGATAGGGCTCCCAGGAAGAAGTACTTGCCCGCTGCCTCGTAGCTGAACAGATCCCTCCTGAATGCCACCAGAGCGTAGAGGGAGAAGGACAGGATCTCCAGGGAGAGGAGAAGGGTGGGCCAGTTGTTGGACTTGATGAGGAGCATTCCACCCAGCAGGGCGGAGAGGGTAAGGAACTGGTAGTCACCGCTTGCCCTGTTCCTGAAGTAGTCGAAGGAGAGCAGGACGAAGTAGATGGTGCCTATGATCATGACGAGGTCCAGGAATCTCTCCACCACACCCAGCCTGATGCTCTTTATGATGTAGATGAGGTTCTGGTGCTCGTTTATGAAGGCTCCAAGTCCCTTGTAGTAGTCTGGGCTTATAAGGTTCAGGTCCCGCAGAGCGAAGAATCCCGCCACGAGCAGGAAGAGCAGGGATACCAGAGTGGCAATGAATCCCCTTCTTCCCAGCACGATTTCCAGAATCAGAACGACTAAAATCCCTGCAAGAATGGTGATTTCAGGCAAAAAGTACTGAATCATTGCTCTTCTCCTTGTTCAATTGTTTCCTCTTCCTGTGCCTCCATCTCCTGGATTTCCTGAAGCTCCTCTTCGATCACCTCGGGCTGTATGTTCTCACGGAGCTTCACGATTTCCACCACGGAGGCGGAAGTGGGTTCGGTGTACTGGAGGACCATCCTGGGATAAACACCTATGGCGAATACCAGAATCAGGGGTATAAGAACGGTGAGGAACTCGTACAGGGTCATATCTTTTGTCCTGAGTTTATCAGAGGAATTGAGGAATGCCAGCTTCTGATATGCGGGCAGCATGTAGTAAGCGGCCACGATCACACCGATCACACCGATATATGCCCACCAGGGATTGGCATTATAGGCACCGAGCAGCGCCAGGAACTCACCGATGAATCCGTTGAGACCGGGCAGTCCGATGGAGGCTAACATGAATATGGCGAATATCACCATCATGAAGGGAATGACCTTTGCCAGACCACCGATATCGGCCAGGCTCGTCGTTCTGTATCTCACATAGAGGAATCCAAGCAGCATGAACAGTACGCCCGTGGTAAGGGCGTGGTTAATCATCTGAATGCTGGCACCCTGAAGTCCATACACGTTGAAGGCGAAAATACCCAGAATGATGAAGCCCATATGGGCAAAGGAGGAATAGGCCAGCAGTCTCTTGAGGTCCGTCTGGACTGCCGCCATGAATCCACCGTATATGATTCCGATGATTGCAAGGACGGCTATCACATCAGCCATCTGGGCTGCTCCCTGCGGGAAGAGGGGTATGGCGAATCTGATGAAACCGTAGGTTCCCATCTTGGCCATGAGAGCAGAGAGCATGACGGTGACGGATATGGGGGCGCTCACGTACGTGTCGGGGAGCCAGGAATGGAAGGGGAATAGGGGGGACTTGACTGCGAAAGCCAGAGCGAATGCCAGGAAGAGCCATATCTGGACAGGAAGTTCCATCAGAGCTGTGCTGGCACGAACGGCCATATAGTCGAAGGTGCCCGTCTGGAGGTACAGGTAGATGATGGCCACACCCATGAAGATTCCGCTGAGCATGGTGTATATGAAGAACTTGAAGACGCTGCGATACCTGTTCTCATCGCCGAATATTCCGATGAGGAAGTAGGCGGGTATGAGGGTCATCTCGTAGAACACGAAGAAGAGGAAGAGGTTGAGGGAGGAAAATACTCCCACTATTGCACCCGTGAGGATGAGGAAGAAGAATGCGAACAGCTTTTCGTTATCCTGAATAAGCTTTATGGAAGCTGCGAAGGCTATGAGGGCTATGAGGGTGGTCAGAACCACCAGCAGGAGGGACAGCCCATCCACTCCCAGAATGTAGTTGATTCCAAAGGATGGAATCCATGCATACTTCTCCATCAGCTGGAATTCGCCGGCTTTGGACAGGTCGAAGCTGCCCAGGGCTAACAGGGACAGAAGGAATTCCATCCCCAGAACCACCAGCGTATATCCCAGCACGAATTTCCTGTCTCTGGGAAGGATTAAGAGGAGCAAAGCTCCTATTACTGGCACCCATATTAAAAGGCTCAGAATTCCACTCATTGTTCTCCTCCTTTATAGCACCAGCAGGTAAAGTATCAAAATAAATCCTGCTGTCATCAAAAGGGCGTAGGTGCTGTACTTTCCATCCTGCAGTTTGCGAACGAGATTACCGGTTGCCGCAGTAAGACCGGCAGCACCAATCACCGTACCGTCGATAAAGAGGTCCTCAAAGTACCTGTAAACTCCGGCAGCGAAAGACCTCAGCCATCCCATCAGGACGATCTCGTACCAGTCGCTTATGATACCCCAGCGGTTGTAGAGGATCTTGTAGATCCCCTTGATGATGGGGTTCTCTCCGAGGGAGGAAGGAATGACAGGCTTCACGTACATGAAGTAGGCTATGAGGATACCCAGTAAGGCCAGACCGTTGGTTATGATGGGCAGAAGAATACCTGCCTCACCATGCTCGAAGTGGGCATGAGGCAGCTGGGAGGTAAGGAATTCCTGGAACCATCCGGAGACGAATCCGGCCACCACCGCGAAGAAGGCCAGCACCCACATGGGGATGAGCATGACAGGGGGAGATTCGTGGGCCTTCTCGTAGAGTTCCCTGTCACGGGGCTCTCCGAAGAAGACCTTGAAGACCAGACGGAAGGTGTAGAAAGCAGTCATGAGAACTCCAAGGAGTGTGAGGTAGAATATGATGGTGTATCCGGAAAGTTCGCTGTAGTGGATTATGGCATCCTTGGACCAGAATCCGGCAAAGGGAAAGATACCTGCCAGAGCCAGAGAGCCAATCAGGAATGTCCAGAAGGTGTGGGGGAGTTTGTCCTTGAGACCTCCCATCCTGTTGATGTCCAGAACATCGTGCATGGCGTGCATGACGGAACCGGCTCCCAGGAACAGGAGGGCCTTGAAGAAGGCATGGGTGTATAGATGGAAGATTCCAGCCCAGTAAGCGCCAAGGCCCACTCCCACCATCATATAACCGATCTGGGAGATGGTGGAGTAGGCTATGATCCTCTTGATGTCGTTATTGACGAGAGCCATAGTGGCTGCGAAAACAGCCGTGAATGCACCCGTCAGGGCCACTATGTAGCCCACTTCGGGAACCTGTATGTAAAGGGGCGCACTCCTGGCCACCATATAGACGCCTGCGGTGACCATCGTGGCGGCGTGTATCAATGCGGATACCGGAGTGGGACCCTCCATGGCGTCGGGCAACCACACGTACAGGGGGAACTGGGCGGATTTACCCGTGGCGCCGATGAAGAGGAAGATAAGGGCCAGGCTCAGGAGCCCCTTGTTAACCGCGATGTTGGAAGTAAATATCTCCGAGTAGTTCAGGGTTCCAAAGATGGCAAAAAGGGTGAATATTCCCAGCAGGAATCCGGCATCACCGATCCTGTTAACTATGAATGCCTTGTTGGCTGCATCGGAGGCACTCTTCTTGTGGAACCAGAATCCGATGAGCAGATACGATGCCAGACCGACACCTTCCCAGCCCACGAACATGAGGACGTAGTTGTTGGCCATGACCAGCAGAAGCATTGCGAAGACGAAGAAGTTGAGGTAAGCGAAGTAACGGGCGTAAGACCTGTCTTCCGCCATATAGCCTATGGAATACACGTGAATCCAGAAGGAGACGAACGTGACCACGAAGATCATTATGGCGGCGAGGTTGTCTATGTAGTATCCGAAGGGGACGTGCAGTTTATCGGCTATTATCCACGTCCAGAAGGTGTTTTCGAATACCTGCCCCGTATTGACCACCTGCCAGAGGATGGCAAGGCCGCCAAGGGCGGATATTCCGAGGGCAGGAACAGCAATCCAGTGGGCCTTCTTTCCTGTGTACTTATTGAAGATGCCGTTTATTAAGAACCCCACAAAGGGTACGAACAGGGTTAAAATCACCAGCGCATCCATTGTTCTCCTCCTTTAATCTGACCTAAGACTGTTAAACTCATCTATGTTGGCAGTTCCCTTGAGGCGGTAGAGGTTGATGACGATGGCAAGACCCAGAGCCACTTCAGCAGCAGCGATGGCCAGAATAACCAGAGCGAATACCTGTCCTTCCAGCGAATCCACGACATTTCCGACAGTAATCAGGGCGAAGTTGGCAGAATTGAGCATTAATTCCAGTCCCATAAGCATTACCAGAGCATTACGTCTGAACAACACCACAAGAGCCCCTATAGAAAAGTAAAGCAGGGCCAGCATCAAGATCCAGTAAGTGTAGTTCATTGCTCCTCTCCTTTTTTACCTATGACGACTGCTATCACTATTGCCACAAGGAGCAACAGGGATGCCAGTTCGAAGGGTATGAGGTAGTCCGTCAGGAGCAGTTCACCCAGGCGCTCCGGAGAGCCTTCGGGACCCAGCTTCCATGCGGGAAGATCGATGATGTAGAGATACACACCCAGCAGTGCCAGAAGTGCTATTATCAAAATGTAGGAAACCAGACCTTTGAAGGAGAGGTCCATATCCTTCAGGGGGTCGCGCAAATTCAGTATCATGATGACGAAGAGGAAGAACACCACTATGGCACCGGAATAGACGATGATCTGTATCACTCCGAGGAAGGGGGCATTGAGCATTATATAAAGGGCAGCCAGGGATACGAAGTTCAACAGGAGCCCCAGTGCGTTATAGACCGGTCTCTTGGCAAACAGGACCACCAGTGCCCCCCAGAGGCCCAGAAGGGCGAATATGGTAAATATTACCGCCGTTAAAGTCATGTCCTGTGCTCCTTTTTAATTAATTTCTCGTACTCGCCTTCCAGAAACATGAACTGCTTCTTCTCCTTCTCCTCGAACTTCTTGGGTTCCTGCTTTGTCTTTGCGTATTCCATCTCCTGCTCATGCAGGCGAGCAGGGAACTCAAGAGGCTTACCATCGAGATCCTCCGCCCTGCGGTAGTAACCCAGCCATGCCTGCTTGGGCTGGACTCCGGGCGGAACGAAGAGCCTGTCCTTGTCCCATACCAGCTTCTGTCTGCTATCGGTTGCCAGCTCATAGACGTCGGACATAACGATGACCTCATCGGGACAGGCCTCGACACAGAATCCACAGTAGATGCATCTGGCAGCATCCCACATCCACACCGCCGCGTACCTCTCTCCCTTGCTGACGGGATTGTCCAGAGGATTCTCACCGCCTTCTATGTAGATGGCTTCGGAGGGGCATATTGCCGCACACAGCTGGCAGGCGATACACCTCTCCAGACCATCCTCGTGCCTCTGGAGCCTCAAAGCCCAGCGGGCTCTGGGAGGTAAATCCCTCTTCTCGTCGGGATACTGGACGGTAAACGTGTTGTGGGCCACGTTCTTCACGTTGTGCTTGAATGTAATCCAAAGGCCCTTAAACAGGGCAAAAATTCCCTTCATGGCTCACCCCCAAATTTTAATCAGTGCTGTGACGAGAATGTTTAGCAGTCCAAGGGGAATAAGGATCTTCCAGGCGAACTTCATGAGCTGGTCGTATCGGGTTCTGGGATATGTCCACCTGACCCACAGGAAGAAGTACACGAAGAAGAGGGTCTTCAGAGCGAACCACCATACCCCATCGGGACCGGGACCGTACCATCCTCCAAGGAAGAAGGTGGTAATGAGGGCAGATGCGATGACCACGTGGGCATACTCACCGGCGAAGAACCATGCGAATCTCATGGAGGAATACTCGGTGTGATATCCACCGACCAGTTCCGATTCCGCTTCCGGCAGATCGAAGGGTGCCCTGTTGGTCTCCGCGAATACGGCTATCAGGTATATGATGAATGCAACGGGCTGGGTGATGGCGAATGGAAGATGGGCCTGCGCTTTCACGATATCCACGAGAGACAGGCTTCCCGTCATGAGGACCACGGAGGCTATGGCTAAAGCCATGGGTATTTCATAGGAGATAACCTGTGCGGCTGCTCTCAGACTTCCGAAGAGGGAGTATTTGGTTCGTGCGGCCATTCCCGCCAGTATAACGGAGTATCCGGACAGGGCCGATATGCCCAGCAGCAGAAGGACTCCAACCGGTGGGTCCGCAAGGGTCAGGTTCTCCGCAAAGGGAATGAGGGCAGTGGCTGCTATGACACCCACCATGATGATTCCGGGGGTAATGAAGTGGAGTACGGGATCAACGGGTGCTGGAACTATCTCTTCCTTGAAGAACAGTTTCAGTACGTCCGCTATCGGTTGCAGCAGGCCGAATGGCCCCGTTTTGTTGGGACCTATTCGGTCCTGAATCCACGCCGCCACCCTTCTCTCTGCCCAAGTGGCGTAGGTGGCTGCGGTTAAAACGACGGCCAGAATCCCGACCGCCTTGGCTGCGAAAATAAGCAGTGGTTGTCCAGACATACTTTGAAAAGTATAATGGCGGAAGGGGAGAGTTCAGTGCCTGATAAACGATAACCATACGGGTGGAATTGATGCACTGAATCGGGCTGGTAAATCGTTCCAGTGTTTCTACATTCTCGCCCAAAATGCGCATACTTTAGAGGTTCAGAGTCTTTTTTGATGTTCAAATTGGTTTAATTTTTGCTTCAAATTTACGGAAAAAGGACCGGTTCCATGCGATTTGTCCATTAAACTTTCTCGGTCAGAAAAAGAACGGAGAGGTGTAATAATGGAATTGAAGGGGTTGATGAACGGAGCAAAGTCATCGGATACCTCGAAAGACGATGGCATTTTCCTGCTTGTGGATAGTGTTAACAGGGATAATGCTCTCGTTATTCAGAGGAACGGCAGGGTCGTATATGCCGACACTTCCATGGGGGTGGGGGTATCCGAGCTCGTCAAGATCAGAAAGATGAAACCAACCCATGTTTACAGGCTCGATGATATAATGGATGAACACTATGTGAATCCTAACGCTCTGCGGGCCCTGAAGGAGAAGGCCGGCAGTTCCATACCGGTGGGACTTTTCTCAAGCGACGACAACTTTCAGTTCGATGTTGGGCTTCAGGATGGAAACGTTATATGGGCCAATGCGTATTACAAGGGTAACCATATCGTGGGATATACGGCGCTACGCCTGTTCCTGTCATCTCATGTGAGTCGGGTGGAGTATCATGAGGCGATGGAGCCTTCAGTGAAGATCATAGATCTACCGGTGGAGGATGTCCTCGCGGTCTTCCGTCTTCCCGAGGTGAAACTGGAGAAAACCCCCGAGCGCAGGCCATCTATTTCCTTCGGAAAATTTCACAGAATAATCAATGGGCTGAGCATAGATGAATCTGCCTGGATAGATTACCTCAAGTATTTTGCCAGAAAGAAGTTCTCAGGAGCCCTCACTTCCAGTCTGGGTCATCTGGTGATAATGCAGGAGGGCAGGGTCGAGAGGGAGGAGATGCTCGACCTTCCCTATAGGTGCGATTTCTTCCGCGTCTGGGCTCTGGAATTCGAGGGTAACTATGCGATAGAATCGGGCAAGATCGTCATAGGTTCGATTACGCTGAACCTTCCCCACTTCCTCATCACGGCCGAGATGGATGGAATAGAGGGATCTTTCTTCCTGTTTTCCGGATTCCAGTACACGCAATCCATCAATTCGGAGCTATTCGTGATATGGAAGAAGGCCTTTGCCTCCTTCTTCGACGACCTTTCCATAGTGGATTTCGATGGAATGGACTGGATTATCGTCAATCCGGATGGGGTAATCAACATGCCTTCGACCGATGTGCTCTCCAGATATGCAGATAAGTTCATCTTCATCGGGAAGTCTCCCATAGAGAATGCAAGGGGAGTGCTCCCGCCCGATTCCAGCCTATCGGAAGTCCTTAAATTCCTGCGCGGTATGGCCAGTCAGGACAGGAAGAAGAGTACCATAGATCTGTGTTTTGAGGTCAGGGAGATGATTACCCGCCTCAAGGCCCAGTTCATATCGTGGCCGGTGGAAATGGCCAAGATAAAGGCCCTGACGGGGATCGATCCTTTGAATTTGAATTCGTGCAACGAAGACGATTTACGCAGGTTAAAGGATTTCATTCTGAAGCACTATGACATTCGGTAAACGGGGGAGGCACAGATGATTAAGTTGAAGTCACCAACGGATATAGTGGTTAATGTGGATCCCTCGGCGGGAATCCATTATACGTATGGTGAGTATCTCGTGATCCATAGTGGTCCATATAACCACTATTTCAACGATGCTTCCAGAACCTTTTTGAAGGATCCGAATCTCCTGTCGGAAGCGTCGAGGGCCGTGTGGTCCAATTTCTTCAGTCATCTGAAACAGGCCCAGAAGCTGGATAGAAAGGACTTTTCCCGCCTGGGGCTCAGGTTGTTCGAGGTGCTCGGATATGGTCAGCTCAATCTCAATATAATCGGAGGGAAGACGGAGAGCATTGTAAAGAATTCGGTATTTGCCCTTACTCACAGGATCCTGAGCGCTGTTCCTTCGAAGATCCCTGTCTGCGAATATACGGGTGGATATATAAGCGCATTTCTCAACGCAGTGTTGATGCCCAAGGATGAGATAATAGATGTGGAGGAAGAGAAGTGTGGCTCAATGGGACATAATGAATGTGAATTCTATGTGAAGACATCCAGGGAGAAACCCAGGAGGCTGGAAAGTCCCGGGAATGCCTTTCGTATATTCAATCTTCCTTCGGAGGAATTGAAACCATTCCTTACCAATCTCGACAAGCTGATGCCCAGGCCCAAGAACGGTTTGCTCTTCTATCCCAGTATTTATAACGAATTTCCCCGCCTTCACATTTCCTATATGATGGCCAATTATTATTCCATCGTGTTCTACGAGGCCCTCAAGGAAGCCAGAAGGTCGAACAGCGTTGATGTTCTAAGACATCTCTATTCCCTTGCTGCGGTCATCTGCATCGTGTCCACCTTTGGCTCTTTCGCTGCTACGCCCATATTCGAGAAAGTCATATATCCAAAATCGGATAATCCGTACGACGCTGCATTCTTCACGTTGAATCTGGCGGGTATGGGAAGGTGGGAATTGATGGAGCATTCGAAGAAGCATCTGGAGTATCGCGTATTCAACTTTTACGAGCTGAATTATCAATTCCAGGTGGAAGAACCGGAACCCATTTCACCGTTCGTGGAAGGGGCCGGTATGGCGGTAAAGTTCATGGTGGATAATATGCTGGATGGTATTTTGAAGGGGGAGAAATTCAACTATTCGGATGTCCTCTCCACATTTGCCAATGGTTTTCCGTATGTTGTGAAGGAATATAGTTACGATCCTTCCACCAATTCAGCCCATGTTGTGATCGAAGAGAAAGAGTAGCAAGATCTGGCTGGGATTATCTCAATGCGTCCCAGCCCCTCTTGGACAGATCTATCTTCATGTCATCAGCCATGATGTAGGAGCCGGGTTTGTCCTCCCGCGCTTCCCCGATTATCTTTACCGGGAGTTTGAGCTCCTCTATCTTCTCGGCAGCCTCCGGAGGGAGGGCCAGAAGCAGTTCGTATTCCTCTCCGCTTTCGACGGCGATGAACCAGTCCTTTATCTCCAGTTTGGAGGCAAGATGCTTTACGGATTCGTTGATGGGCAGTTTATCCGCGTAGAATATCATCTCCACGCCGGATGCCTTTGCCATCCTGAAACTGTCCACTCCCAGTCCATCGGATATGTCTATGGCTGCGTGCACCTCCACCTCCTTGAGAATCTTCTCCATCTCCTCTATTCGCGGGGTGGGGCGGGCGAACTTGTCCCTCATGTCGTTGATCCACCACTTGTATCCCTTCGTCAGGCCCTTATGATATGCGGTGAGGAAACCCTGCGGCCTTCCGAGGTCTCCCGTGATAACCAGTATATCACCCGGCTTTGCTCCATCCCTGTATATGGCCCTCTCCTGCGTCACCTCCCCCATTATGGTGATGTGGAGGGCAAGATAATCCGTCTTCTCGGTGTTGCCACCCACTATGGTGGTGCAGAATCGGGAAAAAACTTCTGTAAGACCGTCGTATATCTCGGATGCCCGGGCTATGTACTTCTCCGGAATGTTGAGGTTTACGAGGGCCGCCACCGGTTTGCCCCCCATTGCCGCAATATCGGAGAGGGCGGCAGCTCCGGCCTTGTATCCAATTTCCCTGAGGGAGAGGAGGTCGTGGGTGAAGTGCTTCCCCTCTATGAAGCTGTCGGTTGTCAGAAGTATATCCTTCCCGGGAACGGATTTCACAACCCCGCAATCGTCCCCCGGTCCCCTCACCACCCGGGGGCTCTCCTTGAAGTACTTCTGCAGTTCGTTCAGGAACTGGTCTTCTTTCATCAGAACTCGCTCACGCTCGTAAATGTGAAATCCCTTATCTTCATGGATGGTGTCCTTATGGCAGTGGGGTAGAAGTAGTAGTAGTTGGATTCGCTGACGGGTATGCTCCTGTTCTCCAGTGCCTCTATGTTGTTGAAGGCTTCCATGAAGCTCTGGGTGAATCGCAGGTTCTTGACGGCTTTCGTGATGCGACCATTTTCTATGAGGAATGTCCCATCTCTCGTAAGGCCCGTGAGGGTAAAGGAGGAAGGATCCACCGTATTGACATACCAGAAGCGGGTTATGAGGAGGCCGTAGTCCGTCTCCTCTATCATCTCATCTAAAGTCTTGTCCCCTTCCAGCACCTTCATGTGCAGGGGATACGGCATGGAATGGAAGGGAGTCACTGCATGCCCCGTGCTCTCCATACCGAGCTTTCGGGCGTATCGCCTGTCCAGAGCAGGGGTCTTGAAGATGCCCCTGTCTATCAGGGTTATGGGCTTCTTTGCCACCCCCTCGAAGTCGAAGGGCATGGTGAACAGGTACGGGTCGGAAGGGTCATCCACAATAGTCAGTTTATCCGAGAAGACCTTTTCTCCCAGTTTTCCCTTCAGAAAGCTGGTTCCCTCGTAGTAAGCCTTTCCCGACAGCCCCAGCCAGCCCATCATCATTAGGATTTCATCGAGTCCGATGTTCTCCACTATAACCGTATACTTTCCCGGCTTCCACTCTATAGGATCCTTGTTCAGCTGGGCTTTGGTGTAGGATTTATCTGCCAGTTCCATAAAGCTCTCTTCGATATCGGAGAATCTGTATGAGACCCCCTGTGCCCAACCGCTCTGTGTAAAGGTATCATCCATATAGTTGATGGATATGCTTACCCTGCTGGACTTGTGATAACCCTCGAAGCCCTCCGAGGTCAGAAAGAGATAATGGACATAACCCTGAGAGACGTTGCCGAACGCTCTGAAGGGCTTTCCCCTCTCGATTACTTCTCTGATTATCCGCGCTGCTCTGTCGGGGTCCAGTTCCGGGAGGTTCTCGTCGAAAGAGGGAGGATAGTCGGGAAATTCAGCCGGCCCGGGAACCTCGGGAAGATCGGGGTCTTCCGGGGAATTTAGGGCAATCTCCTTCGCTGATTTGACCAGACGGGCGAGGCTCTCCCTGTCCAGCCCGTCGGTGGATGCAATCCCCGCCCGATTCCCGTATCTCAGTCTTACTGCTATGCTAAAGAATTTCTCTCTCGAATTCTGCGTTATGAAGGAATTGGCATAGCGGCTCAGAAGGTCGTCCGTATATTGAACGAGAACTTCCGTGCCATCTGCATCGCTGAGTCTGAGCACCTGATGGGCAATATCGTAGAGCCGTTCCCTCATGCTCAGTGCCTGTACTTTATGTTGTCCGCAATCTCGCTCAGGATGTCTCCCGGTTTCATGCTCTTATCGTACCTTATCCTGAGCCTGTTGACCAGCTCCTCCTCCAGCTTGGGATTCCCTTTGATGAAATATTCGTAGATTTCCACGAACATCTCCTGCAGGATCTTGGATGTGCGTCTGTTCTGGTCGTCGTTGAAGGTCATATCCATTATCTTGTGGCTGATGAAGTCTAACTTGTCCGGAAAATGCTCCTTCAAAAAGTCATAGAACGCCTTCCGCTCCCGTGTGGCGTGTGCTCCGACGAATATGTTCTTCCTCATGGTCGTAGGCAAAAGTTTAAAGGAGCATAATAAAGCTTCATCGGGTACCTGTTCCGCCCCGGCTTTAATACCTTTATACTTAATTTCGCATTAACGATGTTCTGAATGGATGGGAATGCTCTGACCTCTCCGGAAGTCGATTGCCCTCCAGTTTTCATCACTTTGACCCTAAAATTTACTCTGAAAGAGGAGGGTATAATATGAAGGAATTCGATTTCTCCGTGGAGTGGACTCCTTCCCCTGAAATTGTAGAGAAGAGCAATCTGCATAGGATCCTGCAGAGGGAGGGTCTTACTTATGAGGAATTCCTCAGGCGTTCCAACGATGACCCTGAATGGTTCTGGAGGATGACCCTCAGGGATATGGGCTTCAGGTGGGACAGGGAGCCCGAGCGGATTCTCGATCTGTCCCGGGGTAAGGAATGGGCTAAATGGTTCGTGGGGGGCAGGCTCAACATAACGAAGGTGGCCCTCGATTACAGGAATCCGCAGAAAACTGCTCTGATATATGAGGGGGAGGATGGTACGGTTCGTAAATACACCTACGGGGAACTGCTTTCGGAGGTCAATCGCCTGTCCAATGCCCTGATTCAGATGGGTGTCGGGGAAGGGGATAGAGTGGGCATATACCTGCCCATGATTCCGGAGGTGGTGATATCCCTTCTGGCTGTCTCCCGTATCGGGGCAATCGCCGTTCCCCTCTTCTCCGGATTCGGTCCGGAAGCAATAGAGGTCCGTCTGGGCATATCGGAGGCAAGGGCGGTCATAACAGCCGATGGATTCAGAAGGAGGGGAAAGCCCGTCAGGATGAAGGAGACTCTGGATAAAGCCCTCGAGAGGGTGCCTTCCGTGGAGAGGGTTCTGGTGGTTCGGAAAGAGAATTTCGAGGTTCCCATGAAGGAGGGCAGGGATTACTACTACGATGAAATCGTGGGAGGGGCTTCTGCCAATATGGATCCTCCAGTTTTCGATTCAGAGACGCCCCTCATGATAATCTACACTTCCGGGACAACGGGCCGCCCCAAGGGTGCTGTCCACGTGCATGCGGGTTTTCCCGTCAAGGCTGCGCAGGACATGTTCCACCTCTTCGATATAAAGGAAGACGATGTGATTACCTGGCTCACCGATATGGGATGGATGATGGGACCGTGGCTGGTCTTCGGAAGCCTCATAAATGGTGCCACCATGTTCATCTACGATGGCTCCCCCGATTACCCCGGTCCCGACAGGATGTGGCAGATGGTGGAGAAGCACGGGATAAGCATTCTGGGTCTATCCCCCACCTTCGTCAGGGCGGTGATGGCGAAGGGGGACGAATGGGTAGAGAAGTACGACATGCCCACCCTCAGGTTGATTGGCTCCACGGGTGAGCCCTGGAATCCAGAGCCATGGCGCTGGACCCTCCACAAGGTGGGGAAGGGAAGGGCTCCCATAATCAATTATTCGGGTGGAACGGAGATTTCCGGCGGAATATTGGGATGCGTCGTCATCAGGCCCCTCAAGCCCATGAGTTTCAATACTGCCGTCCCGGGCGTGGATGCCGATGTCTTCGACGATTCCGGCAGGCCCGTGAGGGAAGAAATCGGCTATCTTGTGATAAAGAACGTGAATCCGGGCATGACCCGGGGCTTCTGGAAGGAGAACGATCGCTATATCGAGACCTACTGGAGCCGATTCCCGGGTGTATGGTATCATGGGGACCTGGCTTACAGGGATGCGGAGGATTACTGGTATATCCTGGGAAGGGCTGACGACACCATAAAGATTGCCGGAAAGAGGGTGGGACCTGCGGAGTACGAGAGCGTTCTTGTGGAGCATCCTGCCGTGAAGGAATCGGCAGTGGTGGGAGTCTCCGACGAGCTTAAGGGACAGGTTCCCGTGGCATTCGTCGTCCTCAAGGAGGGGCATGCCCCTTCGGATGAATTGAAAGGAGAACTGCTGGAGCTGGTGAGGAACAGGATGGGTAAGGCATTCGCCCTCAAGGATATACACTTCGTATCCGACCTCCCGAAGACCCGCAATGCCAAGATAATGCGCAGGGTAATCAGGAGGGTCTATGAGGGGCAGGACCCCGGAGACCTCTCCGCTTTAGTGAATCCGGATGTGGTCAGGGAAATAGAATCCCTGAGGAAAACGGGAGGGGAATCATGAATAAGGTGCTTGCAGAGAAGGAGTTGAGGGATGGGGTCCTCCTGAGGGTGTGTCAGGGGGACATTACTTTAGAAGAAGTGGATGCCATAGTCAATGCCGCCAACGAGTATCTGAAGCATGGCGGCGGGGTGGCTTATGCCATCGTCCGAAGAGGGGGCAGGGTAATTCAGGAGGAGAGCGACCGCATAGTCAGGAGGCTGGGGAAAGTTCCGACGGGCTTCGCCGCCATCACTACGGGCGGGAATCTGAAAGCCAAGATGGTCATCCACACCGTTGGTCCCGTCTGGAAGGGGGGAAGAAACAACGAGGATGAGAAGCTCAGGAGGGCGGTCATATCGCCGCTGGAGATTGCCAACGGATACGGCTTCAAATCCATAACTTTCCCTGCCATAAGCACGGGCATCTATGGATTTCCCAAGGACAGGGCTGCCCGTATCATCTTCTCCGCAATAGAGGAGTGGGTGAAGGGCCATCCCGATTCCACCCTGAAGGACATAAGGGTCTGTCTGTACGACGACGAGACTGCCAGGATATTCCTCGATGCATTTTCGGGGGCATGATGCCCCCGACCTTCATTTCTTTATAGGTCTCGTGGTATCCACCTTGGTGGTGTCGCTCTGCGTCGTGTCCGAAGTGGTGCTGGAAGGCGATGGAGCGGTTCCAGTCTCCGTGTTGTCCGGGGGCGGTGGAGCATAGGTGGAATGCCCCAGACCCACCAGCAACCCGATTAGATTGAATATCAGTCCCCCTCTCGACGAAGAGGATGGTGGCGCAAAGAGGAATCTCAGGGCCTGCCTGCCGCTGACGCCAAATCCGAAGTGGAATACGGGGACGATTTTGTTCTCCGGAATCATCACGGTGGTCAGGAGCAGTTCCATATTGATGGTGAAATCGGGCTGATTCCTGCGCAGGGAAGACCTGTCGAAGTATAGGTTGAGGGCGGCACCCCCGCCGTAGAAGTGGTAGTATCCGCCTCCGATATTTCCGATGGGCTTGGCTCCGGTGGTGGATTCGAAGTACCTTTCGAAGTAAGGGTTGAAGTAGCCCTGATAGAGAAGGTAGGGCTCGAAGTAGGGGTTCAGCTTCCATGAATAGGTCAGGTCCACTCTTGCAGCGACGGATTTGCTGACGAAGGGCTCGTATAGGAAATAGGGGCTGATGGTCAATTCGTTCCGTATATTCCCGTGATAGAAGCGCAGGGCTGCAAATCTGGCGAAGGGTCCTATACCATCGGTTGCCGCATGGAACCCCACGTCTATCCTGTCCGTTGCTCCCACCATTATGTCCATTCCCAGACTGGAAGTGGTTACATAGCCGGCATTCTGGATCTCCTGCCGAATGTCCGGATTGGGCAGGAATTGAAAGGCACCGTAAATGGATGCATCCCAGTTGCCCCTGCCGAGGGTTCCGGGTCTGTGGAGCATTCCGAAGAAGCATCCATTGAGCCCGAATACGATGAAGGGAATCAGTGCTATTCTTCTCATTTCAGCCAAATTTTATAGTTTAGGCATGAGGCAGAGGCTGACCGGTTTCTTAAGCGTTAAGCCATCGAATCCATAGAAGTCGTCCCTTTAAAATTTCTGGCATGGAGAAGGATTTGACCGTAAAGGAATACAGGTCTGTGGATTACATTTCCGGACCCCTACTGGTGGTGCGAAAAGCCAAGGAATTGTCCTACGGTGCACAGGTTGAAGTCATAACGGACACCGGCATCAGGAGAACGGGTCAGGTTCTGGAGGTCACGGAAGATTTTGCCGTCATTCAGGTTCTGGAAGGAACTCTCGGACTGGACGTTGCTTCGGTTAGAATCAGGCTTCTGGAAGACGTCGTCAGGTTCGGTGTCGCCCCCGACATGATAGGGCGCATATTCAACGGTAGGGGTGAGCCCATAGACGGTCTTCCACCCGTTGTTCCCGAGAAGAGACTGCCCATAATCGGAATTCCCATAAACCCCGTTGCCCGTGCCAAGCCATCCGACTTCATACAGACCGGTATTTCCACCATAGACGGATTTAACACTCTGGTGCGCGGTCAGAAGCTCCCCATATTCTCCGGTTCCGGTCTGCCCGCCAACGAAATTGCCGCAATGATAATGAGATATGCCACCGTTAGGGGTGAGGGAGAGCAGTTCCTCACAGTATTCGGTGCAATAGGAATAACCCAGAGGGAGTATGCTTACTTCAAGCAGCAGTTCGAGGAGATGGGTGCAAGCAACCGCCTTATCGCATTCATTAACCTTGCCAACGACCCCACCATCGAGAGAATCCTGACGCCCAGATATGCCCTGACGGTTGCAGAATACTTCGCCTTCGAGCTGGACTATCACGTTCTGGTCATATTGACGGATATGACCAACTATGCAGAGGCTCTGCGTGAGATTTCCGCTGCCCGTGAAGAAGTTCCCGGAAGGCGCGGATATCCCGGTTATCTCTATACCGACCTGGCAACCATCTACGAGCGTGCTGGCCGTATCAAGGGGAAGAAGGGTTCCGTGACCCAGATTCCCATACTGACGATGCCGGATGACGATATAACCCACCCCATTCCCGACCTGACCGGATACATAACCGAGGGGCAGATAGTTCTCTCCAGAGAACTCCACAGGCTTGGAATCTTCCCGCCCATCGACATTCTGCCATCCCTGTCCCGTCTGATGAATGCCGGTATCGGTGAGGGCAAGACCGCTCCCTATCACAGGCAGTGGGCGGACCAGATATTCGCCGCTTATGCGCGCGGTAAGGACAACAGGCGTCTCGCGGCCATAGTGGGTGAGGATGCCCTTTCGGATATAGACAGGAGATACATCAAGTTTGCCGACGAGTTCGAGAAGCGCATGGTAAATCAGGGCTTCGAGGGAAGGACCATAGAGGAGACCTTCCAGATAGGATGGGAGCTCCTGTCCCTGCTGCCCAGGAGCGAGCTCGTCAGAATTGACAAGAAGTGGCTCGATC
>Ga0256835_1000616_pt1 | contig 25094 bp, 24 predicted proteins | sample PIR30metaG_FD_185972 | JGI IMG/M metagenome (GOLD analysis project Ga0256835, IMG submission 185972) | Hydrothermal vent microbial communities from East Pacific Rise, Pacific Ocean - PIR-30 | ecosystem: Environmental > Aquatic > Marine > Hydrothermal vents | place: Pacific Ocean: East Pacific...
ACGCCGGGGCCGCCCCTGGCGGTGGAGAACCCGGGTTTCGAAGTCTGCGATCCCCCGGGGCCGTGACCGGAGTGGACTTGCCGGAACGCATGGTGAACGAGGCCGACGCCCTTCTTGCCGCCCACGGCATAACCGTTCTGTCCAGAAAAAGGCTGGTGAACGGAATCAGGGTGGAGTACCGCCGGGGAAATTCCGTTTGCGGCATCAACTACTACTATTCCTCGAAAAAAGGATTTTCCGTGATTCCGGCGGGCGGGGACGCCGCCCTCGCCGGTGTGGTAGTCGGGTTGCTCTCGGGGAGGAGCGAACCCGTGCCGACCCCGGCGGAGAACACGGGATCCGGTACGTGGATAGGCTCTGACGAGGCGGGAAAAGGAGATTACATGGGCCCCCTGGTGGTTGCCGCGGTGGGGGTGGATGCCGGGATCGCCGAACGTATTGCACGCATGGGCGTAAGGGATTCCAAACTCGTGGGAAAGCGGGAACTCGAGATGCTTGCGGGCCGGATAAGGAAGGAGCTTTCCGGGAGGATCGCCACCGTAGTGCTGATGCCCGTGGAATATAACAGGGGGTTCGATGAGTTGCGCCGGCGGGGGAAAAACAGCCTGGATCTTCTTGCACTGTGCCATGCCCGGGCCGTGGCTTCCGTCATGAAAACCATTTCCCCGGACAGGGTGGTGGTGGACAAGTTCTGTTCCGAAAACAGGTTGAAACCCCTCATGCCCCGGGGTGACTACAGTCTCGAACTCAGGGAGAGGGGCGAGTCAGATCCGGCCGTGGCCGCGGCATCCATTCTTGCACGATCCGCGTACATGAAAGGACTGGAGCATCTGGGAAAGAAATTCGGACTCCGGGCGGTGCCCGGCGCGGGAAAGACGGCGGACCGGGCGGCGGCCCGGTTCGTCGACAAGTTCGGGGAAAGTGTGCTGGAACAGGTGGCCAAAGTACACTTCAGAAATACCTCCAAGATATTGGATCGCACCCGGAATTGCGGTTCGTAGCCGCCTTGACAATACGACGCCCCAATGTTTATGCTTCAACTTCATGCGGAGGGAAAACCAATAATTCGTCGAAAATTTTTGAAACCCCGGAAGGAGTCTGAAGTGAACTATATCATGATTCTTCTCGTGGCCGTGTTCGCACTCGCCTTTGCTTCGGGTTGCGGAGAGCAGGCCAAGGAAGTAACCGATCAGGCTGCCGAGACCGTCGATACCGTTGAAGATGCCGTCGGACAGGTCGAGGAAGCCGTGGAAGAGACCAATGAGGCCGTCGAGGAGGAACTCGAGGAAGCCGAAGAGGAAGAAGCCGGTGAACTCGAAGAAGCCGCCGAGGAACTGGAAGAAGCCGCCGAAGAGGTAGAGGAAGCCGCCGAAGGCGTCCAGGAAGCGGTCGAGGGCGTGGGCGAAGCCCTGGAAGATGCCGGTGAGACCGTGGAAGACATCACCCACTAGTTTAAGCGGATAAAAAAGCGGGCGGCGCGAATGCGCCGCCCTTTTTCTTTTTTTGGGGTCGGCGTCAGTGTCCGATTCCGGCGGTGGTCAGCAGGAATGCATACCGTTCCGCCTCCCGGCGCAGCCATCCGAATCTTCCGGATGCTCCGCCGTGGCCGAATCCCTCGATTCTCAGCAGTACGTTCTCACCTCCGGTGTCCAGGTACCTGATGCCCGCCACCCATTTCGCCGGTTCCCAGTAACCCACCTGGGTATCGTTGAGCCCGGTGTAGACGTACATGGCCGGGTAATTAACCTCCGCCAGGTTGTCCACCGGGGAATAGGATAGAATGTAGTCGTAAACTTCCCTGCTCTCCGCCGGATTGCCCCATTCCTCGTATTCGCTGGTGGTGAGAGGTATGGTGGGGTCGAGCATGGTGGTCAGTACGTCCACGAAGGGTACGCCGGCGATTACGCCTCTCCAGAGATCCGGTCTCATGTTCACCACCGCTCCCATCAAAAGCCCTCCGGCGCTCTCGCCCATGGCGAACACGGCGTCGCGGTCGCAGTAGCCGTTCCCGACCAGGTACTCGGCGCAATCTATGAAGTCGGTGAAAGTGTTCTTCTTGTTCAGCTTCCTGCCCTGGTGGTACCACCACCTTCCCATCTCGCCGCCTCCCCTGACATGGGCGATGGCATAAACGAACCCGCGGTTCAGCAGCGAGAGTCTGGCGGAACTGAATATCGGTTCGGTGCAGGAGCCGTATGCGCCGTATCCGTAGAGCAGCAGGGGATTAGCTCCGGGAGAGAACGTGTCCCCGCGATAAACCAGGCTCACCGGAATCTCGGTTCCGTCACGGGCCGGAACGGAAAGTCGCCGGACCCGGTAGAGTCCCGAATCGAAATCTTCACCCGCGAACGTGACCTTCAGAATCCTGGTGGAATCCGCAGTCACGTCGTATGTCATGAGGGACCAGGGGATATTCAATGAAGTATACCAGAAGTTTACGGAATCGGAAGAGACGTCGGATCCGGAAACGATGTAAAATGTGGAGACTTCGTTGCCCATCGTTACCGGAACCACGGTCCCGTCGTATCGGTGCATGATCAGGAGTTTACGGAATCCGTCGATCCTGGCCGTTATCGCCAGGAAATCGTCGTAAACGTCGACCTGCTCCACGAATACTTTTTCGTCGTAAGGCAACACCGTTCTCCACCAACTCATCGAAGGTGAATCCGTCGGCGCTTTCATTACCGAAAAATTTTCGCCGTGAAGGTTCGTAAGTATGAAGAGCGTGTCTTCCAGGGGTTCGACGTAGTACTCGATGTTTTTCACTCTTGGAAATACCAGGCGGAACGTGTCTCTCGGAGTATCGGCCGGAAGGATGCGGCATTCCGATTCCAGGGTACCGGCGGTGGTGAGTACCACCCATTTCATGTCGCCGGAATTCCGGATTCCCGTCCAGAAAGTGGAATCAGGTTCCCGGTACACGCATACCTGGTCGTCGCAGCCTATGGTTCTCCGCATTATGCGGTTCGTGCGCCCGGTATCGTCTCTGAACCCGTAGAAAACCATCCTGGAGTCGGCGGCCCAGGCCAGGTCCGGTGAAACGTCATGAATTTCGTCCAGTATTTTTTCCGAATATATTTCTTTGAATATCAAGGTATTATCGTACCCACCCGTCGTGTCGTACACCATGGCCAGGATGGAATTGTCCGGGCTGACGGAGAGAAGCTCCACGTTGAAGTAATCCCTCCCGTATGCGTAGAGGTTTTCGTCCAGCAGTACTTCCGTCTTCCCGTCGGGATGCCGCCTGCGCATGTGGACCGGGTAGTCCTCTCCTTCACGGTATTCGTGCCAATACCAGTAGCCGTTTCTGTAGTAAGGAACGGATGCGTCCACGCCGGGAATCCTCGAGCGCAACTCGGCGGCCAGGGTGTCCGTCAGCGCGCTCCACCGGGAGGTGACGCTGTCGGTCCATTCGTTTTCCCTGCGGAGGTAGTCCATGACGGCGGGATCGTCCCTGTTCCTCAGCCAGTAGTAGTAATCCACCCTTGTATGACCGTGGGCGGTTATCTCGAACGGGATCCTGGGTGCGACGGGAGGCGTGGCCGCAAGCATTATCAACGGCAGAAGGATCATCTCTCTCCTCCTTGGTTATTCCCCGGCCCGGCCGCCGGAGCGGTGCTGTAGGAAGGGTTCCCGCACGTGGAACCGGCGGTGTACTGGAGCGTCGAAAGGATTCATATATTATCCCCGAACCATGTCAACGCCGACACTGCATACCTACCTACCTGGAGGACGGACTTGAAAGACAGGAACAAGGGCAGGAGAGTAGTGATATCCGCGTCTCAACGCCTGAGCATGCTTCCCCCGTACCTTTTCGCCGAAATAGACAGGCAGAAGGAGGCCGCGAAGCAGAAAGGCTTGGAACTCATCGATTTCGGGGTGGGAGACCCCGACAGGCCCACCCCGGAATACGTGGTGGAGGCCGCCAGGGAGGCGGTGGCGGTACCTTCGTACCACAGGTACCCCAAAGGGGAAGGCAGCGATTTCTTCAAGGAGGCCGCCCGGTACTGGATGAAAAAACAGTTCGGAGTGGATACCGCCGGGAACGGGATATCGGTCGGCGCCGTCATAGGAACCAAGGAAGGCCTGGCCCACGTACCGGTGTTCTTCTGCAATGCCGGTGACGTCGTACTGGTTCCCAATCCCGGTTACCCGGTGTACAGGGGTTCGGCCATCCTCGCGGGAGCCGTTCCCGTGGATCTGCCCCTCCTGAGAGAGAACGGTTTCGCCCCGGACCTGGATTCCCTGGCTCCCGAGGTGGTTTCAGGGGCCAGGATGGTATTCCTGAACTATCCCAACAACCCGACCGGAGCGGTCCTCACCATGGAGCGGATGGAACGGATCGTGGAGTGGGCCCGGCGGGAAGACGTTCTGATAGTAAGCGACAATTCATACAGTCATATCAGGTTCGACGGCCGTCCGCCGGCGTCCTTCCTCCAGGTGCCCGGCGCGGCGGATGTCTGCCTGGAGTTTCACAGTCTTTCGAAAACCTTCAACATGACCGGCTGGCGCGTGGGATTCGTGGCGGGAGGAGATAACCTGGTCAGCATCTTCAACGGGGCCAAGGAGAACATAGATTCCGGGGTGTTCACCGCTGTTCAAAAGGCGGCCGCGGTGGCGCTGAAATCCGATGTCACCGGTTTCTTCGACGTGTATGCCGGGCGCAGGAAAGTGCTGGTGGAGGGGCTGAAGGGGCTGGATTGGGACGTATGCGATACCCAGGGCACCATTTTCGTCTGGGTGAAGTTGCCCGGCGATACCAGGGCCATGACTTTTGCGCGAAAACTGATTTCCCATGCCGGTATAGTGGTAACCCCGGGCAGCGGTTTCGGCAGTTATGGAGAGGGTTACGTTCGTTTCGCCCTTACGGTTCCCGAAGAGGACATACATAAGGCGGTGGGAAGACTTCAGCAGATGGAGCTGTTCGGGCATCGGCTGAAGACCTGGCTCAAGAAAGGTACCAGGTGAAGGGAACCCTGGTCATCCGGAACCTGGTCCTGCGACTCAGGCTGGGAGCCCTCGCATCGGAGAAGCCGGTAACCAGGGAGGTGCCCGTGGACCTCACGTGGCGCGGTACCGTGGAAGGCGGAATCTCGGTGGACTATTCCGCGGTCTGCGGGATACTGGAATCCCTGGCCGGGAGCGACTTCGATTACGTGGAGGACCTGGCCCTGGAAATACACAGGCGCCTGTCCGGGGAGTTTCCGTCGGGTTCCTGGGAGGTGACCGTCACCAAGCCGTGGCCGCCCACGGACCTGAAGATCCGGTCGGTGAGTTTTACTGTGGAAGACGGGGATGGGCACTGAGTTCGCCGTGGGAATGGGCAGTAACCTGGGCGACAGGTTCGGTAACCTGCTGATCGGTGCGCTTCATCTGGCCTCGTACCCGGGAGTGACGTCGTTCAGGCTGTCCGGGGTGTTCGAGACCCCTCCGGCGGAGGGAGCACGAGGAGGGAATTTCTACAACTGCGTCATGGTAGGCGAATTCGGACGTACGGCCCGGGAACTCCTCCTGGCGTGCAGGGAGGCGGAGGCTCTGGCCGGATCCCAGGTGGAGAAGGGAAACGGTCCCAGGACCCTGGATATGGACTTGCTTTTCTTCGGGAGCGAAAGGCGGAAAGGATCGATGTTGACCATTCCTCACCCGGGATTGCGGAGGAGGAGATTCGTGCTCGAACCGCTTGCCCAGGTCTGGAGCGGTGACGTGCCCGGTCTTGACGCCGCCCCGGCGGAAATGTTGCGGGAATGCCGTGATACGGCGAAGATCTCCATGGTTATCCCGGTTCCGGCCGAAGGGCGATTCTGGGAGGTGGGGCGCTGAAGGATCACCCGGATTACGTGGTTGTCGAGGGGCCGATCGGCGTAGGCAAGACCACGGTTTGCAACCTGTTGGCGTCTGCTTGGCAGGCGGAAGCGGTGTTGGAGGAAGTCGAGGATAATCCGTTCCTGCCGAAATTCTACCGGAACAGGAAGGCGTGGGCTTTCCAAACCCAGCTGTTTTTCCTGCTAAGCAGGTACGGGCGGCAGAAGGAACTGGCCCAACCCAGCCTCTTCGGCGGAGCGGTCGTTGCCGACTACATGTTCGCGAAAGACAGGATTTTCGCCTCCATAAACCTGGATGATGACGAGTTCGCACTCTACGAGAAGCTTTGTTCCATGCTGGAGCCCAGGGTTCCGCAGCCTGACCTGGTAGTTTACCTGCAGGCTTCGAGCGATTCCCTGCTGCGGAGGATAACCAGCAGGGGCAGGCCTTTCGAAATGGATATAAGCCGTTCGTATCTCGAGAAGCTCATCGACGCATACAACGACTACTTTTTCAGGTCCCGCCGCCATCCCACCCTGGTGGTCAACACCGATCATGCCGATTTCAGGAAGAAGGGCGATGATTTCAACGGGCTCCTGGAAGCCATAGCCGTACACGGAGGAGGTATCCAGACCTTCGTTCCCAGGCTGGGCGGAAAGAGGTAGCATGGAAATCCTGCATTACGGGAAAGACGTGGCCGAATTGGTGAAAGGCTGGAAGGCGCTGGATCTGGCGGTGGCGTTGGTACCCACCATGGGAGCGCTTCACGACGGCCACATGAGGCTGGTGGAAAAAGCCCTGGAGGAGGCCGACAGGGTAGTGGTGTCCATCTTCCTCAACCCCGTGCAATTCAACCGCGGAGAGGACCTGGACAAATACCCGAGGACGCCGGACGAGGATTTGCGGAAGCTGGAAAAGGCCGGCGTCCACTGCGCGTTCGTACCCGGAATCCGGGAGATATATCCTCCGGGCTTTTCCACCAAGGTCACGGTATCCGGTTTGACGGAAGGACTTTGCGGAAAGTACAGGCCCGGGCATTTCGACGGGGTGACCACCGTGTGCGCGATTCTTTTCGGAATCGTTTCCCCCCACGTCGCCGTATTCGGCATGAAGGACGCGCAGCAACTCGCCGTGGTGAGGCGGATGGTCCGGGACTTGAGAATGGGAATCGGGATAGTTCCCTGCGAAACGGTGAGGGAGCCCGACGGGCTCGCGATGAGTTCACGAAACGCCTACCTTGACCGGGAAGAGAGAGCCCAGGCTCCGGTAATATACAAGGCGCTTCTGGCGGCCCGTGAGGCGGTGAAGGCCGGGGTCGGAGATGCGGACGCGGTGAAGAAGCTGGTGGAGGAGAAGATCTCCACCGCCGACCTGGCCGGGATACAATACGTGGAAGTGGTGGATCCGGACACCATGGAGCGGCTGGAAACCATAGAATCCACCGCTCTGCTCGCGGTTGCTGTATATTTCGGTGATACGAGGCTGATAGACAACATGATTCTGGATGCCTCCGGCGATTGAGAGGAGAAACCTTGTTCAGGTGTTTTCTTGGAGCCAAGCTGCACAGGGTCGTGGTAACCGAGGCGAGGCTCGACTACGTGGGATCCATCACCATCGACGCCGACCTGCTGGAACTTTCCGGGATAATGCCGGGTGAACGTGTCCTGGTGGCGGATCTCGAGAGCGGGGAGCGTTTCGAAACTTATGTTCTGAGAGGTGAACGTGGTTCGGGTACCGTGTGCATCAACGGCGCGGCCGCCAGGCTGGTCCATCCCGGGGACAGGGTGATAGTCATGCAGTTCACGTGGGTGGATTCCGAAGAGGTTCCACCGGCTCCAAGAATAGTCGTTGCCGACGATGACAATCTCGATCCGCGGCTTCTGAATTCATGACAGCCTGCATCGTACTGGCCGCCGGCCGGGGGAAAAGGATGAAATCCGTGCTTCCCAAGGTGCTTCACCCGGTCCTGGGTGTTCCCATGGTCGCCAGGGTCCTGGAGCAGGCCGAACTGGCCGGGTTCGACGAAATAGTGGTGGTGGTGGGGCACGGCAGGGACGAGGTGGTGGGACTGGTGGAGGAACACGGCGCTTCCTGGGAAGTCCAGGAGGAACAGCTGGGAACCGCCCACGCCGTTGCCTGCGGTTTGAGAAACCTGTCGGCGGATTCGGTCGTGGTGCTCCTGGGGGACGTTCCGCTCCTGGAGAGTTCCACGATTTCCATGCTCGAGGAAGCCAGGAAGGAAGCGGATGCCGCGGTGGCGGTACTCACGGCGGAACCTCCCGATCCCTCGGGTTACGGCAGGATAGTGAGAGACGGGGAGAGGTTGCTCGCCATAGTCGAGCACAGGGATTGTACCCCGGCTCAACGGAAGATAAGGGAAATAAACACCGGGATGATGTCGTTCGACGGAAAATTGCTGCCCGCCCTGCTGGAGCGGGTGGATTCGGGTAACGACCAGGGCGAGTACTACCTCACGGATACCGTGGCCGAAGCCGTTGCGATGGGCCGGATGTGCATAGCGGTAAAGGCCGGCGATTACATGGAGGTTTCCGGCGTGAACGACAGGGTGCAACTGGCCCGGGCCACCGAGTTTCTCAGGACGAAGGTGGCCGGGAGGCACATGCTGGCCGGAGTGGACATACCCGATCCGGGGTCCGTCTGGATAGAGGAAGCCGTGGAAATAAGCGGAGATGTGCACCTGGGAAGATTCGTAAGGCTCTCGGGATCGACCTCGGTGGGACCGGGTTGCCGCCTGGGCGACGGTTGCATCCTGGTGGATCACCGCTTGCCCGGGGGAACGGTCCTGGCACCCTATACCGTCCTTGAAAGGGGTGGACGGAAATGAAACGCCTGATGGCGCCCTGGAGAAGCGGATACGTGACCGGCGCCTCCGGTGGTGATGAGTGCGTGCTGTGTGAAATAGGGGCCCGGGAAGAAATGGACCGTGAAAATTTCGTACTCCATAGGGATGGAGGAATTTACGTCGTACTGAACAGGTATCCCTATATCAACGGACATATGATGGTGGTTCCCGGACGCCACGTCGCCGATCTTTCGGGGTTGGAAGAGGAGGAACTCTCCACCATGGTTCGCTTGCTGGTGAGGTGCGAGAAGGCCCTGGTGGAGGGAATGAATTGCATGGGAATCAACGGCGGGTGGAACATAGGCGGATGCGCCGGGGCCGGGATAGAGGGACACGTGCATATTCACATCCTGCCCCGGTGGCTGGGAGACACCAACTTTCTTACCACTGTCGGAGAGACCAGGGTACTCTCCATGTCCCTGGAGGAAAGTTACGCCAGGCTGGCGCCGTTCTTCGACGGAGACGGAGGGGGAAACGTTGGCGGGTAGAAGTTTTCCGTGGCGAATCGTCATAGCGGGCCTGGCCGTTGCGGTGGTGGTTCTGACCTTGCTGATTCCGCCCCCCGGCACCCGGAAGGCCGCCGGAACGACCGGCGAGGCAGGGCCGGAAGATGTCCGGGCGGAACCCGGATCCCTGCAGAAGGGTAACGTCCCCGACACGGTCAGGGTGATGATCCGGAACGGCACTTTCGTCGACGGGTTGGCGGCCAAGACCCAGCTCATGCTCCTGCGTTCCTCTTCGGATTCCATGGTGGTTGTAACTCCCTTCGATCCTTCCAACGCTCCGGAGAGGCCGTGCAGGGAGACGGTGGTGGCCTCGCACCTGGAGGATCCGTCCGCCGCCGTGGTGGTGGCCGGTCTGCTGGGTCTGGGAGACGGGAACGTGGTATGGGAAGTACCTCCCGGCGGGGAGGAACCGGATGTGGATGTAACCGTGTACCTTGGAATGGATATGAAGGACAGGTTCGGAGTCGGAGAATAGGAGGTAGCCGTACATGGGGGACGAATATTCCGCGACCCTCGATATACTCGAAACATTGGCGGAGGCGGCACACGAAAGGCATGGAACCGACGTGGTGGCGCTTGACATGAGCGGTGTTCCCCTACCCATGGAGGCGTTTCTGATAGTGACCGCCGAGAACAGGATCCAGGCCAGGGCCATGGCCGATCACCTGGAGAAGAACGCCAGGAAGGCCGGGCTGACCAGGCACCATCTGGAGGGATACGAGGAAGGAAGCTGGATACTCCTGGACATGGTGGATCTGGTCATCCACGTGTTCCTTCCGGAAACCCGGGAATACTACAACCTGGAGATGCTGTGGAGCGACGTGCCCTCCATGGAGTACGATGATCGGCGCGAGGTTTGATGTCGGGCCCCGTAGAACTCCGGAACGAGATAGCCGCGATATTCCGCGAATCGCTGGAGAAAACGTGGGGTGATGACCTGCCCGATGATTTCCTACCGGAGATCACGGTACCCGGAAACAGGGATTTCGGTGACATCGCCTGCAACGCTCCCCTGCAACTCGCCGGAGTACTGAAGAAAAGCCCGAGAGCCATAGCATCCGGCATGCTGGAGCATGCTCCCGCGTGCCTGCCCGGCGTCGACCGTGTTTCGGTGGACGGGCCGGGCTTCGTGAATATGAGACTTTCCACGGAATACCTGGCTTCGTACTGTTTCGGCCTGGCTTCCGGGGGGCTTTCCGGATACCTGCCCGATGCGGGGGAAGGAAGAACCGCCCTGGTGGAGTACGTGAGTTCCAATCCCACCGGTCCTCTCACCGTCGGGCATTGCAGGCAGGCCGTGTTGGGAGAGGCGATATCCAGGCTCCTGGAGACCGTGGGGTGGCGGGTAAGCAGGGAGTATTACTTCAACGACGGCGGCAGACAGATGGAACTCCTGGGCCGCTCGCTGGCGGTGAGGTACCTGGGCGGACCGGATTCGGACATTCCGGAAGGCGGGTACCGTGGCGGTTACGTGAAGGAATGGGCGGACGAGTTGAAGCGGCTCCACGGCGGGGATTTGCGCTGGGAAAGCCACGGGGCACTCTTCGTATCTTTCGCCAGGTCGAAGGCCATGGAGATGATACGAAGCGATTTATCCCTCCTGGGCATTCATTTCGACAGGTTCTTTGCAGAGAGCGAGCTTATTCCCGACAGGGTCGAGGAAACGATTGCCGGTCTGGAAAGTATCAAGACCGGCGAAGGCCCCCTGTTGTACCGGGATTCCCTGTATCCGGAGAAGCTCTGGCTGCGGCTCACCGCACTGGGTCGGCCCGCGGACAGGGTGATAAAGAGGGAAGACGGGAGTTACACCTACCGCATGCCCGACATTGCGTACCACCTGGACAAATTCGACAGGGGGTACGATCTGCTGGTGGACGTATTCGGGGCTGATCACATCGATACCAGCGCCGACGTCATCGCGGTTTTGAAGGAACTGCTGGGAAGCCGGGAGGTGGACGAAAGGCTGAAGGTTGTGATTCACCAGTTCGTAACGCTCCTGAGGAGCGGTAAGCGGATCAAGATGTCCACGAGGGCCGGCGAATACGTGACCCTGTCGAGACTTGTGAAAGAAGTGGGATCGGCCGACGTGACCAGGTACATCTTCCTCACCAGGAAGGCGGAGGCCCACATGGATTTCGATATCGACGCCGCCAGGATGGAATCGAGCGAGAATCCCGTTTATTACGTTCAATATGCCCACGCCAGGATAGCGGGTATCCTCAGAACCGCGGCGGAAGCCGGTATCGGGGTTCCCGGTGAATATGACGAAACCCTGGCCGCAATGCTGGACGGGAAACACGAGAGAGAACTCATGAGGCTTCTCGAATCGGTTCCGGTGGAAACCGCCCTGGCCGCCGAATCCCTGGAGCCTCACAGGATAACGGAGATGCTGGCGGCGCTGTCGACCGGTTTCCACCGTTTCTACCAGCACGTGAGGGTGGTCGACCGGGATGCTCCCGGGCCTTCCTCGGCCAGGCTCATGCTGTGTGCGGCGTGCAAACGGTGTATCGCCGATCTGCTGGGTGTACTGGGCGTGGATGCGCCGGACAGGATGTAGAACGAAAAACAGGATATGGACGGTTAACAGATGGCACTGTGCGTAGTTGGTTCCATTGCCATGGATACTATAACCACTCCCGCCGGCAAGGTGGAGGAGACGTTGGGGGGCTCCGCCGTTTACTTTTCCCTCGGGGCGTCCTGCTTCGACGTAGTGAAGGTGGTGGGCGTAGTGGGTCCGGATTTCCCGGTTTCCGAAAAGAGGTTTCTGGCCGAGAAAGGTATAGATATAAGGGGTATCGTCACCGGCCAGGGTCCCACTTTCAGGTGGGAAGGGATATACGGTCCGGATTTCGGCGATGTGAGAACCATCAGGACGGAACTGGGTGTTTTCGCTTCCTTCAAACCCAGGCTTCCCGAGGACTACGTGGGAACTCCCTGTATTTTTCTGGCCAATATCGACCCCACGCTCCAGCTGGAAGTCCTGGACCAGGTCAAACATCCGAGATGGGTGGCCGTGGACACGATGAAATACTGGATAGACACCCAGCGGGAAAAAGTCCTGGAGGTTCTCGCCAGAACGGACATCGCCCTGATGAACGCCTCGGAGGTGAGGCAGATATCCAGGCAGGACAACCTCTTCCGAGGAGCTTCATTCGTACTCGGGAAGGGACCCGGGTACGTGGTGGTGAAGATGGGAGCCGCGGGAGCAATGGTTTTCGGCGGACCGGTTCCCTTTATCCTTCCCGCGTATCCCCTGGAGGAGGTCGTGGATCCCACCGGGGCCGGTGATACCTTTGCCTCCGGCTTCCTGGGATTTCTCGCGGGAAGCGACAGCGAACTCAATTTCGAAAGCGTGAAGAAGGCCCTGGCGTATGGTTCGGTGAACGCCAGTTTCGCCTGCAGCGATTTCGGTGTCGAGGGGCTCAGGAAGATAACCAGGGAACTGGTGGATGAGAGAATGACATATTATCTCTCTTCCAACCAGTTGGGAGAGTATATGATATGAGCGGGATGGATTACAGGAAGAGTGGAGTGGACGTTCGCGAAGGAGAACGCGCCGTCACTCTCATGAAGGAGGCGGTGAGAAGCACCTTCGGTCCCGAGGTCCTTTCGGACCTGGGTCATTTCGGAGGGCTTTTCCGCGCCGATTTCAGCGGGATGAGGGAACCCGTCCTGGTAGCCAGTACGGATGGTGTGGGTACCAAGCTCAAGGTGGCTTCCATGATGGGACGTTACGACACCGTTGGGCGGGACCTGGTGAATCATTGCGTCGATGATATCCTCGTACAGGGCGCAAGACCTCTGTTCTTCCTGGATTACATCGCCTGCGGGGAGCTGTCGGCGGTTACCGTGGCCAGGATAGTCACGGGTCTGGCCGATGCTTGCAGGGAGAACGGCTGCGCCCTTCTGGGCGGGGAAACGGCGGAGATGCCGGGCTTCTATGCTTCCGGTGACTACGACGTGGCCGGCACCATCGTTGGAGTGGTGGAAAGGGACGGGATAGTCGACGGTTCCGGGATAATTCCGGGGGATATGCTCCTGGGGCTCCGGTCCACGGGCCTGCATACCAACGGTTATACCCTGGCCCGGAAGGTTCTCTTCGAGATGGCGGGAATGGATCCTGGAGACACCCACCCGTTGCTGGAAGGCGAGACGGTGGGAGATGCTCTTCTGCGTGTGCATAAGAGCTACCTGGGACTTGTAACCCCTCTCCTGGACGAAGGTCTCCTGAAGGGCCTGGCTCACATTACGGGGGGAGGCATCGAAGGAAATCTTTCCAGGATACTTCCCGCCGGATGCGGTGCGGTGGTGAGGTTGTCATGGCCGGTACCGGGGCTGTTCAGGCTGGTGCGTAAACTGGGAGGAGTGAGCGACTCCGGTATGAAGGAGGCGTTCAACCTGGGGATTGGAATGGTGCTCGTGGTTTCTCCCGGGAATCTTGACCGCGTCGAGAAGAAGCTGGAAGAACTCGGCGGAGAATTTCACCGGATAGGCGAGGTGATCCCGGGAAGTGGAGTGATATTCGAAAATGAAGACGGTTGGGAGTAGACGCTTGAAAACGTACGAAGGATTGTTGGAGCGGTTGGCCAGGAGCAACGAGGCCGGGATGTTGCTGGCGGTGATAGACGGATTGGGCGACCTGCCGATGGAAGAACTCGGCGGAAGGACTCCCTTGGAGGCGGCCCGCACGCCGAACCTCGATGGGCTTGCGTTACGGGGTGCTCTTGGCATGCATGTTCCGGTGGCCCCGGGTATTACCCCGGGAAGCGGTCCGGCGCATCTTGGCCTGTTCGGCTACGACCCCGTGGAGTACCGGGTGGGAAGGGGAGTGCTTGCCGCCTTGGGCGTAGGATTTCCCCTGGAACAGGGTGATCTGGCCGCCAGGATAAACTTTTGTACCGTGGACGCCGACGGAACGGTTGTGGACCGCAGGGCCGGAAGGATTTCCACCGACCGTTGCCGTGAGCTGGTGAACCTGCTGCGGGAGATAACCGTGGATGGGGTGGAGATTCATCTCATGCCGGTGAAACAGCACAGGGCCTGCGTGGTTTTCCGCGGTGAAGGTCTGACGGAGGAACCGAACGACACGGATCCGGGACTCGTGGGAGAGAAGCCGCTGCCCATAAACGGGTATGGGAGATCAGGAGAGGTAGCCAGGAAGTTCCTTAAGGCGGCTGCGGAGATACTCAGGAACCAGCATCCCGCCAATTACATTCTGCTCAGGGGTTTCGCCCTTTACAAGGAATTTCCTTCCATGGCCCGAAGGTTCCTGCTGAAACCTGCTGCGGTGGCTCTCTACCCCATGTACAGGGGAGTGGCGAGACTTGTCGGCATGGATGTTCTCGAATCTTCCCCGGAGAACCTGGAGGGCCAGGCGGAGACCGTGGCCCGGGCGGTTTCGGAGGGATACGACTACGTGTTCGTTCACCACAAGCCCGCGGACAGCGCGGGGGAGGATGGTGACCACGAGGCGAAGGTAAGGGCGATAGAGGAGTTCGACGCGGCTCTGCCCCGGTTCCTGGAAAACGACTTCTCGGTAGTGGTAGTCACCGGCGACCACAGCACTCCATGTTCCATGAAGTTGCACAGCTGGCACCCGGTTCCCGTTCTTTTCAGCGGGGAACCCCTGAGAAGAGGGTACAGCTCGGCGTTCTCGGAGAGAGAAGCTTTGAAGGGAGCCATGGGAACATTCCACTCGGTGGATATCATCGGCCTCATGATGGCCGTCGCCGGAAAGCTTTCCAAGTTCGGAGCCTGATGTGGGCGCCCACGCTCTGGTGGCACTGTCCGGGGGAGTGGATTCGGCCGCGGCCCTGATGACGGCTCTCGAGAGTTACGAAGGAATGGTAAGAGCGGCTTGGGTGGGGACCGATGATTCCGCCTCCCCGTCCGACGCCCGCAGGGTCGCCGGATATTTGGGTGTTCCGTTCGAGGTGGTTGATGCGAGGGAAAATTTCTCGGAGGAAGTCATCCGCTGGAGCGCCGGGATGCTGGCCCGGGGGCTTACGCCGAACCCGTGCGCCAGGTGCAACGCCAGAATCAAGCTTCTTTCGCTGTTTAAGATCCTGAAGGATTCGGAGATCCTGGTAACCGGTCACCACGCCAGGATGGAGGGCGGCTTACTGCACCGTGGTCGCGACGAACGTAAGGACCAGAGTTATTTTCTCTCCATGGTGGAGCGCGGGGTGCTGGAGAGATGCGTGTTCCCTGTGGGAGACATGACCAAGGAGCGGGCCAGGGCCGCGGCGGAATCGGCGGGTATACCGTTCAGGCGGAAGGAGAGCATGGACCTTTGTTTCCGGATTCCGTCGGCGGAGGCTCCCGGGGTGGTGGCGGACGTGGAAGGCCGGATCATCGGCAGGCACGATGGGATCGGAAATTTCACGGTGGGCCAGCGCAAGGGTCTTGGAGCCTACGGAAAAAAGGTATACGTAGTATCGCTGGACCCGGTGAAGAGAATCGTGACCGTCGGGAGCAGGGATGATCTGCTCTCCGGGGGATGCCTGGTGCGGGACATGAACTGGCTGGTAGATCCCGACCCGGGAAGGTTCGTGGCCGTGGCGCAGACACGGTACCGGCGCAGGCCGGCGCATGCGGTTATTGAAAAGGTGGACGGTGGAGTCCGCGTCGAGTTCCGGGAAGAAGAGGAAGCGGTCGCCCCGGGGCAGGTTTGCGCGGTATACCGCGGGACCGTGGTCCTGGGGGGCGGGATAATAGGGTCGGCGACCAGGAGAACGGAGTACGGGAATGAGCCGGGATGAGATGAACGTTGTAGAGGAACTGAAGAAGAAGAGGAAAGCGGTTATCCTGGCTCATAGCTACCAGCCGCCGGAGATACAGGACATCGCGGATTTCGTGGGCGATTCCCTGGAACTCAGCAGGAAGGCGGCGGAAACCCCGGCGGAGGTTATTATTTTCTGCGGCGTCAGGTTCATGGCGGAGACCGCCCATATCCTGGCGCCGGAGAAGACCGTGATACTTCCCGAACCCGACGCCGGTTGTCCGCTGGCGGATTGCATCGACGTGGAATCCCTTCGCGGTATGCAGGCGCTTCACCCGGATGCGCTCACGGTTCTCTACGTCAATTCCCCGGCCGCCGCGAAAGCGGAGAGTTATACCTGCTGCACATCCGCCAACGCGGTGAAAGTTGTCGAATCCGTGCCTTCCCGGGAAGTGATATTCGCCCCGGACAGGAACCTGGGGTTATTCGTCTCCGGGCGTACAACCAAGAAGATTCATATCTGGGAGGGTTCTTGCAGATGTCATGATGGGGTGAACCCGGACGAACTGGCGACAGCCAGGGAGAAATGGCCCGGGGCGAGGCTGCTTGTACACCCGGAAACTCCCCCGGAGGCCTGGAACCTGGCCGACGCCGTCCTGGGTACCGGCGGCATGATAAGATACGTGGAATCTTCCGATGCCGATATGTTCCTGATAGGTACGGAAGAAGGAATGGTCTACAGGTTGCGGACCCTGTTTCCGGATCGCAGGTTCCTGAGTGTTGGTTCCATACGCTGCGAGGACATGAAGAAGACCACACCGGAGAAGGTGCTCCGTTCGCTCCGGACCCTGGAACCGGCGGTTACACTGGATCCGGTTATCAGGGAAAAGGCTTTCAGGGCTGTTTCCAGGATGACGGAGGTGTCGTCTTGAAAAAGGTCGCCGCCGGAATCACGATGAACTGGGAGCGCGATCCGGGTTTCAAGGAGAATACTCCTGGCGGCTGGAAGTTCTGCCTGAACGGCAACTACGTGGCCATGTTGGAGCGAGGAGGGGTAGTACCTTTGGGCATGCTTCCCGGGGGCGGTCCCGGTGATCTCCTGGATGCCGTGGATTTCCTGGTGCTAACCGGGGGAGGCGATCCTGATCCGGCTCTGTACGGCGTGGAGGTGGACGGGGCCGTGGACGTGATGCGCGAGCGACCGTCGTGGGAAATGGAACTGTACCGGACGGCCCGGAGAGCCGGGATCCCGGTCCTGGGAATTTGCATGGGGCTCCAGATCGTCGGAATAGCCGAGGGTTCCCGCCTGGTACAGGATATAGCTTCCCGGGTGGAAAATCCGCTGAACCATCATGGAAAACCCGGGTTTCCGGAATTCCACCCGGTGACCCTGATTCGTGGAACGGCGCTCCATCGGTTCCTGGGAGACTCCGTGACGGTGGGGAGTTTCCACCACCAGGCCCTGGAGACGGTTCCAGCCGGTTTTCACGTCGCGGGATACTCCGACGATGGGGTGATAGAGGCTATGGAATCGGACGACGGCATGGTACTGGCCGTCCAGTGGCATCCGGAAAGGGATTCCACCGGGGACGCCGTCCTGGAGGCGGTACTCGGGATAGTGAAGGGAGCCGGGTCATGATTTACGTTTCACTTCCTGAAAAACGTGCCAGGATATGGGGATCCCTGCCGGGACCCGACGGTTCCACCCCGGTGGGCGAGATCTGGTGGATACACCACGGGGAAGACGGTGCTTCGTCGTCCCTGGAGGGTGAAGACGGTACCAGGACCACGGTTGCCGACCTGGTGATGTCGGGCCGACTGCCCGGCGGCCGCCGTTACCCTCTTCTCCTTAAGACGCTGCACACGGCGGACGAGCTTTCGGTGCAGGTACATCCCGGTATGAACGGGGGGGGGCTTTTCAAGGAGGAGACGTGGATGGTGCTCCGTGCCGTGGAGGGAGCCTGGATGATGGGCGGCATGGAACCTGTGGGCAGGAAGGTTTTCATGGAAGCGATGTCCGCGGGAAGGGCCGGGGAAGTGCTGAGAAAGATATCCCTGCGATCCGGAGATGTTTACCACATTCCGCCCGGAACGGTACATGCCCTGGGTCCGGGCCTGACGGTGCTGGAGATACAGAGCAACTGCGATGTGACTTACAGGATACACGACTGGGGACGGCTGGGCCTGGAAGGAAAACCCAGGAAGCTTGACCTGAAAGAAGCCGCCGATGCCATGGACTGGGATGTCCCGGCCGCTCCGATACCGGTGGGCAGGAACTGGAACATAGATGTGGATGATTTCGCCCGGTATTCCATTAAGGCGGTATCCGGAAAGAAGAGAGTCCGACTTCCGGACGGAGCCGTGCTGTTCGTGTTCCGGGGCTCTGCGGGAATTGACGATGAAGCCCCGGTTTGTTTCATCGCCGATGGAGACGGGGGAGAGGTCGACGTGAATGGGCGTGGATTCGTTTTCGAACCCGGAGGAAACCATGAGAGATAACGTGTTCGCCGTGATAATGGCCGGTGGAAGGGGAACCAGGTTCTGGCCTCTCTCCACCGCCCGTATGCCGAAACAGTTCCTGGACCTGACCGGGGAGGGAACTATGTTGCAGATTACCGCCCGCAGGTTCCATGGACTCTGTTCCCCGGATCGTATAATGGTGGTGACCGGAGTACGCCACGGCGAGACGGTCAGAAAGCAGATGCCCTGCCTCAGGAGTGAGAACCTGCTGCTGGAGCCGATGGGCAGGAACACCGCTCCGTGCATAGGATGGGCCGCGAACGTACTCAGGGAACGTGGCCGCGGTTCCGATTTCATGATCGTGGTACCGTCGGACCACGTGATCGACGACACCGCCGGTTTCACGAAGACCATGGAGATCGCCCTGTCCGCGGCGGAAGACGGAAGCCTGGTAACCGTGGGCATTCCTCCGGACAGGCCCGCCACGGGTTACGGGTATCTCCACGTGGGAGCATGGAAAGCCGGTGAACCTTGTCCGGTTCATGCCTTCAGGGAGAAACCCGACAAAGATACCGCCGGTAAATACCTGGCCGGCAGGGAGTACCTCTGGAACGCCGGTATGTTCGTATGGCGGGTCGATTCGATTCTTGAAGCCTTTTCGGAACACCTTCCCGGACTGTACCGGTCCATATTGGAATTGGGACCGGTCAATCCGCCCGATCCCGATGTTTACGGTAACCTGGAATCGATATCCATAGATTACGGGATCATGGAGAAGGCCGGTGATGTCAAAACGGTGCCGGCCCTGTTCGGCTGGAACGACATAGGAGATTGGCCCTCCGCCAGGAAGTGCGGTGTTCAGCGCGGCAGGGTCCTGTCGTTCGACAGTTCGGACTGCACCGTATGGAACCCGGGCAAGCTCACGGTCTTGCTGGGCGTGGAAGGAATCTCGGTGGTGGAAACCGATGGGGTCACCCTGGTGATGAGCGATTCCCATGCCCAGGAACTGAGGCGCGTGGTTGCCTGTCTGGAGGAATCGGACTCGGATTCGGACCTCGTGTGAACCGGCCTTTCCGGGCAGTACTCCGCTATGGTGACCCTGGATCCCACTTTCAGCCAGTCGTAGCACCATCTGGCGGTGTTCTCTCCCATTCTCACACAACCGTGTGAACGCCTGACACCCAGAAGGTTCGCCCCGGACCGGAACGCCTGGTGAAGGCCTATCAGGCCATCGGGATCTATACAGAGCCAGTAGGGCATTCTCACGTTATAGGAACTGGAGACCGGTGCCCTCCTGCGGTAGAGTACGGTGAATTCCCCCAACGGGGTGTCGTATCCGGCGCGTCCCGTGGAGACCAGGGCCAGGTTCGCTTCCCTGCCGTCCTCGAGGAAGAGTATGACCTGCCGGTCGATATAGACCAATGCTTCCCGATGGGCATTCACGGGTACCTGGGTCGTTCCGCCTCTCATCGACGTGCTCAGAGAAACGACGAAAATTCCGAGAATCATGCGTAAAGGCACTGCTATACCCGGCACGGACACCTCCTGGAAAAGATATCCTGGCAAGGCGGGAAAGATCGGTCAAGGTGCCTCCGCTATTGACTTCACTTATGCCCGGACACAGATTCCATTCGTCATCAGGGTAGCTATTTCACCCTTTAATCTCAAGATGAAACGGAGGATCGACTTGTTTCGTCCCAGCATGATTCGGTTTGTCGTAGTCGTTGTTTTGCTCGGTGCACTTGCCGTTGCCTGTACATCACCCGCCGTCACCGGCATGAAGGTGCACATGCAGAATGGTGAATACGAAGATGTGATACACCTTGCGGACAGCATTATCGCGTCCGGCGATTCCCTGAACGCGGATATCTGGTTTTGGAGAGGCAAGGCTTACACGGAGTTGAACAAGTGGCGCGAAGCCGCCGATTCGTTCTGGAGGGTACACGAACTGGGTGATACAGAGTCCAAGGCCCTGAATGAGTACTGGTTCGTATTCTTCAACAGCGCCGCCGGCCTCATAAATGATGGAGATGTAAATGGTGGCATCGGACTTCTGGAACAGGGTATGGAAATCGCTCCGGAGAGGCCCGATTTCCAGCTGATGCTGGGTGACGTGGCCCTTAATGTGAATGACGAATTGAAAGATGCTCTCGAATACTTCAGGAAAGCCGCGGACAAGGCCGGAGCGCTGGCCGACGAACTCAGGAAGAAAATAGACAGGGCAGGCAACGAATTCGATCGCGAGTATTACTCCAATAGCCTGGAGCGGATGGAAGGAACCCAGATACAGGCTCTCTACAATACCGGGAGCGTCTGTACCATGCTGGCCCTGGAGGCCAGGAGCGATGCGGAAAGGGAAACCTACATCGAGCAGGCCAAGGAGAACTACGAGAAGGCGCTGGAAATCGATCCCTCGAACATAGACGTTCTGGATGCTCTTGCGGGGATTTATCTCCTGGAAGAGAAATACGACGAAGCCCTCGACATTTACGACAAGACTCTTGCGAACATAGACACCGGGGTTTCCGAAGGTTGGTTGGACAAGGAAGAAGCCGATGCGTTGAAGGCCGACGTACTCGTATCCAAGGGGTATGCCCTCATAGAGATGGAAGATTACGACCAGGCTGCGATGGTCCTGAACCAGGCCAGGGCGATCAAGGGAAACGACTACATTGTACTGACTTCCCTCGCCCACGTGAATTTCGTGAGAGGAGATTACCAGGCTGCCTTGGATAACCTGGAGGAAGTATTCCGGATAAGGGGACTTTCCAACGAGGAACTGGCGAAGGCTTACTACATGAAATACGCGTGTTACAACAGGTTGGAGCAGGACGCCGATGCGGCCGAGGCCATGGAAACGGCCCTGGAGTACCAGCCCGATAACGCCGATTATTGGCGGTACCTGGCCAGTACCTACAGTCGGCTTGGTCGCCGCAACGATGCTATAGCCGCCATGGAGAAGGCCGGGGAAATCGACCGGTAAGTTCGTTTCGGGCGGAGTAATGCATGAAGGGGAAGGCATCCCGCCTTCCCCTTTTTCTATTCTATTTCCATGGAAAACGTATTACCGTGACAGTTTCACCAGGAGTTGATTCTTAGTGACCCTGTCTCCGACGGATACCGCTACTTCCTCTACGGTCCCGTCGGCTTCCGCGACTATTTCGTTGTACATCTTCATGGCCTCCAGGAGAAGGAGCACGTCACCCCTGCGCACCCGGTCGCCCGGGGAGACCCTTACCTCGATAATGTTGCCCGGGATGAAGGCTCTCGCTTCGAGAGGATCTTTGAGACCGTAGGCGGGTCCGATCTTTTTCTCCGGCACCTCTGTAGTATACTCGGTGTCGTCTATTACAAGTTTCCGGAGTTCATCTTTCAAGTCAACACCCCCTAAAGCGGTATGTTGCCATGGGATGCACCGGTCCTGGCGTGGTCGATAAGGGAGAGGGCCTTGATCAGTGTGCTCCTGGTATCGCTGGGTTTCATGATGGTGTCCACGTAGCCCTTGGCGGCGGCCACATAGGGATTGGCGAACTTGCGCTCGTATTCCTTCACCTTTTCACGCCTGCATGCCTCCGGGTCTTCCGCTGCGGCTATCTCTTTGCGGAATATTATGTTGGCCGCGCCCTCCGGCCCCATGACGGCGATCTCGCCCGTGGGCCAGGAGGCGACGAAATCAGCTCCCAGATGGCGGCTGCACATGGCTATATAGGCTCCACCGTAAGCCTTGCGCATAATGAGGGTCAGCTTTGGGACCGTGGCCTCGCTGTAAGCGTATAGAATCTTGGCCCCGTGCCTTATGACCCCGGAATGTTCCTGGTCGATTCCCGGGAGGTAGCCCGGGGTATCCACCAGCGTGAGAAGAGGAATGTTGAAGGAATCGCAGAACCTGATGAAACGTGCGGCCTTGTCCGAGGCGTCCACGTCGAGAACGCCCGCCAGCACCCTGGGTTGGTTCGCCACGATTCCCACCGGTTTTCCGTTCAACCTGGCGAATCCCACTATTATGTTCCTGGCGTAGTACTCCTGTACTTCCAGGAAATCGGACCCGTCTACGATTCCCCTTATTACATTTTTCACGCAATAGGCCTGGCGCCTGTCGTCGGGGATGACGTGGTCGTCGAGTTCGTGTTTCGGCGGAACCGCGGAGGCCATGGGGGGCATCTCTCCGGAATTGGAGGGCAGGAAAGAAAGGAGTTTCTTCAGTATGCTGAAAGCTTCCTTTTCCGAGCGGGCAAAGAAGTGGGCGTTGCCCGAGATGGAGGATTGGGTCATGGCGCCGCCCAGTTCTTCCTGGGTGATTTCTTCCCCCAGAACGGTTTTTATGACCTGTGGACCGGTTATGAACATGTTGGAAATTTTGTCCACCACGAACACGAAATCCGTCAGGGCCGGGGAATAGACGGCACCGCCCGCGCAAGGTCCCAGTATTACGGAAATCTGTGGGACGACTCCGCTCAATCTGGTATTCCGGAAGAAAATATCACCATAACCGCAGAGCGATTCCACACCCTCCTGTATGCGGGCTCCCCCGGAATCGTTTATGCCTATGAGGGGTATGCCGGCCCCGCGGGCGCCATCCATTATTTTGACTATCTTTCCGGCATGGGCCTTGCCGAGGGAACCTCCGGCCACCGTGAAATCCTGTGCGAATACCGCGACCGGCCTGTCATGCACCTTCCCGTAACCGGTTATGACTCCGTCGCCGGCCAACTCTTTCCTGTCCATCCCGAAGTCCTTGGCGGAGTGCTCCACGAAGAGATCCGTCTCCAGGAACGAACCCGGGTCCAGCAGCAGCATCTCCACCCTTTCCCTGGCGGTATGCTTACCCTTCTTTTTCTGTTTTTCTATTGCCTTCTCTCCCCCCCCCATCAACTTGCGGCCCATGAGTTCGAGGAAGTGGTTCACGGATTCCCTTATCGACATATTACTAATCCTCCTTGGAGGTAGGGGCTCGATTTCCAGTACGTGTATTCCGTGGAAGTCGGGTGAAATAGTTTCCCCATTCGAGGCGCGATTCGACGATTGGGGTAAGATAATCAAGGGCCGACAGAGCGCGGTAGTCCAGTAGAGCAGCCTCGATATCGCCGAGGTTCCACAGGAGGTCAGCCCTCCGGATTCTTGCCTCAATATAAATATCAGCGATTTCGAGACTCCGGTCGAAGGCCTCCAGCGCCTGTTCGGTTTTTCCCGACATCCGGAGGATGTTACCCAGCCACATGAGGGTGTAAGGGTTGACGCTCATGGAAACCGCCTTCCATCCCAGAATCTCGCTCTCCTCCGCATGACCGCAGTAAGCGGATATTCCACCGCAGACCGAGTAACCCCAGGGATGGAGTTCGAGAGAATCATTCAAGATACGGTCCACCTGTTCCAGCGCCCGTTCTCTCATGCCTGCCGTAAACAGCGCCGAGGCCAGTATCGCGGCCGAATCTCCGGGGGTACAGGTTCCCTTTACGTACTTTTCCCAGGCGGGGATGGGTACCATGGCGGGAGGCCTGTAGATGGAGACGGCGGTATCTCCCTCCAGGGAATTACAGGATAAAACCAACACCGCGTTGAGGAGCACGGTGTCACCGGAAGCGGCCGCCGCTTCCACCGCTTCTTCGAAACGGTCCTTCGCGGCCAGGGACCAGCACTGGAGGATACGAAACCCGGGATTTTCCAGTACGGGATCCTCGCCTTCGAGAACCAGGCGGAGCGACTCCCCGAAAGAATCTCCATCCGGGTTCCGGTCCGGGATTCCCGAAGGTTTTCCGGTCGCTGCGAGGAGCGCCGCCCGTGCCTGAATGGCCGGAGGATACCGCATCGGCGGAGAAGCGGCCCTGGACAACTCGGTGTTCCAGGACTGCGGAAGGTAGTAGAACGGCACCGTGAGCAGGGTATACGGATCCAGGGGATCAACGTGCTCGAAACGAAGGGCGAATAACCCTTCTCTTTCAAGAAAATCGTTTTTGGCGTAGACCACCACCAGGTGGTCCCAGTACACCGGGCTCCATTCCGGGTTGGCCGCCAGGGCGTAGGCGGAGGATTCCCCGGTATCCGGCCAGTGGTAGATGGCGAGTTCGATTCCCTTGTTCTCGAATATACTCATGACTCTCGGTGTGTCGGAGGGCCTGGCGAAGGTGAGGATGAGGTACTCCGCGTAGAAATTTTCCGGGTAGAGATGACATCTGCCGTCCATGTACAGGGGTAGTTCCTCGCCGAGTTCATACTCCAGGTATCCGGCTATGCCATTGACGTTGAATATCCTGGCATTCATCAATCCAGGGTTCTCCCTGATGAACTCCACCAGTTCCACGGGGTAGATTTCCCATTGCACCCCGGTTCTCAGGGGGAGTGGGGGGCCGAACTCCGATGGTATGCCCCGAGTAAAGGGTACGACGGCCGCCGCGGCGAGCAACATGGCCGGAACGAAACCCTTGACTCTTTTCAGGAGTGGGGAGGTCCAGGCTATCGCGGCCACGGCGAGAAAATCGATATTCCTGCTGGAAAGTATGCATGCGGCGGACAGGATCGCCAGGGCCGCCATGCGTTCCGGTTCCAGTTTCCTGCGGTTGCGTAACACCATTATCCACGTGAAGATAAGAAGTGCCGAGAGTATGGCGGCGGTGGAGAATATCTTTTCGTTCGGCTGGTAGAGCGGATGAAAGGGGCTCCACCATTCTCTGATGGTTTTCCTGAACAGGGGTCTCGACATGAAATCCGTGATGTACGTGAATGAACCCGGTCCGTTGGGATGGAG
>Ga0256835_1000617_pt1 | contig 24992 bp, 24 predicted proteins | sample PIR30metaG_FD_185972 | JGI IMG/M metagenome (GOLD analysis project Ga0256835, IMG submission 185972) | Hydrothermal vent microbial communities from East Pacific Rise, Pacific Ocean - PIR-30 | ecosystem: Environmental > Aquatic > Marine > Hydrothermal vents | place: Pacific Ocean: East Pacific...
GCGCCTGTAAAAAAAAGAGGAAAGGTTTTTGCGGATCTCAGCTCTTTCCTATGAGCTGGAGGAACCAGTCGTTCCACGTTATCTTTCCGGAGTCGGCGTGATAGGTACCGGCAAGCTTCCAGACCCACTTGCCGCCTTCCTGAGCTGGCATGTAGAAGAAGTAGTCTGCACTAGCTCTATCTCCGTTCTTGTTGAGTATTATCACTCCGGAGGCACCATACCAGTGCTCTCCCAGGGAAGGCAGCACCTTGGCGACGGCAACCGGGTCGTAGGAATCCACTAAGTCGAGTGCCACCGCTATAGTCCACAGGGCATCGTAAGCGGCGTAGGCATAGCTGTCAGGCTCCCTTCCCAAGGTCTTCATGACGTAGTTCTTGACCTTCTCCTTGATCCTAGTAGCAGCTCCGAATATCGGGCTTATGAACTTGGTCTCGTAGGCGAACTTGGCAGCATCGGGGTTGCCGGTTATCTCGCTGAGCAGAGCAGTACCATCAGATCCAACCCATGGCACCTTCTTAAGTGATTCATACTGGGAGGCAACCGCGGCAAACTGCACGTACTCGTTGAATCCTATGAAGGAGACGCCTACTTTGTCAGCTCCGTACTTCTGGATGAGCTGGCTTACTATGGAATCAAGCTGAGACACGACCGCGGAGAACTCAGTGGCCTGAGGATCATACCTTATACCCTTCCCGTTCTTGGCTCCCCATATCTCACCGGTCTCACCGTGGGCCTTGAGGATCTTATCGAACTCCTCGTCTATCTTCTCAGCCAGAGCGGTTCCCCACTCATCACCTCTCCAGACTTGGACCAAATACCTGACTCCCAGCTGATAGAGGGCCGTAGCACTGGCAGGACCCTGTATCTCGTCGGTGGGGCAGTACCTGTATATCATGTCGCCAGGTATGGCCAACCTCGGAGAGGTGGAGGACTGGGATATCAGGAGAAGCTTGTTGGAATCGACGTAGTTCTTGAGCTCCTTGACCTCGGCACTGCTCATAGGACCTATGAAGATCTTGACTCCCCTGGAGTGGAGAGCCTGCACCTTGTCCAGGGCAGTCTTGGGATCGGTCGCGGTGTCCTCATAGTACACCTTTATGCGCCAGGCTTCTCCTCTAGCAGCCAACCAGTCGTTTATCTCCTTCTCTGCCAGCTCGAGGGCCGCCTTACTGTTCTCTCCGTATGAGGAGAGACCACCGGTGAGAGCCAAAAGGGCTCCTATTGGGATCTCACCCTTGAGTCCGCCAGTGGCCGTTCCAGTCTTGACCGTCTGAGTTACCGTAACCGTCTTCGCGCCGGGGGCTCCAGCAGTTACCGTCTTAGTGACTGTCTTAACACCGCCTCCTGCTCCACCGGCCGCCCATCCGATGCCTATCCCTATGAGTAGGAGTATCAACATGAGGGCGTACGCCGTCTTGTCTGACATATTCCACCACCTCGGGGTTTAAACCCCGCTGAAGGTCATATCAACCCTTTTATTTTAAAATGATTATGGCCTGATATCATCAATAAGCCACCGGACACGGCGTATTGTATAAAATAGAGATGTAGTCTCCGGCACAAAGTGATGTTAAGAGAGGTTCGAGAGCAGACGAAAGAGTACGGCTTCAGATTTCATAATCTCCACTAACGACCCTAAATACAGCATCCTAGGGGCAGCGGCAATTATGTTTTTAACAATCCCGAAGGAGTTGAGAAGAGTGAGTTAAGTTGGGGTGATCTTAATGCAGATTCTCGCTGGACCGATAGTGCAAATTCTTATGACCGCCATAGGCTTCTCAGGTGGTCTAGCTTTAGCTGCCGCCGGGATCACTCTAATATATATGACTACAGGCACATTCAACTTCGCTCACGCATCAATGACGGCGTGGGGCTTCTACATAGTCTTCTCTTTGTACAAAGTCCTTCTAGGTGGGAATCCGTACATCTACTTCCCAATAGCATTCCTGTTCTCCGGCCTCTTGGGGATCGTTACCTACTTACTAGTCAACAGGTGGCTCCTGAAGCGTGGAGCCGACATGGTAACCTTGATGATGTCGACGCTAGGCGTGGACCTCGCCTTCTTCGCATTCATCAATATATTCGCGGATTACCTGACCGCCACGTACAAGGTGAACACCAGGTTAATAGTCCTGACCACCGAGGATATAATCCTCGGGAAGATAGGTACGTTCCCCTTCAAGGCAATAACCGTGATTTCAGTTGCTATAGTCGTTGGGATGGCCATCTTCTTCTACTTGCTGCTAAATAAGACAAAGTTCGGAATAGCTTTCAGAATAACGGTGGAGAACCCAGCCCTAGCTTCGATACTCGGAATAAATACGGAGACGATATACCTATTTGCATGGTTCATGGGCGGCGCCATGGCCGGATTGGGCGGTGCCATACTCTCCCTAGTGATAAGCGGTACACCAACGGTCGGCAATACAGTAATTGTGCCAGAGTTCGCCGCATCAATAGTGGGAGGACTCTACTCAATATACGGCGGTCTAGTAGGCGGATTCCTGATCGGTATGAGCCAGAAACTGATAATAAACTGGCTGGGAAGTGTGTTAGGAGGGAACATAGTAGTGTATGAGCCCATAATACCTTTGCTCATAATGGCAGCCACGCTTCTGATATACCCAGAGGGCCTCGCAGGGATAAACTGGAAGAGGATCCTCTCAAGGTCCAAATCCAAGTAGGAGGGTGATGGTTATGATGGAAGGAATCTTAGAATATCTCTATAATCCCCTTGTGCTGAGCATCCTCGTTAACATGGCCGTTTTCCTCATCGTTACCCTGAGCCTTAACTTGGAAACCGGATTCGCCGGAATACCTCAGTTCGGAAGGGTGCTCGCCGTTATAGCGGGTGCCATAGGGGCTGGAGCTATAGCTGGCAGGATGATGGCAGCTATGATGGGACTTCCAGCAGGGATAGAGTACGTAGGAGATCAAAACTTCATTATAGTCGGTGAGCTGAATAAAGCGTTAGAATCAAGTCCCCTACTGTCAATAGGCGCCCTCATCCTAAGCCTGGCCGTTGCTGCTGTGATGGGAGGTATAATGGGCTATCTCGCCTCTTATCCGGCCATAAGGCTCAAGGAGGCTTACTTGGGCATCACTCTGCTTGCATTCGGCGACGCGCTACAGATCGTGGGCATGTACTATGATCCACTGGCTGGAGGAACAGCTGGAATAGTGGTCCCGGATGTCTTCAGGTTTGTGGGGACCGGTGAGGTTAGGTTCCTAAGCAGCACGTTCATAATACTGGGAATTGCAATCCTAGTCTACATCTATGTCCAGAGGCTGGCAAGATCGCCCTTCGGCAGGGCTCTCAAGGCGATGAGGGACAACGAGCTCGCGGCTAAGGTCTACGGAAAGGACATAGTGAGCCTCAGGGCAAAAACTCTGATAATCGGAGGTGCTTTAGCTGGAATGGGAGGCGCTCTCTGGACCCTCTACACGGGCAGTTTCAAAGCATTGACTTACAACAGGCTCACTTGGACCTTCTGGCCTTGGGCGTTCATGATGCTGGGCGGTACTGGGAACAACCTAGGTATAGTCCTCGGAACCTTGGTCTTCTCCACCATCAGAAGCTTAATCTACGCTTACAAAACCGAACTGACTACATTCATACCTATAAATCCGAATTGGCTGGAGTATCTATTGATCGGAGTTATAATAATAGCGATCGCTCTCTTCAGGCCGCAGGGAATATTGCCGGAGAAACCAGAGCTGCCCTTGTCTAAGAAGAAGATAGAAAGCATAAGGGCCTCACTAGCCAAGGGCGATTGATAACACGGTGATTTACTGCTTCATCCTACCTCTCCTTTTCCGTTTCTATCTTATTTTCAGTCTAATATCTGTTATAGAAGGTAGGTCATCTCTAACGCCCAGCTTGCCTAATAAGCACCCCACCAATCCTCCGTTCCTGTTTCCAGTGATGAACAGGGGGTGACCTCCATCCCGGATCATGTTAAGGAGGAGGTCTGCTCCATCACAGGAGTCTGGAAGCTTTCTTCCATCAACCCTCTTGGCAAATTCCTCGGACCATTCGCCAGCGACAGCTACTCCGTAAAAATCAACCCATCTCTCCCTTACCATCTTGAGAAAAGCCCATGTTCTACCCGGTCTATCCTTTCTAAGCTGAATGAACAGAAATGGATCGTTTCCCAGCCATTTTATGAGGAGAGAAGCGCTGTCTGGGTCATTCACTTTGGACGCATCGAAGTAAAGGATACCCTCCCACTCCCTCCAAGTGAGGTTTCTCCTTATACTCGCTAGGTAGGATCGCACATCTATACCACTCATCCCGAAGAACTTCAGCACCTCATCTATGAGAGAGGGGATTTCAGATCCCGGAAGCTCGGGCTCCAACGAATTAACTTCAATCAACCTTTTTGCGCCCTTGCTCAATATCTCATTCAAACGACCATTAGCCTCGCCGCTGAATACGATCTCAGCTCCCTTGAGGGAGGAAGCCATGGACCTAGCTATTTTCTCTCTGCTTCTCCCCATATCCTCGACATGGTCGAGCCTAACGTTAGTTACCACGATCAGCTTGGGCTTGACAAACAGCTCATTGAAGACCTTCATGGTATAGGGGGTTATTCCTTGATTCTCCAACACACAGAAGTCGGACTTTGGGATGTCGAACAGATTCTCGTAGAGTCTGGCATATTTACCCCTTCTGAGCCTCACTAAGGATTCGTTTATGCAAAGAAGGGGAACTGCCCCAGTTACCTTGCAGAAGGAGCTTTTATTTCTACGAATTATTTCACTGTGTAGCGATAAGGCCAAACTGGTTTTACCTCTGGTGCCTTGGACGGTTATCCTAGTACCGGCAATCTTCCATGGGGGAGAGCCCACGACCCATCACCTCATGCGCTTAGAAAATTGACTAAAGCCAAAGTTCCAACCCACTGTATTGTAAAGAATATTGCCGAAAAGAGGGCCGTTAGGGCGGGCTCCCTGGAGGTGTGTACATCGTAAGCCAGTAGGCCGGGAAGTGTTGAGGCGAGCAGAAAACTCAGATTCAGGTTTCTCCATATCAATAGGAAGATCACGAGGGAACTAACGATACTGCTCAGGAAGAATACCCTCATTCCATAAAACAGAAACTTCTTATAAGCGAATTCACTGACTAAATACGACGTTATAGAACTTACGATGATTACCGGAATGAACTCGGGGACCAAAGCAGAGAACGAGGCCAGTAAAGGCACTGCCAAAGAGACCATCCTAAAGCCAAATCTTTCATATAGCATCCAGAGAGAGAAGAGAGCTGTAACCAGTGATACGTACGCTATCACTACGCCGTTCATCTCGACAATGGGATGGGGTGCACAGATAATGGTTTATGTCAAAAGGCGAAATTCGAATCGTGACGTTAAAGACCTTAATATTTAATAGCTTTCGGGCCCTCATATCCACGACCCTTCAAGGGGGGATATCCTATGTCTACGGAACTTAATCCGTGGGAAGTTGCCCTTAAGCAGCTTGAGAAAGCTGCTAAGGTTATGAATCTCGATCCCGGACTACATGCAGTTTTGGCCAAGCCCAAGAGGGTTCTTGAGGTGGCCCTCCCCGTCAAGATGGATGATGGATCCATAAAGGTCTTCACTGGGTGGAGGGTGCAGCACAACGACGCAAGGGGGCCCCACAAGGGAGGTATAAGGTACCACCCCAACACTGATGTGAACGAGGTCAAGGCCCTAGCCATGTGGATGACTTGGAAGACTGCCGTGGTGGACGTGCCCTACGGTGGTGCCAAGGGAGGAATACAGGTAGATCCTCACAAGCTCAGCCTCGCCGAGCTGGAGAGGCTCACTAGGAGGTATGCCTACGCCATTTCCCCCATAATAAGTGTGGATGCTGACATCCCCGCTCCCGACGTGTACACCTCACCGAGGGAGATGGCTTGGATAATGGACACCTACAGCATGCTCAAGGGCTACCCCGAGCCCGGCATAATCACCGGCAAGCCGCTCGAGATAGGCGGTAGTGAGGGCAGGGTGGAGGCCACCGCTAGGGGTCTGCAGTACACCGTTGAGGAAGCCCTCAAGGTCCTCGGTATAGACCCGAAGGGGGCCACCGCCGCTGTACAGGGATATGGTAATGCTGGCTACTTCTCCGCCAAGTTCATGCACGAGCTCGGCATGAAGGTTGTAGCTGTGAGCGACACCAAGGGCGCGATCTACAACCCCGACGGTCTCGATCCTGACGCTGTGCTCGAGCACAAGAAGAAGACCGGTAGCGTGAAGGACTTCCCTGGCTCCACTCCTCTGGCAGCTGATCCTGCTGAGGGCAACAAGAAGCTGCTCGAGCTCGAGGTCGATGTGCTGATCCCTGCTGCCATAGAGAACGTAATAACCAAGGAGAATGCGGACAAGGTGAAGGCCAAGATAGTGGCCGAGGCCGCTAACGGTCCGACTACGCCTGAGGCCGACGAGATACTGTTCCAGAAGGGCGTACTCATAATACCCGACATCCTCGCCAACGCCGGTGGTGTGACCGTCAGCTACTTCGAGTGGGTACAGGCCAGGACCAGGGAGTGGTGGGACATAGACACCGTCAGGCAGAAGCTCAGGGCCAAGATGACCAAGGCCTTCAGGGATGTCTACAACAAGCACAAGGAAATGAACATAGACATGAGAACCGCGGCTCTGGTACTCGCCGTCGGCAGAGTGGCTAAGGCCATGGAGATAAGGGGCATCTGGCCCTAAACTCCTTTCCTCTCTTTTTATCCAAAATTATCCGGAGTCCCCTATATTTGAATCGGTTCTTAATCTCTTCTTGATGAGTACGAGTAGGATAGGAATAGAGGACCCACTTCACGCCTCCTTAAGCTGTGGAAAATCGTGAAAAATGAAAACGAGAATAAGTAAGTGAGTAACTAGAGGTCTAATTCCGTTGATGGTCTCTGGAATCACCTCTCAATGACCCTCACTTGATGCGCAGATCTGACCTCCGAGACCAATTCTTCCCAGAGTTTCTCGTTGAACTCACAGCTGGGATCTGGACCGAGGGGATCTCCATAATAGGCATAGGCTCTCGCCCTGCAACCTCCGCATATATATTTGTAGGGACAGAATGAGCAGTAATGGGAATCCCTATCCCTCAGTTTGTTGAACAACTCATTATTCTGCCATACGTTAAGGAAACCATCTCTCAGGACGTTTCCAACTACAATCGGCATGAAGACACACGGCTGTATGTCTCCATTATGCTCTATGGAGCAATATATCCTCCCCGCACCGCATCCCCCTAAGAACTCCCCGAGAGCAAAGCCTGCCGCCATGTACTCATCCGGTATACTCAGATCGGCGAAATGCGTTGGAGCAAGCTTCCCTCCCTTATCAATTCCCTTCAGAGAGACTACAGCATAGAGGGGGCTTGTTGAGAAGGCCTGTAACCTTCCAGAGGACAGTTCGTTGTAAAGTAATTCAAGCACCTCGTACCTCTCCTTGGGGGACAGGTCCATCTCAACTATTTCCCTTCCCCTTCCGGTGGGAATGAAGTTGAAGGCAATGAAGCGATCGACTTTAAGCTCCTCGGCCAGCCTTATCATCTCCGGAAGCTGCTTGTAGTTCATCTTGGTGACAGTCGTGGCGATGCCCACTTCCAGACCCGAGCTCTTCGCGTTCTTAATGCCTTGGACGGATCTCTCCCAGGCGCCCTTCACCCCGCGAAATCTGTCATGATCTTCAGGGTAAGGTGAATCTAGGCTCACTTCGACGTACCTAACACCTATCTGCTTCAACCTCTTGGCAACATCAGGTCTTATCAGCGTCCCATTAGTCGCTACGCTTACATACATTCCAGTTTCAGCTGCCTTCTTGGCTACAATCCAGAAATCAGGGCTCATAAGAGGTTCACCTCCAGAGAAAGAGATCGCAGCGACTCCAGCCTCGTCAAGCTGCCTGAGTACCTCGAGCTTCTGGTCTAGAGTAAGCTCATCAGGTGCTGGAAAGGGCCCAGCGTTTGCATAGCAGTGCCTACACTTGAGATTGCACCTCTTCGTGAAGTCCCAAACTACCATGAAGGGAGCATAGAGCCTCTGGGGTCTGGTTATACCATAGTAGGCGATTCCCAGTAGGACATTTGCCACACCTCTCCTCATATAGGCGTCCTTCAATCCATTTTTGAGGGATTCCTCCTTCACACCGAACCTAGACGCTGCTTTTGAGAGTAAGAGAGTTAGCGTGGAGGAAAGAGTCTTCTCCTTCAGATTGGAGGGTTCCTCCACTCCCGCATATATCCCTAACAATTTCACTATGCTCTTAGGAGGTCCCAATCTCCTTATTACGGACCTAGTTAAGGGATTACCGAGGAGCCTCCTCAAGAAATACACTAAATCATTAACCTCTACACCACTCGCCCGCTCCTCCATACATGGTCCAATACATAATATAGAACTGATGCAGAATAAAACACTTTCTATTTTTCCATGACACACGGTATATATAAAATACATGGAAATAATTCCCCGTATATATCAATTATTTTTTTAGGAAAAAGTATTGATGTTAGCTCTCTGGGGCCGGGTAGCCCGTATGCGAAAAAATATTCCAGCAAATGGAATATTCGACTGATGGGAATGTTTATAAAGCCATCAGAGGAACTAGGCCAACGCCTCTTGAGGCGAGTAGTATGTCGACCAGCAAGAAAGTATCCGAGCTAAGACCCGGAGATAATAGCGTCAACGTGAAGGTCCGGGTCATCGAAGCGGGCGAACCCCGCGTTGTAGAGACTAGGAAGGGCCCCCGAACTCTTTCGGAGGCCACTGTCGGTGATGAGACCGGCAGGGTCACCCTGACCCTTTGGGGAGACCACGCAGGTAAGCTGTCCGAGGGACAGGTTGTTGAGCTCCAGAACGCCTTCACCACCGTTTACAGGGGGAAGGTCCAGCTCAACCTAGGGAACCTCGGCAGCATAGCCGAGGCCGAGGACTCCGATGTTGTCCCAGCGGATCAGATCCCGGAGGATGTTCCGGAGGCCCCCGAGGACTACAGACCTCCTAGGAGGAGAAGGAGCTACGGGGGTTACAACAGGGACAGCAGTTACAGGGGCAGGCCTAGATGGTAACCTGCCTCTTCTACAACTTTTCTACACGGTACTACGATAGTCTAAACACCTAGCTCATCTCATATATCCTCGTACCTCTTGTGAGACAGAGTTTCAATCAGACTGACCAGTAGAAACGAGATATTTCATCCTCACCACCTTTATACCTGCGGAGATTTCTGGGTCAGCAAATTGAGATCACTCCTTGGTTTAGTTAACAGTTAATTTAAAGAAGCTCACCCGCCTTCTCTTAATCGGAGTGTTGTATGAGTATGAGTCCAAGACGCCTGATAGTTGCAGTTCAAATTTTTATCATATTGATAATCCCGATTGGACTCGCATCTGCTTCTCCCGGAGATGCCAAGATGTACCTAAAGCCCATCAGCGATACTTACATTCACAAGGAATGTACAAACTGCAAACCATTCAATGAGAGCGAGTTGAGAGTTGGGATAGAGGCTTATAAGGTCGTAGATCCACATATCATCTCTCATGTAGCCTATAAGGTAGTCTTAGGAGGTCCTTATAGCTCTCTACTGAAGTTCAACCTTTCTGAGATCCCACCCGGTGCCAAAATAAAGCAGGCTAGACTTTGGCTGTATGTCAAGAATCCTCCGGATAAGGGCTTAGAACTGCTCCTCTATGTGCTCAGACAGGAGTTCAATGACTCTGAAACTACGTGGCTTCACAGGACCAGTAAGGCCCTATGGAAGACCCCTGGAGGTTATGCTGAGCCTGAATATGAGGTGAAGGTGAGAGTAGATGAATCATTACAGGAAGGCAGTTCAGTCGGCTTCCTGATTACAAATTACGTTAAGAGAGTTCTAGAAGGCGAAATTGAGGACTATGGAATCATTATAAGACCCTATGTTGGTAAAGTGAGCGTCTCCGACTTCGGGTCCTCCAGTACGATGAAGCTTTACGTAGACTTCTACAGCAAGGAGGGAGCCGAGAGAGAACTGAAGTCCAAGTATGCCCCGACCCTCTACGTGGAGTTCGTTAAACCCACCGCAGTGATATCCATCTCCAACCAAGAGATATCGCTGGAGAGGGGTGAGTCTCAGACAGTTACGGTGACAGAGAGCGGGTCATTTGCCGGACCAGTTGGCCTGTCTTATCGTGTTGTAGAGGCTCCAGGTGTTAAAGTGGGCCCGCTGAAGATAGAGATCTCCGACTTCGACAGAAAACCCGGGTTCTCCACTAATGTAAAGGTGACCGCTTGGGAATACGCCACACCCGGCAAGTACGTCATAGAGTTCTATCCGGATACCGGCAGCTACAGTTCAAAGGTGGTTGAATATGGGAAGGCTTATCTTACCGTCTACGTCAAGGGTGAGACGTCCACACCGACTACAAGTGAAACAGCGACCGAGACGCAACAGACTACTACTTCACCGACTCCAACGATAGTTGAAACGACGACCGAATCGCAAGCCCCCTTAACGACTACTTCCACGCGGACTTCAACACCGATAACGCAGAAACCTCCCACTGAGACGATAAGCACCTCACCAGTAACGATCACCAAAGTTGTAGAGAGAACTGAGAAAGGAAGCGGAAACACGCTTACTATCGCTCTCCTAGTCGTCATGATAGCGATAATACTGGCCCTTATTCTGTACCTCCTGAGAGGGAGGAGGTAGAACCCCCTTCTTTCTATTTATTAGTGTCAATTGGATTAACCAAAATGCTCGATCCACGAACCGATCCTCCCAACAACTGTTAAATTTTTCCGCGGTTGTATAGGAGGGTGATCTATTGGCAGGGCCCAAGGTGGAGTTCGCAGTCTGGACCAAGCTCATTCCGGAGTCCGAGATAAGGAGACTCCTTAAATTCAAGGTTAAGTACTACTTCGCCGGGGGCAAGCCCGGGGTACTTCCCCTCGGCGCATTCCCTATGATATTGAACACGCTGGCGCTCCACGAGCTGGAGAGCATATTCTCCGGCAAGGAGGTAGAGGTGATAGAGGACTACAATTACGGGCCGACCGACGGCCTTCCCGAGGTAAGGAAGGTAATGGCCAACATGATGAGAGAGAGGGACGGCATAGACTTGGATCCCGAGGAGGGATGGAAGGATGTCCTGATAACCACGGGCTCACAGCAGGCAATCCACCTGTTACTCGATGTCCTGCTCAACCCTGACGATCTCGTGATAGTCCCTGCTCCAGTCTACTTGGGATTCGTGAACGTGGTCACCAAGTTCAGGGGGCAGGTAATAGCCGTCCCCGGGGATAAGCAGGGAATGATCCCGGAGTACGTGGACAAGGCCATAGACAAGGCCATCAACAAGTTCGGGAAGAAACCTAAGCTCATATACGTAGTTGCAGACTCCGATAACCCCTCTGGGACGACGATGCCGGAGAACAGGAGGAAGGCGCTCCTAGATGTAGCAAAGGATAAGGGGATTTATCTGGTAGAGGATGCGGCCTACAGAGAGATACAGTTCAGGGGAGAAAGGCTCAAGCCTATAAGGGCCTTCGACGAGGATGGGAGCACCGTCATATACATGAGGACCACCAGCAAGGAAGTCGCGGTACTCAGGGTCGGATACAACCTCATGCCCCCTGAGGTGAGAGAGGAGGTAGTTAAGGCCAAGGGCTACAACGACCTCTGTACCCCCACCATAACCCAGAAGATCGCCAAGGTGTACTACGAGAAGTACTTCGCGCAGTTCATAGAGAAGGTTAGGGAGGGCTACAGGAAGAGGTACGAGGCCATGGCCAAGGCGATAGATGAGGACTTCCCGGGTGGCGAGAGGACCGACCCCACTGGTGGGTTCTTCATCTGGTGGGAAGCTCCAAAGAAGGACTTCGACTCCAAGAAATTCTTGGAGGAGGTGGCCATACCCAACGACATTCTGTACGTTCCCGGACAGGCTTTCTACCCGCTCAAGGGATACCTATTCCACCCTGAAAGTGGCGACTTGGTGGACGCATCCAACAGCCCGACCAATGCCCTGAGACTGAGCTACTCCTACATGGAGCCTGAGGTCATTGAGGAGGGTATAAGGAAACTGGGATCTCTTCTGAGGGATTATCTCTCCTAGAAAAGATCTTTCCCCACCATTTTTCCTTCCTAGGGGCACGATAGCGTTCATAAAGTGTTAAATAATTTACCTCCCGCTCCTTTGGCGGGGGTTTCCCCTATGCCGGATTTGAAGGAATCTATCAAGAGTGGTATAGTGACCATGATGAGGGAAGCCGCTTTTAACGTCCCGAGAGATGTAAAGGAAGCTCTTCAGAGGGCATATGAGATTGAGGATAACCCCGTCGCTAGGGCCAACTTGGAGGCGATCCTCAGGAACATAGAGGTCTCTGGGAAGACCAAGCTACCTATGTGCCAGGATACCGGGACTCCAACCTTCTTCATCGAGCTAGGAGAGGACTTCCCGCTGAAATCCGAGCTCAGATCCCTGATAGAGGAGGCGGTCAGGACCGCCACCAGCGAGATCCCCCTCAGGCCCAATGCAGTTGATCCGTGGACCTACAAGAACTCCGGTGATAACACCGGGAGGTACGTGCCGATAATTCACTTGGAGCTGGTTCCTGGCTCCGAGATGAAGGTAATCTACCTCGCTAAGGGGGGAGGGAGTGAGAACACGTCCAAGCTTTACATGCTGAGCCCTGTTCTGGGCTTGAAGGGGATAAAGAGGGCAGTTATAGATGCGATGATTGATGCCGGTCCGAAGCCCTGTCCGCCCATAGTAGTGGGCGTCGGTGTGGGTGGCAGCGCGGACATGGCGCTGAAGCTCGCGAAGAAGGCGACCTTCAGGAGGCTGGACGAGCCCAACCCTGATCCCAAGCTGGCTGAGATAGAGCAGGAGCTGCTGGAGAAGATAAACTCCCTCGGGTTGGGACCGATGGGCTTAGGAGGAAAGACCTACGCTCTGGGCGTCAAGATAGAATGGGCCCACAAGCATCCAGCCAGCCTTCCCGTTGGAATAAACACCCAGTGCTGGGCATTCAGGAGGTCCGAGGCAGTGTTTGACAGCAACGGGAACATGAGGTTGCTGGTTCCCCCGTGAGGAGGTGAATCTTATGGCCGAGTACAGGTTGAAGACTCCCGTATCTGAGGAGGATGTTAGGAAGCTCAAAGTTGGTGATATCGTCTACCTAGATGGAATAATCATAACCGGAAGGGATCAGGTACACAGGAGGGCCTTGGAGCTCGCAGCCAAGGGCGAGAAGGACAAGGTCCCGGTTAACTTGGAGGGAATGGCTCTCTATCACTGCGGCCCCATAGTCAAGAAGATAGACGGTGAATGGAAGATATTCGGGTTCGGTCCGACGACCAGCGCCAGAATGGAGAGCGTCGAGGCGGACTTCATCAGGGAGTTCAAGGTCAGGCTGATAATAGGTAAGGGCGGGATGTTCGAGAAGACCACGCAGGCAATGAAGGAGTACGGCGCCGCCTACCTGGCCTATCCAGGCGGCACTTCAGCCGTGGCTACCAGTGCGGTGAAGAGGGTAGTTGACGTCCATTGGCTGGATCTGGGTACGCCCGAGGCGATGTGGGTCGTGGAAGTCGAGAACTTCGGTCCTACTATGGTCGCCATAGATTCTCACGGCAACAACCTCTACACCGATGTGCTGAGTAAGGCCAAGAAGGCGGCGGAGGAGATAAAGGCCAAGTTCTGAGCTCTCCACGCGATGGAACCCTCTCTCCTTCTTTTTGGAACGTATTGAAACGTTCTAGAACGTTTTAGGCAATCATGTTTACATATCCCTCGCTTCAGATATTCATGGAGGTAGATATGGCCAGCTTGGTCGAATCATCTATTTTCTCGCTCGAATCTATGGGATTCAAAGTCCTCTACTGGAGAATAGACAGGGGACAGGTGGAGGTCATACTCAAGGCACCAGAAGGAGATTTCGCTAGCGCTTTATCGAAGATGAGGAGAGATCTTAAGGCAAGAAGAGTGGCCTTAGAGGTATCCAAGGAGAGAGGCGAGCTTCTGGTCAGGATGAGCTTCGAGCTCGGAAAACCCCCTAGAGGATTGAAGCCGAGAGGTTTAAACGACCTACTCGCCTGGGGACCTACGCCCTGATCTTTGCCCTCTTTAAAGAGATAAGAAGCTCTGCGGCTGCTAATACGGAAGCTATGTCCTCTGGATCCTCGAAGTTCATCTCTTCCAGCGTTCTCAAGTAGCGAATATATGCTCTTCTGAAAGCCCTTTCCTCTCTCATCCCTAGCGGCAATTTGACCCTACGATATAAAAAGAACGTATAACTAATAAACAATATCTAGGCCAGTCTCTTTCTTCAAATTTTCCCACTAACTAACGAACCATCCGGCATAACGGCGATTTCCGGAGTTATCCTTGCCTTTCTTAACCTCTCCCTGACGCTGGGATACAAAACCACTAGTTCGGGCTCGAAATCCCTCACTAGAGTTGGATCTATCTCCCTCAGCCTCTCCAGAAGTTGAGAGACTTCTTCCTCCTTTGAAAAGCTGATCACTGCCGATACGTGTACGCTTACACCGCTCTCCAACAGGTTCCTCAACCCAGCCAGCTGAAGGTGAAAGCCCTCCTTCCTGGCGCCCGTCAGTATGGAGAACTGCTCAGGAGTCGTCCCCTTCAGAGACACCCTCACGTGGACGTGATCTCTCGCCAGATCCCTGGCATACTCCTTATCTGATAGGAGGATGGCATTAGTCTCAAGTATGAAGAGCAGACCACTCCCCTCCAACTCCTCAATTAGTTCGATGAGGTGGTCCCTCCCTATGGTCGGCTCAGCACCGCTGACCCTCACCTTCGAGAATCCACGCCTCTTAGCACCTTCCATTAGGATTTTAGCCACTTCCCTGGCTGAGTAGAACCTTCCCGATTCCGTATTGACGACATGACGGAAGCTCCAGCAAAAGATGCATCTCAGGTTGCATCCAACCGCGTCAGCAGTGAAGATGCCGCCGTAAAATCTGGAAGGACGGAACCTGTAGTATCTCCTGAGTTGACCCTCCAATGAGGGCTTAGTCACCTTCTCCTCGACGATTCTCGAGAGGACGAGGGGATCATACCCCCTCTCACGAGAGTCTCTTGGCAATGTCCCTCCCGATCCACACTCCCGAGGCAGATGCCTGGACCAATCCCCTAGAGACGCCAGCGCCATCGCCACCTGCGTAAAGCCCTTCAACAGCCTTGGTCTCCAAGTTCTCCTTGAGATCCAGTCTGGCCGTGTGGAGCTTGACCTCTATGCCATAGAGGAGGGTGTGGTCCGACGCTATCCCCGGCATTATCTCGTTCATGGCCTGCAGCATCTCCAGTATGTCCTTCAAATAGCGGTAGGGAAGGACGAAGCTTAAATCTCCGGGAACGGCCGATGGAAGTGTGGGTTTCACTATGCTGCGGCTCAACCTGGATGGGGTGGATCTCCTTCCCCTCTTGAGATCGCCGAACCTCTGGATGATGGGTTGATTGCCCGCTATGTTGTTGGCCATCCTGGCTATGCTGAGGGCGTAAGATATGGTGTCCTTGTAGGGCTCCGTGAACTGAGTCGTGACTAGAACTGCGAAGTTCGTGTTATCAGTTTTGTAGTCCTCTCTCGCCACTCCATTCACGGTTACAATTCCCCAATAAGATTCGGTGACCACCTCCCCCCCGGGGTTGACGCAGAAGACCCTCACTCTATCATCGAAGGTCTCACTGTAGTAGATCAGCTTCGGCTCGTATAGGACCTCAGTGAACTCCTCCATGACCTCGTAGGGTACCTCCACCCTGACGCCCAGATCCACCTTCCCTCCCTCGACCTTTATCCCTAGCCGCCTCGCCTCTCTGACGAGCCAACTAGCACCTACTCTGCCTGGGGCCACCACCACGTACTTGGAGAGGAGCTCCTCACCGTTGGACAGCTTCACCCCCCTGACCTTCCCGTCCTCCACGAGAATACTATCGGCCGCGATGCCGAATCTGAAGACGACCCCCATCTCCAGAAGCCTCTTCCTGAAGTTCATGAGGACTCTGTACCCACCGTCACTCCCCATGTGCCTTATCCTGAAGGGGATCAGCAGGAGCCCGGCCCTCAGGGCCTTGCTCTTCAACCTCTCAATGGCCTCTCTGTCCTCACCATACACCTTCTTTGGGGCTCCCAAATCCAAGAAGACCTTGTCCACGTAGTCTATCAGCTCCCATACTGCCTTCTCGCCTATGATACTGGCTAAGTCCCCACCTATATCCTTGGTGAGGTTGAGCTTACCGTCGCTGAAGGTCCCGGCCCCTCCGAATCCCGACACTATGTCGCAGACTGGGCAGGCCAGGCACTTCCCCACACTCTTCAAGGGGCACTTCCTACCCTCTAAATCCTTACCAAGTTCGATCACGAGGACGCTGGACTCCGGAACCAGCCTCTTTATCTCCATGGCAGCGAAGAGACCTGTAGGTCCCGCGCCTACTATGACGACATCCCACTCGCTCAACAGTTTCCCTTTCGGTTCCCGTCAGGTGAGTGATAATAAACCCTTCTCTCTGGAGAGGTAGGAGAGGGTTCCCAGGTAGCCGCCTTCCAGCGTGAGCACGTCCGTCGCCTCCGGGTCTATACACTTGGGGAACACGGGACCCCTCTCCCTCATCCTAAGCAGGTCTCCATAACCCAGCATGTCGTTGAAAGCGGGAACCACCACCAATGTACGTGGGAGGTAGTCGCAGGTAGTCTCGGCTATCAACCAAACAGGTACCTTACCGAGGCCCTTGATCGGGATGGCTGGGTGGACATGCCCCATCACCCCGAACTCGTACTCAGAGGATTCGGGTGGGGGAAGGGCGTGACCGTGGAACACCCATACCTCACCCAAGGGGATGCCCCTAGGTCCCCTGACCTCACAGGAGTCCCCGACCACGCTCACTATACCTCCATCGTGATTCCCGACTGTGAGGATGATATTGGGAAAGGCAGCAGAGATCTCCTCGAGGAACCTCCTCACCCTGAATCCGGAGGAGAGGCCAATGGAGTGCTTCAAATCCCCTGCGATGACCAGACCATCAGCTGGCCCCAGGGAGAGGAGTTTCCTGGCTAGGTGCTCTGTTCTATCGGGTATGTAAACCCCCTCCTTGGCGAGCTCCAGCTCGAATCCCAAGTGGAGATCGGCTATGAGGATCCACCTTTCCCCGCCAACCTTTATCTCTAGGGCCGGGCTCCCCCATATGGGTTCCATCGTGGAGGAGTGTAGTGAGGGACTTAAAAGGTATGAGATGCTGAACCAGCTACCGTGGGGCAGCGCGCTCAAGGCGCTCAAGTCCGCTCTGAGGGGTGGAGTCGAGAAGCACGTCTTCAAGCCCAGCGGCAGGTACGTATACGTGGTCAAGGGACCAACGGGCCTTCATCTGGTTATGGGGGATCTAGCATGTTCCTGCTTGGACTACTACCTGAACGTCGTAATCAGGGGTAAGAGGAAATTGTGCTATCATATCGCTGCAGCCATCATATCAGAAGATGAGAGAACTTTCAGGGTTGTAGAGCACAGGGATCCGGAATTCATAGGAGTAATCAAGGGAGTGATCTCCTCTGAGGGTCTGGATCCGGACCCCTAATCGTTGATAGGCGAAGCCTTTTTATCTCTCAATTGTCCCTTTCGACGTAAGTGGTGATGATGGAGGTCGAGGAGGAACTCGATAGGGAACTGCTTTCAACATATCACAGAAGGATCCTAAAGGAGATCGTGGCTAAGAAGATAGCTGGAGATATCCTTTTCAGCCAAAACATAGGGCTGGCCATGAGGAAGTGGAGGGAGTATTTCGGCATTAAGCAAAGCGAGTTGGCTAGGCTGCTGGGGGTATCCGCATCCGTAGTTTCGGACTACGAGTCAAGCAGGAGGAAGAGTCCGGGATCCCTCGTACTCAGAAGGTTCATAATGACCCTCCTCGATGAGGATGAGAAGAAGGGAGGGGCCGTAATCAGGACCTTGGTTAGAACGACCGGGATGATCCCCCTCCTCTCGAGTGTCATAGACATGAGCGAGTTCACCCTCCCCATAGAGTTGGAGAAGTTCTTGGAGGTCATAGAGGGTAGGATAGTTGTGGAGGCCCCGCAGCCCACCTACATCCACGGATATACCGTCATAGATAGCATTAAGGCCATACTCAGCCTGAGCGGATCCGACTTCATGAGACTCTTCGGCACCTCCACCGAGAGGGCCCTCATCTTCACGAAAGTATCGGCTGGCAGGAGCCCGATGGTGGCCCTCAAGGTCATAGATATAAGGCCCAGCTTGGTGGTCCTCCACGGACCTCAGCCGGATAACGTGGATAAGCTTGGCATGAAGCTGGCTTCCACCATGAGAGTACCTCTAGCTGTTTCCATGATAGAGGACATATATGAGCTCGTGGAGAGGCTCAGGGAGTTAACCGGCTGATCATCCCGCCAGGATCGCGCCCATTATTACGAGGGCTGATCCCACCAGCCCCTCTACACCTAGATTTTCACCCATAAGCAGACCCAAGGCTACTGCGGATGCCGGTTCCACGTTGGATACTATACCAGCGGTTCCAGCCTCCACCTCACCAACCCCCTTGGCGTGCAGGTAGTAGGCCAGGAAGGACGTGAAGATTCCCAGGTAGAGCACGGACGCCAAGAAAGGTGGGTTCAGCTCGTACCTATCTAGGAAGAGGAACGGGGCCAGCTCAAGCGCCGACCAGGGTTGAGGCCCTAACCCGACCTCTAGGGCGGAATATCCGGAGGTCATCAGTTTTCTCGCCATCAGAATTATCCCCGAGTAGGCCAGACTGCTTCCCAGTCCGAAGAGGATCCCGCCTAGGTTTGGATTGCCTATATTCGGGAGCTGGGTCATGAAGGCGCCCACGCCAGCCAAGAGCAGCGCGATTACCTTCCTCCCGGTTATCCTCTCGCCTAAGAACACGTAAGCGAATAAGACGACGATCGCTGGAGCCGTATAAAGGAGAACAGCCGCTATTCCCATACCCGAGAGCATGACGCTGAACATGTAGGTGAGGAATAGTGGACCCGTGAACAGTAGACCTAGGAGGATTAGATTCCTGTCAAAGACCCTCCTTCGAAGGATTATTAGGGCGAGAATAGCGCTAACAGCCGCTCTGAAAGCGCTGATGGATGCCGGGCCCGCTCCAGCTGACAAGGCGATTTTCGTGGCGATTCCTATTGTCCCCCATAGGAATGCCGCTGCCGCGACGTAGACCCTACCGTCAGCCAATGGTAGACACCCTCACAGTCAGACCGCAGTATGGAGGCGGGGCTTTTTGAGACTACTGTCGTATGGTGTTTATTACGCTTTCCCCCTATCTCGGAATCGATGAAGATAGAAGTCGCGGCCATACCCCTAATCATGCTGCTCGCCATATCTTTAGCGCCATCGGAAGCCATCCCAATTAAAGCTAGGGTTCCAATCTATGTCCCAGCGAACTTGCCAGTCACTGGAACCGTATGCCTGCCTTCGGCGCTGGCTGCTGGTCTGAAGGCCAAGCTCTACGTCGACAACGTCTTCGTCGATGAGGGAGCGGCTGACGAGGTTGGATGCTACAAAGTCACCATAAAACCACTTACCCCGGGCAAACACGAACTCTACGCCGAGATCTACAAGGGGGGAATAAAGGTAGCGGAGATATCCGCCGAGGTCATAGCCATCAAAGGGATGATAACGGTCAGGCCCGATCCCTTAGCCACCTTGAAGAGGGGAGAGACGAAAAGGGTTTCCCTCTTCATAGAGAACAGATCTCCCGTCAACATGAGCAATGTGAGAATTGAGATAGAGGCCCCCTTCCCCATTTACGCCGAGCGCATGACCAGGGTGAGGAATTTCGTGGTCAGAGGGTCAATCGGAGACCTGAGAGTTAACGAGACGAAGGAGATCAGGATGGAGCTTGCAATCCCCTCGAACTTCAGACCGGGCACCTACACCCTCAGGATAAACATGACTTACGTGGTGGGCGAGTCTACCTATTCGGCTCCGCTCGGAGTGTCCGTGATAGTATCCCAGGAAGGAGTAGAGGCCCCGCGAACTCAGCAGACCACACCTCAAGCCACGTCTGCTGCACCCACGGTCACCTCCCAGGTTGAGAGCACCACATTACCGGAATCCGAGGTTCAAGAGGAGCAGATGCCGGCTTGGCTCTTCCTCCTCATCGCCTTCATCGGCGCGCTGGTGGTCGGCCTAGTGCTCTGGATGGTGACCAGATCGAGCTGAACCAATAAATGTTAAAATCCTGAATTTTCTTTCCCCCTCTGGGGGAGAACATGGTCGAGATAGAGGAGATAGGCGGAGAGCTGAGGATGGAGAGGATAGGGGCACACAGCCACATAAAGGGCCTCGGATTGGACGAGAACGGCAGGGCAAAACCGGTGGCGGACGGGCTGGTTGGACAGACTAGGGCTAGGGAGGCGGCCGGTCTGGTCGTGATGATGGCAAAGGAGGGGAAGCTGAGTGGGAAGGCGGTGCTGCTTGCAGGCCCTCCCGGCACCGGGAAGACTGCCATAGCTGTAGCCATGGCTAGGGAGCTGGGAGAGGACGTCCCGTTCATTCAGCTGAGCGGGTCGGAGATATACAGCACCGAGAGGAAGAAGACCGAGGTGCTGATGGAGGCGATGAGGAAGGCCATAGGCGTCAAGGTCAGGGATCTGAGGAAGGTCTACGAGGGAGAGGTCAAGGAGCTGGACATCAAGATGGGATCCAGCCCCTACAATCCCTTCGTGAAGGTCCCCCAGGAGGCCGTGATAACCCTGAAGACCACGGAGGAGGAGAAGAGGATAAGGGTCGGACCGAACGTGGCTAGACAGCTCGTGGAGTTCGGGATCACTGAGGGAGACGTGATAATGATAGATGCGAAGGACGGTAGGGTCTCCAAGGTCGGCAGATCCACCGAATCGTTCTCATACGATCTGGAGGCTGAACAGCTCGTGCCGAGGCCGGATGGACCGGTCCTCAAGGAGAAGGAGTTCGTGTACGTACTCACATTGGACGATCTGGACAGGATGGTGGCTAGGAGGAGGAGCGGTGGCGGTCTGTTCTCCTTACTCTTCGGGGTCGAGGAGAAGGAAATAGATCCCGAGGTGAGGGCCACCGTGGATCAGCAGGTGAAGGAATGGGTCGAGATGGGCAGGGCTGAGATAGTGCCGGGAGTGATGTTCATCGACGACGCTCACTTGATGGATATAGAGGCCCTGAGCTTCATTTCCAGGGCCATGGAGAGCGAGCTCGTACCCATCATAGTGATGGCCACCAACAGGGGAATCACCAAGATCAGGGGAACAGAGATAGAGGCTCCCTTCGGTATGCCCCTTGACTTACTGGACAGGCTCGTGATAATAACCACTGACAAGTACAGCAAGGAGGAAATAGGCCAGATACTCAGGATAAGGTCTAAGGAGGAGGGGGTGCAGCTGAGTGACGACGCCCTCGAACTTCTAATGGAGCTGGGCGCCGAGAAGTCCCTCAGATATGCCGTTCAGATACTCGGAATAGCGGGTGTGAGGGTCAGGGCCAAAGGAAGGGAGGAGATAGGCAGAGAAGATGTAGAAGAGGTGGCCAAGAGGTTCAGCGATGTGAAGGAGGCGGTGAATCACCTGAGGAGATACGAGGAGGAGCTGCTCAAATAAACCTCACCTCCCCCTCATTTTGAAGAGGGTGCATCTCTCCCCCTGAAACACGGGCTGGGCTCTCAGCCTCCTAATTAGGGCTTCAGCCTTTGATGGGAGCGCTGCGCCCTTCGCTGGGGGTCCCGGATGGGTGGGCTGACATATCAGCATGTAACTGGCCCCTTCAGGCGTGGATGTCACGTCGAAACTGAGGGTCTCCGCCCAGTACCTGATCTTCACATCGGGGACAAAAATAGGATAGCGATACCTATCTAGGATGTACTTCATCTCGTTGAATGTGGCCATGTCCACCGTGGGCCTCACCGTGGAGGCGAGGGTGAATCCCGAGGAGGCCACGAGCACCAGCGCCAGGAGGGCGAGTATCCTACCTCCCTTAGCCTCGGCCTTCCCTCTGGAGAGCACGGCTGACAGGGGTATGCCCCCCAAGTTGCGAAACCTCATTACCCACCCTCTTCCGTAGATGGGAAGACTGAACAGCAGCGAGACGAGACCTAGGGAGCCGTGCATTGGCTCCTTGTTTTTGTACCAAGACCAGAGGAGGAGAAGGGAGGACACCAAGGGCACCAAATCCAGGAGACCCGAGGGCCCCACATCTCCCTCAGCCACCTGTTCCACGAGAGCCACCCCTTTGGACACATCACCCCCGACTATCCAGGGCTGGAGAAAGGCCAAAGCGAGGAAGGCCGAGCTTATTGAGGCAAGGGTTATTGCCCTCCTGTCCCTCCTCAACAAAGCGTAGAAAATGGAGAGGCCCACCGTGAACCCGAAATCCAAGATGTGGGTGAGCATGACCAAGAGAACTGAGATCGTCGCACCTGCCAGATCCCTCAACTTCCCCCCTCTCCCGTACCTTAACGCGAAGAAGAGCCAGGAGAATACCCATATGAGACCGAAGGCGTTCTTCACGAAATCGGTAACCAGTCTAACGGTGTAGTAGGAGGTGGTCAGTGCTAAAGCCCCTAGGACTGCCGCTTCATCGTCTCCATCCACTTCCCTGAAGTACAGGAAGGCCGGAATGAACATGAGCGAGGATATTATTGGGACCCCCACCTTCACCGCCAAGATATTATCTCCAGTAGCGAAGTAGAAGGGAAGCAGCAGGTAGAAGGTCAGTGGAGGGTCTGGATGTCTGAGGGTCCAGTAGCGGGCTATCCAACTCACTTGGGCGGAGTAGTAGGGCCCATCTATTAGGGGAAGCAGGGGAGTCCTGAAATAGGCGTAGAGGTAGAGGGCCAGCGGGACGATCAGGAACAGGAGGAGGGGAGTCCGCTTCATCCCTTTAACCATTCCTCCACCTCCTTTCTCAGGAAATCGGGGAGTTCGTCAAATGGGATGACTTTTGTTCTAGCCCTGATGTACGGGAGATCTCTATCCTCGGATCTACTGACAGCCAATACTCCTCCCTCGAACAGGTAGTACGATACCTCTCCAATTACCTTGAGCGGAATCGCTTTCTCGGGGGTCACCCCCTTTAACCTCTCCCTGGCCTCCTCCAGATCCAAAGCCACCCCTCGCCGAATTAGCCTGCAGCATGAAGGTAATTCGCTTCCTCCTATATCAAACTTTTTCATGCTAGTGTCTGCCTGAACTTGGGTGATAGCACGAAAGCTAGCTGGAAGTCATTGCTCATTGTAATGACACTCGCAGTGATGCTCATACCCCTGCCCCACCTGAGCGCTCAAGGTACCCTGACATGGTACGATCCACTGGAGGAACCCCAATTACCTCAGCTGGATGTGAAGGCCATGCACATATCTTGGAACGGTAATATCACACTCACCTTCGAGTTCTACGGAACCCCCTCAGCTGAGAACTTCACCGTGATAGGTAATGTGTATTTGGACAGGCTAGTTGAGGGAGAGGGCGTACCTAGGGGGGACGTCAAGGGAGCAGACTACAGGTTAGTGTTCTCCGTGAATCCCGATCGGACGGCCTGCTCGGTTGACAGATATAATTCCCTTAAGAATAGCTGGGAGACGCTCGCGGCTGCCTGTTGGGCAAAGCTAGAGGGAGGAAAGGTAGTACTAACAACTCCAAATGTGACGGCGGCCTTCCCTAAGGGAGAATTAGGGGTCAAGGCGTACCTGTGGATGGTGGAGAGAGATGACTTCGATTGGGTAACCTACAAGCTGAAGAAGGAGGGGGCGGCGAAAATAGATGGCAAGCTGGGAGACTACGGTGCCCCTACAATACTGGATCCCATTGGCGATGCAGACAGGGTGGCCGATTACAAAGAGCTGTACGTCAAGGATGATTTCTACAGGATCTACTTCGCGATAGTACCTGTAGATGGACTGGGCTGTAATTTGAGGGGCTATGGGGCTAGATTGGAGAGATTCTTCAACATATATGTGGACGCTGACCTTAACAGGAGCAACGGCCCGGAGTTGTGGGAGGGTTACCTCTACAGGTGCAATCTCACGGGCAGAACGTGGGAAAGGCTACCCACTAAAGCTGTTTATGTAATGAATCCGGCCCTCAGGAGGAAGGGAATAGCGGTGGGAGATGTATTCGAATCATATGTCTACCTTGGACCAGTAAGGAAGCAGATAGTCGATCACGACGGACAATTCGGCTTGAGTGCCAGCGTGGTCACTAGATTGATGGATGCGGTACCGGATAAAGGGTGGCTCATTTACCGCAAGGATCACCTCTCTCCAGGCTCGTTCGAGGTGACAGGTCCCGATGTAGACACTAACATGAATAAGGATCTCTCAGGCAAGTTCAAGGCTTTTGGAAAAGCGTCAGGACTTTATAGGATAACACTAGGAGGACCGGCTGTCAATCCATCCTACGGCGAACCGATAAAGTTCGTTAAGGGAAAGAACGGTCTCTTCTATGGAGTTAAAGTAGGTAACATGACTTACTGGGCGTCCTATGGACGCAGGGACTTCGCGGTAGTCGGGATCCACAAGGCTGGAGAGGGAATGTACATCACCGCGGCGGGCGTGACTAGGTATGGCACTAGGGCTGCCTTAATATGGCTCAGTGAGAACATGCCCTTGTTGAAAGAGGGAGTATACGTCCTGAGTTGGATCGATGATGGAGATGGCAAGGTGGAGATCAGTGAGATAGGGGTGGTAGCGGTTGAAGGATCCTAGGCTCGTACCTGTCGAGATCGCTGTGATGCTCCTCCAAGAGGTCCCTCAGAAACTGCTCCGCGGAGTTGATCTGAAGCAGATAAGGTCCGAGGCCCAGACCCTAGTCTACAGCTTCATGTCGTTGGAGGATCTAGCCGAGCAGGGAATGCTGGACGGGTTGGTCGCTAAGGGAAGGAAGCTGTCCTCCGTTTGGAGGGAATTGAGGGAAAGAGCTAAGTCCCCATCTGACGCCCTGAACGCGGCTAAGGTGAGGTTCGCGGCGATTACCTTGGAGGGCCTTCCCA
>Ga0256835_1000619_pt1 | contig 24977 bp, 16 predicted proteins | sample PIR30metaG_FD_185972 | JGI IMG/M metagenome (GOLD analysis project Ga0256835, IMG submission 185972) | Hydrothermal vent microbial communities from East Pacific Rise, Pacific Ocean - PIR-30 | ecosystem: Environmental > Aquatic > Marine > Hydrothermal vents | place: Pacific Ocean: East Pacific...
CTTTGTACTCCCCTGATACAGTCTGATTTTAACCTTTGAATTCATACTCCCGGTATGGGTCCAGGTGATTGTGTAAGAACTTCCCTTATACCATGTATCTCCGGCACCTGGAGATGTTACGGTTATTATTTGAGCATAAGTTATACTTACGAAAAGTATTAATAGAAATACAGTAAGAATAGAAAATTTTCTCATTTTATCCCTCCTTCTTTAGTCTAAGAAAAAGAAAATTTCAAATTTCATGCCAATAGTATTTTATTAATTACCTTCCATTATTTACCAAATATAGACCTACCTAAAAAACTCTCTTCAAGACATTCTATTTTTGGTATACAAACAACAAAATTGTAGATTTTGCTACAATTTTGTCAGTAACACAAGAAGATATTCTTTATAAAGAGATAATAACCCTTTTTTCTTCTATTCAAGATAATTACTATTTTTTTATTACTATTTTTTTATTAGTATCAGGATTTTATAAACTTATAATTAGAATTTCAGCTACTAAAAAACCAGCTCCTTTTACAAAAAAATATTATAAGCTTATCTACCTGTTTATTTATCCACCTTTACTTTTATTTGATAAAAATTATCGTATCCACGTTGTTCACCACTATAAAGCTTTAATACTCTCATCACCAGAACTTTAAACTCCTTTTTCACAGGGATTTTCAGGCCATTTATAATTAAAGGCCTTACTTCACATGACTTTAATCTAATCTTGCTATGCCATATCACTTTATTTTCACCTCTTGCCTTGTAAGGATTGAAATCATAAACAATATAAAAATCCCAGGTCCTATCTTTACTGCAATTATTTCTTAAGGTAAAGAAAATATTAAACTTATTGTCGCTTAAAACAATAGCCCCCCCATCAGGAACAGGTCTTAAGTTTGCTTTTCCAATTTTTATTATTTTGGGAATTAGTTGAATATCACAATAATGGGCAAAAAGTATCTCCCCTTTGTAAAAAGTTTTACTAAAAGTATTATTCCTTCTATTCAAGTCATATATCCTCTTTAAAGGATCAAGTGTAATACTATAAGTCACCTTGCATACATCAGGAGGCCATGAAAAATTTCTGAAAAGTGTTTTTGTACATGTTTCACCTCTGGCTAATTTTAAACGAGTCCTTCCTCTTCTATCAAAAGTATACTTACCTCCGCTTAAAAATTTATCCATTCCAACCACTCTATAATCAACATAACCTGAAAAATCATCCCCATTATTTTTAATAGTAACATCAAAAGTATTCACCATATCATTTTCTGGTAATCCGTTTAATTTAATCCCCATTACCTCTAATTCCGGTCTTTTACTACTTCCCACTATATGAAAAACCTCACTTTTCCCTTCTATCTTCTTCTTCTCTAATGTCTTAATTTTAATATAATAGAAACCAGAAATTAAATTATCCGGAACCCTCCATGTAAAACTACCATCATTCTCCGTTCTATGTATAATTTCGTCCACTTCCATTCTGTCCCTGCACAACCATATCCCTACGAAAGAATCCATATCCCCTGTTTTTGACCATTGTATGGTATATTCTTCCCCGGCCTTCCAGATTTCTCCACCTTTTGGAGAAGATATTGTAATAGAAGGTTGATTGGAAGAAGAGTAATCTTTAATATTGAAGACATTACTATCATCATATACAAGATTGTCAATTGTCTTTACTCTTATTTTATATGAACCACTTTTTAAACTTTTTGGCACTCTCCAGGCATAAAGGCCTTCATTTTGCGTTTGATTTGTTATAGAAAATACTTTTGTACTTCCCTGATATAACCTTATTTTAACATTCGAATTCATTTCTCCTTTTTTATCCCATTTAATGCCATAAGAATTACCTTTACACCACACCTCTTTCGAACGAGGTGAAATAATTCTAATTTTCGGTTCAAGTATTTCAAATGTTTCACTATCATCGAAGATTTGATTATCAATAGTTTTTACTCTTATATAATAAGTTCCTTCCTGTAAAGTGAAAGGAACGCTCCAATGATACATTCCATCGTTATCTGTTGAATCTACAATTTTCAATATTTTCATACTCCCATGATAAAGCCTTATCTTCACTTTTGAATTCATTTCCCCTTTTTTACCCCATTTTATCGTATAAACCTGACCTTTCCACCAAACATCTTTCGAATGAGGAGATTTTATTGTTATCGTCTGGGACCAGATGAACCAAACAGTAGCAATTAAAATTAAAATAAAAAAATGACTTTTTTTAACATTTTTTGCCCTCCTCTGTTTTTAACAAAAGATTAAACAAAATCTATGGATTTTTTTCACCTCCCCATAAAGGATTCCAATTAAAGAAACAAAATCTTAAAAACTAAAAATTTACTATATCTTATTTAATTTACATTAAAGATTTCTACTTTTTCTCTCCATTATTCATTTAATCAAAAATAGTTCCGGTAATTACTTTGGTTTTTACCGTACCTCTATTGTTATCTTCTCTTTTCTCTTTCACAATATTTCCGTAATCTATTATAGCTTCAATCTTTTTATAACCAAGTTTGAACCATTTGGCACTTCTTTTAAATTTGACAATCTGTCCGGGAGCTATTGCGGGAACATTAAAAACTTTTACTCCATTTCCTTGAATGTAAGTTCTTAATTTACAGGGAGGTGAACTACTATCGCCTATATTCTTAATTTCAAAGGAAACATCATGAGAAAATCCTATTCTGGAGTGCATTCCAACACCTATAAAGGAAACTATTAAATCGGGCAAACCTTTGAAAAATATTGATTTAACTACTTTATTGTTATTATAATTGTACTCAGGGAAAGCTTTCAAATCAGGATTTACAGTAAAAGTAAAAACATATCTTCCTTTCACTTCGAACACAAAGGACCTGTCCAAAGTAACAGTCATCCCCTGAGGAATGGATTGAAAAGTACCTCTTACAATATAATTTCTGTATCTTCCCTGACCGGAAATCTTTAACTCATAGGGAACATTTTCAGCATCTTTTTTTCCTTTGTTCTTGACAGCAACATGAAATCTTACTTCCCCTATTCTTGAATTAGTAAAATTTAAGACAGTACCATAAACCTCAAGTTCAGGCTTATCAATGAGTCTCAGATTAACATTAATTCCTCCGTGTAGTTTTATGCTGCTTTCAATCGTAAAAGGTCCGCTTTCTCCGAAAACTTTATTATCAATCGTCTTTACTCTAATTTTATAATCAGATGCTTGTGTAAGATTTGAAGGAATTTTCCACTCATATTCACCACTATTGGGAGTGGAATCAGTAATGGATAATATCTTATTCCCATTTCTATACAACCTTATTTTTACATTAGGGTTCATTGTACCCTTCGTTGTCCATTTTATCTTATGTGTTTCTCCAAATAGCCATTTATCTCCCCAATAAGGTTTATTAACAATAATTCTAACATCATCGGCTATTGTAAAATTATCTCCGTCATCAAAAACCTGATTATCCACTGTTTTTACTCTAATAAAATAAGTACCCGGAGCTAAAGTGGTTGGAACTGTCCATGTATAACTACCATCATTTTCCGTGGAATCCACTATGCCCAATACTTTTGTACTTCCCTGATAAAGCCTTATTTTAACATAGGAATTCATACTCCCGCTTTTTGTCCATCTTATTGTGTAAACTTGCCCCTTATACCAGGTTTGACCAGCACTGGGAGCTGTTACAGTAATTGTTTGAGCAAAAGAAAAACCAAACCCAAACAAAAATAAGATAAGTGTAATTTTAAGCTGTTTCAATCTAAAAAACATATTAAAACCTCCTGATTTTTTTATAATTATTATAGTAGACAAAAATTGTGCCATAAATTGAAGGATAAGCATCATAAAGAACTATTATAATCTTTCCCATTAAATGATTTTCTACCTCCAACAAAATTGTCGTGTTTACGACAAACTTGTCTTTATAGAGAACACATACATAACAAATATAAATTTATTTTATTCTCTATACTTACTTCCCCTAAACCACACATTATTTTACTTTTTCCATCTTTTCTTTATCTGAAATTTATTCGATTCGCCCACAACACCTCCGCCTGCTGCCCATAAATAAAGAATAACTTTATAATATCCTTCTCTAATGTTATTAGGAACTCTCCAAGTAAATGAAGTAGTTGTAATATAAAGTTGTCTTTTTAGAAAAACAGTTTTATATATCGGAGAAACAATATCCACCCTAAAATCTACACCACCACTTAATCGCGGCATATTATCTCTGCGAATTCTCCACTTAAAAGTTACTTTGTCCCCGGTATATAATGTAACCACTCTTTTCGGAGGAGGAAAATCAAAGTAAACAGGAAACTCAAAAGAGAAATTATCATCCGAAAAATCATAAATATTCGGATAGAATAAACTTTTTATTTTTATCTTATAATCATCGCCTTCTTTTATTTCTCTGCTCCTTCCGTTATTAAAAACAAATGAGGTGAATACGCTACGTTTTCCCGTGTTTTGAGTTGTCTGTATTAAACTACCATAATAATTATCTCCTTTATATAGTTCAATGCTTACATTACCATTTATATTCCCAGGATTCCATAATACTTCATAATAAGTACCGATTAATAATCTTTCTCCGCCATTTGGAAATTTTACAGTTAATCCTCCTAATGAGCGCCTTTTTCTCTCTATTTTAAAATCATCACTATCATCATAAACCTTGTTGTCAACTGTTTTTACTCTAATTCTATAAATACCTTCCGGTAGACCCCACGGTATCCTCCATGGGTATTGCCTGTTATTGGGCATTGAATCTATTATACCCAAAATCTTTCTGTCTCCCTGATAAAGCCTGATTTTTACATTTGCATTCATATTCCCTTGTCTTTCCCATTTTATTAAATGCGTTTCTCCATTATGCCATACTTCTCCCCTTCGAGGTTTTGTCACATTGATTTCAGGGTTTGAAATCCTAAAATTATCACTATCATCAAACACCTGATTGTCCACTGTCTTTACCCTTATCTTATATTCGCCGGGTGCAATATTATCAGGTATCTGCCATGAAAAAGAGCCATTATTCGGAGCAGAATCGGTTATTCCTAATATCTTTCTATTCCCCTGATAGAGTCTTATTTTTACATTTGCATTCATATTCCCACTGTGATTCCATGTAATAGTATATCTACTGCCTTTATACCATGTTTGTCCTGATCTGGGAGACATTATGTTTATACTTTGTGGATAGCTAAAAGCTGCAAAAAAAATAAATAAGAATCCAATCATAAAAAATTTCTTTCTCATTGATTACCTCCGTTTTGATAAGAATATTTTTCAAATTTTATGCCATAATTTTAAATATATTGAGAAACAACATTATTCATTTTTCTTAAAAAGTATACTTTAAAAACGACATTTGAGGAAAACACATTTTTGTCGAATTTCATACATTTATGTCGTAATACATTTGTATTTACTTGTTAATTAATAACAACAAAATCTTCTGAATAATGCGATTGCATTTCAATAATTGTATTGAAAAATATTAAAAGATTTACAAACATAAGAAATTAATCAGAGCATTTTTTCTTCCCTGTATTATGAACAGGGGCTCCTGTCTCCACAACTTTTATGTAAGTTTTAACAGAATTGTTTCCACTACAATTTTCCGTACAATCACTATTAACCGGGCAAACTACATAAACAACAACTTTTCTTACCCCCGGTAAAAACCATCGCCTTGTTATTGTAAATGATCTATGCCCCCCCGGGGAAATACTTGGTAAATTGAAAAAGAATGGATCCATAGCAGGCATTCTCGGATCGTGGACTATGTTCCATATATAAACATCTAAAAAACATCGATTACATGAACTTTTATCTCCTATATTTTTCACATCAATATTTAATACAATCTTTCTACCGGGAGCAACTTCTTTCTTATCATCAACGCATACAATAAGATCAGGAAGACCTTTTGTTAAAATTGTCTTTATAACTTTATTATTATCATACCTCTTTTCTCGAATTCCTCTGCTCTCATTAACAGTATAAGTAAAAATGTACCTTCCCTTCTTTTTAAAGTAAAACTCTGCTTTCCAGTCAACACTGCCATGTTTGGAGATATTAGGAAAGGTATATTCTATAACCTTTGCATAATTTTCGGGTCCATTAATAATAAGTTTTGCTTTTACATTAACAGCACTCTTTAAACCCATGTTTCCAATTCTAACTTCAAATTTAGTTTTGTTAACAGCTCCTTCAACAGGATAAACTGAAGCTTTTTGAATATAAAGGTCCGGAAGATTCAGGAAATTTGAAGCAGGATTATTGACTGTGTCTATCCTCTCAAGCAAGTCATCTATGAAAAAAAGTCTGCTTTCAGCTGAGATTCTTTCATTCACAGCATTTATTTTAATTACATATTTCCCATTTTCCAAAACAGATGGGATCCTCCAAAGATAGAAATTTTCTCCGACATTATTTACATAAGAAGAAACAATATCCATAATAAAGGAGAGTCCATGTCCCACTTGTTTATAAAGCTTAATAGCCACCTGAGAAGACATGTCTCCTTCCCGTCTCCATCTGATTTTGTAAGTTCTATCTTTTTTTAATTTCTCTCCCCTCAAGGGAAAAATCATGGTGAGTTTAGGTTGAACTCTTTCAGAAATCGTAAAAATTTCCCCGTCATCGTAAACTTGGTTATCTATTGTTTTAACCCTTATATAATAAGAGCCCTCAAGTAAATTTTCCGGTATTCGCCATTCGTACTCACCATCATTATCTGTGGAATCCACTATCCCCAATATTTTTGTTTGCCCCTGATATAATCTTATTTTAACTTTTGGGTTCATACTTCCCGCATGGCTCCATTTAATCAAATATCTTTCTCCCTTATACCAGGTCAGGCCCCCATGCGGGTATGTAACTGTAATTGATTGAGAGTAAACAAAACTAATACAAAATATTAAGATACCAACCATTAATACAATTTTTTTCACTTTTGCCTCCTTTAACCTAAATATATAAATAATACACTTAGTTTAATAGCTAACTGATATATAGTCACAATCATTATCACCCTTATCCTTGTGAGAATCTAAGAGGGGTAATAAATTGTTATAAACAGAAGTTACCTTTCCCTATATATCTTCTCTCTAACAAAAATAACATTCAATTATCATACCAGATTTGTTAAATTATAGGAAAAATAAGAATATTAATTTTAAATAAAGATAAAAGATTAAAGAAGATATAATAATTTTGTCGAGAGGTGGACAATATTGGCGACTCAAGTCTATGAAAATTCTTAAATTTATCAAGAACTCCTTCTATTTATCACTTATAAAAAATTTGTTTTTTTCAAAATTAAAACCACACACTCCTGATTTCTTCCTTTATTACTCTTGTTATCAAAGAAGTCCTATTATTCTTTTCATCAATTTCTTTAACTTCATTATAATAATCAATTATCGCATATAGCTTTTTTAATACCTTTTTATCTGGTGGAGGAGACCACCTGGCATCTCTATAGAAAGAGACTTCCCCTCCCGGTTTTATCCCCGGAACATCAAAAAATTTTACTCCGTTATCTTCAATATTAGTCCATAGTTTACACGGAGAAGAAGATTTTTTCCCAATATTTTTTACTAAAAACCTAACATGAGCAAATTCACGGGAACGAGGCAGCACACCTAAAATAAGAACAATTAAATCAGGTGCTCCTGAAAAATAAATTCCTTTAATTACTTCGTTATTTGAATAATCGTATTCAACAAAAGACTTATGATCAGGATTTACAATAAAAGTAAAAACATATGATCCAACCTTTTTTAAAATGAACTTTTTATCAAGCTCAACCGACTTTTTGGGAGGCAATGGATAAGGAAAACTTCCGTAAAAAGTATACTTATCATACTTGTCTCCGTGAGGCCCATTTATTTTAATTATATAAGAGAGTTTTCTGGCTTCAACTCTTCCTTCATTTGTAACTGCGACATGAAAATTAACTTCTCCTGCATGTTCATGAGTAAACTTTAGAGAGGCTCCGTAAACTTTAAGTTCCGGAAAATCATATGATTTAAAACCGGTTTTCACCTTTAAACCTTTTAGATTACTAACATTAATCTTATTACCTTTTTTTATCTCAAAATTCTCACTATCATCATAAATCTGATTGTCAACAGTCTTTACTCTAATCCTGTATGTTCCCGGATTTATATTATCAGGCACAGTCCAATCATAACTTCCGTCATTATCTGTCCTGTCTACTATTCCTAAAACCTTCGAATTACCCTGATAAAGCCTTATTTTTACAAAATCGTTCATACTACCGCTTCTTGTCCATCTTATTGTATACTTCCTCCCTTTTACCCATGTGTCTCCCTTAGCAGGAGAAACAATACTAATACTCTGGGAATATACAAAACTAACGAAAAATAATATTAAAATTATAAAAACACTTTGTTTAAACATAGCTCGCCTCCTTTGCTCTATAATAATACATGGCAAATTTTATGCCACTTTTTATAAACTAAAAATTATTATTCCTGACTCCTCTCTTTTTACAAATCTGATAGATGTAAAACTTTCCTATTTCAGAAGGAAAGATTCCAAAGGAAGATCTATAATTTCACCATTTTTGTCAAGTAGAACAATTCCCTTATTATTTTTCTTTGTAACTTCAACTATGAGTGGCGAAATAGAAGTGTTTATTTCAAATTCAATAGATTTGGTTTTTCCGGGAGTTATTGGCATTACAAATTTTAAAACTTTTGTTATTCCTTTCTTAAAGCCAGATATTTTTCTTCTTATCTTATAAGGACGGGATTCACCATTTCCCTTATCCTTACGAATTAACTCCCAAAATATGTCTCTGTCAACTGACCTTCCAAAATTCTTAACCACAGCTGTCACCTCATAAAGAGTAGGTTTATGGGAAAAGTTGTCTCTATTTTTTACCTTTGCCTTAAAACTGATTACTTCAAAATCCGGCAGATATCGACAAAACATCTGTTGCTTTTGTCTCGTGGGGAAATTATAATCTTCAGGATTATCAACAATAACAAAAAATTCACTATCAAAGGAAACCTGACCATCAGTCAATCTTATGAAATAAAAACCATTGGATAATGCTCTTGGTAATACCTTGCCGGAAATATAAGTTATGCCGTTCAGAGGAGGCAAAAGCCCCCGCGCAATTTCCATTACCTTTCCAAACTTATTATGCAATTCAAAAACTCCATTTTTACTAAATCCACTGATTTTCAAAGCAGCTGAAAACTCTTTTTCCTTAAAGTAGACCGAATTTTTTTGAGGGTGTAAGAATTTAACTTTAGGATGGCCTATTCCTATTAAGGTTTCATCTCCTATCTGGTCATCAGTTGTTCTTATTTTTAAATAATAGTATCCATCTTCCACTTGAGATTCAGCAGGAACATAAAAAGGAACTTTATTTGTGTGTCTTAAGTTAGAAACTATTTCCCATTTAGGAGCATTCCCTTTGTAAAGTTCTATTTTAAGGGGCATATTATTCAGAGAACCTCTCGTTTCCCATTCTATTTCATAGGTTTTACCCCCATACCAGAAATCACCTCTCTTGGGAGAAATTATCTTAATACTTCCGCTTGAAATAAAAAAAAGAGTTGAGGCTCTTACCTTGTGGTCAGTTGTTTCTATGGTCATTTTAAAAGTTCCTGCCGGAAGGTTATTATTAATCAAAGGAGGAATTCTCCATGTATAACTTCCGTCATTTGGTGTTGAGTTAGCGATTGATATCTCATGGTAGGGCTTTGCTTGAATAACTGTGATGTTTACAGTTGAAGCCATTTGTCCTGTCTTTCTCCACTTTATTTCACAATCCTCACCAGCATAACAGAGGAACAATCCATCCTTAGTCTTGGGAAGCATTATCTCTATTTTGCCGGTATTCTGACTTGCTCCGGATATAGCAAAATTCTCACTATCATCATAAATCTGATTGTCAACTGTCTTTATCCTAATCCTATATGTTCCCGTATTTATAGTATCAGGCACTGTCCAATCAAAACTACCGTCATTATCTGTCCTGTCTACTATTCCCAAAACCTTTGTATTCCCTTGATAAAGCCTTATTTTTACAAAATCGTTCATACTACCGCTTCTTGTCCATCTTATCGTGTGTCTCTGTCCCTTTGTCCAAGTGTCACCCGAATGGGGTGATGTTATTGTTATACTTGCAGGCTGGGGATTTGATATTGTAAAATTTTCACTGTCATCATAAACCTGATTATCAACTGTCTTTACTCTAATCCTGTATGTTCCCGGATTTATATTATCAGGCACTGTCCAATCATAACTACCGTCATTATCTGTCCTGTCTACTATTCCCAGAATCTTTGTGTTTCCCTTATAAAGCCTTATCTTTACAAAATTGTTCATATTACCGCTTTTGGTCCATCTTATCGTGTATCTCTGTCCCTTTGTCCAAGTGTCGCCCGAGTGGGGAGATGTTATTGTTATTGATTGTGAATGAACAAAACTAACAGTAAAAAAAACAAATAAAAGAGTTAAAAATGATTTTTTTCTCATTTTTCCCTCCTTTAATTTTCCAAAATATAATTGCAAATTTTATGCCAAAAAAAATAGTAATAATATTTCCTATTTTATTTGCTTTTCATGAGTATTTGAAAGTTTAAAAATGATAATCGGCATTTTTATAGAAAATTAACATCTCTTTGTCATCTAAAAGAAAAAAAGATTATTCCCTAAGATCAATCATTATTATTAACTAATTAACCATGTTTACGCTGGAATTTCCGATTCCTTAGAATTTTTTCATCTTTTTTTCTTTCTCCTTTATCCAGAAAAGAGAACTGTCACCTTTTACCTGACCATCTCCCGATTTTATTCTGATAAAGTATTTTCCCTTTTTTAAAACTTCGGGGACAGTAAATTCATATTTTTTCGTTCTTAAATCAAAAGAAGAAGAGATATCCAAAACTTTCCTCCCTGATTCATTATATAAGCTTAAGCTTCCGGGTTGTACTTTAAGGGCCCCTATCGTATGAAATCTTATCTGATATCGTTGTCCTTTGTACCAAGTTTCTCTCCCGCTCGGTGTGTCTATTATTATTTTCCCCTTATCCCACACAATAACCGAACGATATGCCTTTTCTCTTTCATCTATTGTTCTGATTTCCAAATAATTATTTCCTAAATATTTAGAATCATGTGAGAAAACACGCCACACAAAAAAGTTATCAGTAGTATAATTACATATCACATATGTAGGCCAGCTATCCCACCTACCCCTCGTTAATTTTATTTTAACAGGCATCGAAAAATAATTTTTATTCCATTCTATTCTATAAGTGTTTTCAAAATATAGATAATTTGTCTCCAAATTTGATGATAAGCTTATTATTTTAAGATTCGGAGATTGTGGTGTTTTCTGCTGAGCTTCAGCTATTGTAAACTCATCACTGTAATCATAAACCTGACCATCAGTTGTTTTTACTCTGAACATATATGTACCCGCAGATAAATTTGTCGGCACTGTCCAATCATAGCTTCCGTCATTTCCAGTCCTTTCAACTATCTCCAAAATATTTACACGCCCCCTATAGAGTGTTATGTTAACAAAACCATCCATATTCCCGGTCTTTGTCCATCTTATCGTGTACCTCTGTCCCTTTGTCCAAGTGTCGCCCGCGTGGGGGGAGGTGACTGTTATACTTGCAGACTGAGGATTTACTACCGTAAAATTCTCACTATCATCATAAACCTGATTATCAACCGTTTTTACTCTGATTTTATATGTACCTACAGATAAACCTTGTGGGACTGTCCAATCAAATCTACCATCATTATCTGTCCTCTCTACTATCCCTAAAACCTTTGTATTCCCTTGATAAAGTCTTATTTTTACAAAATCGTTCATACTACCGCTCTTTGTCCACCTTATTGTGTATCTTTGTCCTTTTACCCAACTATCTCCAGAATATGGAGATGTCACTGTTATACTTGCAGGTTGGGGATTTGATATTGTAAAATTTTCACTGTCATCATAAACCTGATTATCAACTGTCTTTACTCTAATCCGGTATATTCCCGGATTTATAGTATCAGGCACTGTCCAATCATAACTACCGTCATTATCTGTCCTGTCTACTATTCCCAAAACCTTTGTATTCCCTTGATAAAGCCTTATCTTTACAAAATTGCTCATGCTTCCGCTTTTGGTCCATCTTATCGTGTATTTCTGTCCCTTTGTCCAGGTGTCACCCGTGTGTGGAGATGTTACTGTTATAGTTTGTGAATAGGTAAAGCCAACCCCCAATAAAATAACTAAAAAAGCTAATAGTACCCTTTCTTTCATTTTTACCTCCGAAAAAAACTCGTAAAAAATAAATGCAAATTTTGTACCAGACTAAAATTGCTCTTAGATATTAAAATTTTACAATCTCTTTCTAAAAACAAATGAAAGAAACCTTACAAATTTGTCGGATTGCATACATTTTTGTTGTTCGCAAACTTGAGTCAGATCTTTTCATCCTATATGTGTAGATTTTAGGATATGCAAATTTTTCTCAGATAAAGAAGCACCTCTTCTTTTACATAGCTTATCTTTCCCAACAGGTAACTTTTATTTTATCTTCGGGTAAAAACTAATTGATTTGCTTATTTTATTATTATTGTAAGAGGTCTCAATAATTGTTCTTTTTCCATTATCTAAAGGATTAACCTCAAAAACAAAAGTATATTTTTCCGAACCTATAAATTTTGACATAGAAATCAAATAATGTTCATCAAATGTGGCCACCTCTCCTCTTTGAATCGGAGGAAAGCTTCCTCTTTCAGCCAAGACAGTTGAGTCCACACCCTTTGAAGTTCTGATGATTTTAAAAAGATAAGGCACACTCCCAGCATCTGCCAATCCCATATTCTTAACAACCACATGAATTCTTATCTTCTCATAAAACCCTTCTACCTTTTTAGAAATATCTTCTCTTAAAACAACTAAATCCGGGAACTTTATTTTTGAAACAGAATTGGCTTTATTCTTTTTTGTTATTAAATTCCCATTCTTAACAAGAGGAATTGAAATAATAAAAGCAGCACTATCCCCGTAGACAGATCCATTATCTGTTTTTATTCTTATATAATATCTTCCTGACTCAAAATTGGTAGGAATGGTCCATGACTCCATTTGGAAAAGATTTTTACTTACCTTGCTCGTACATGTTAACTGTTGTTTAAGATTAGATGGTGCTATTAAGTCTTTATATATATTAATCTTCATCAGAGTTCCTGCTGGAATCCCTGCCGCTTTCCACTTTATTCTATATGTCTTACCTTTATACCATACATCATTAGACCTCGGGGATTTAATTCTTATATAAGGATTTTCAATAGTAAAAGGAGCACTATCTCCATATACCTGATTGTCAACTGTCTTCACTCTGATTTTATATGTACCAGCAGATAAATTTATTGGAACCATCCATTTAAAGCGGCCATTATTCTCTGTCCTGTCAACTATTCCCAGAATCTTTGTATTTCCTTGATATAACCTTATCTTCACAAAATCGTTCATATTTCCGCTCTTTGTCCACCTTATTGTGTATCTCTGGCCTTTTACCCAGGTGTCTCCTGAATAAGGTAATGTCACTGTTATCATCGCATACTGAGAATTTTCAATTGTAAAATCCTCGCTATCATCATATACAAGATTATCAATTGTTTTTACTCTAATTTTGTATGTTCCCGGATTTATTGTATCAGGCACAGTCCAATCAAAACTGCCGTCATTCTCTGTCCTGTCAACTATTCCCAAAATTTTTGTATCACCCTGATACAGCCTTATTTTCACAAAATCGTTCATCCTTCCGCTTTTGGTCCATCTTATTGTGTATCTCTGGCCCTTTACCCAGGTGTCTCCTGAATGGGGTGATGTTACTGTTATTGTCTGTGAATAGATAAAACCTATCCCTAACAAAATGATTAAAAGAGTTAAAAAAAATTTTTTTATCATTTTACACCTCTTTATTACATATACAATGATTTATTTAACCAATATTAGCTCATTATTCCTTTCATTTGCTTCCTTAACTATGTTTTTCGAATCAAGAATGATTTTGTATCTCGGATAAGAGATATTCAAACCCGTAATATAGATGGTTTCACCTTTGTTATTCAATTCATTAATTACTGAAACCGGAATTGAAATTTCTACTGAATTTTTGACATAATTCCTTTCACTTATATTTTTAATCATAATTCGGATATCCTTGTTTATTGGAATTTTGGCCGACTTGTAATAGGGATTTTTTATTCCTATCTCAATACCGCGTGGACCGCTTTTAGTTTTTAACTTTACAAACATAAGATCCGGCAAACTGATACTTTTAAAAAATGGATTGTAAGTTTTGTAAACAACCTTGTAATGATTTTTACAAGTATTATTTTCAGGCTTAACATCAAGAGAATGAGGAGGTTTTTCAGCTTCAACCTTTATAAAAAGAGTATAATCTCCCGGTGAATCATTTATTTTAGCCTTAAAGGATTCCATTTTGGATTGCTTACTTTTTAATACCGACGGGACTTTTACAGAAAACATCGTTTTCCCCATTACTGCAAGACTGCTCTTTCCATCTCCTCTTACACTCCACGCTGTAATCTTATAACCCGAAACAGTTGAAGGGCCCAAATTATAAGGTGTTATACTAAATTCCCCGATTTCACCCTTTGAAAACACATTCTTCACATAAGCGCAATTAGTGGCTTTGAGGTCATATTTTTCTTCTTCCTCAAAAATCAAGGTAAGATAGCTTTCATATTTGTTAAAACATTGTTTTCCACGAGGTTGTTTTTCTATAATATCAAAACTGGCCTTATATGCTCCGGGAGTTTTAATAAAATCTATTAAAACAGAATCCTGAATAGTTGTGGTTCCTCCTTTATTCAAGGAAAAATTCGGATGAGAAATAGTCACTCCCTTTCTTATATCATCAAACATAATAGTTGTGTAAATTCTTCCGGAATAATTCACATTACTGACATTCTTCACTTCAAAAAAGTATTTTACAGTCTCTCCTATTTTGTATCTGTGACTTGGTTTCGAAAGCCAGACTTTTAATATCTTTAACAAACAATTCTTTTTCTCAAGTATTTCAAAATTGACCTCATTGGAAGATGTCCTTTCGGTATAGGCATCTTTGCCTTTGTACTTATAAATTTTTATTTTGTAAATTCCCTTTTTTAAAATATTTTTAAAAGACTTGGTAGTTCCTTTTATATAATCATCTTTCCACTCAATAATATCTAATCCATAATCTCTCTTATCTGTTCCTCTCATTGCTACTCTATAATACTCGTTACTATGAAAGTTTTTCCCAAAAATCTCTATTTCCGTACCCGCATATCCTTTTGTTGGAGAAATTCTCTTAATAAAAGGTTTACCTTCTTCCTTAGCTCCTATTGAAAACACTCCGCTTGAACTCCACAAGGAATTATTATTTTTCGCAATAAGTTTTATGAAATATCCACTTCCTTTTTCAATCCTATTTCTCTCTTTTATCTCCCCGACCTTCCAAAGTCTTTTGCCTTCAACAGCCTGACTCATCGTAAGATCTTCGAAAATTGTTCCGATTTTAGTATTCCCTTTCCATAGCTCAGCTTTAACCTCAAGATCAAATCCCTTTGCTTCCCATCTAACTATGAGATTATCCCCGATATTAGAATTCTCTCCACCTTTGGGAGAGATAACTTTCAAATAGGGTTTGTTTATATGATATATTTCAAAATAACCATCGGATTCATCGTAAACAGGTGGATTGTTATAATCTTCCACTCTTATCTTATACTTTTTACTATTATAAACTTTTTCACTAAGTTGCACAGAGAATTTGCCTGTATTTTCCCTTTCTGCTAAAAACTGTTTTACAGGTTCTACTTTACCTTTTAGTATGCAAATCCCCAAAATTCTAACATATTTTATTTCTGGGGAAGCTTTCCATCTAATCTCTAATGTTTCTGGCGCACCTATTCTTTCACCTCCATTTGGGTAAATCACTTTGATTTCACCCTTTTCTTTGTCTGTGATGATGAAATCATCACTATTGTCATAGACCTGATTATCAACCGTTTTTACTCTTATATAATAAGAACCTTCCTTGATACTCTGTGGTATTTCCCATAAAAAATCCCCGTCATTGAGTGTATTATCCGTTATTTTTAAAATTTTCTCATTTCCTTTATAAAGTCTTATTTTCACATTGGAATTAATTTCTCCCTCGCTTCTCCATTTTATATGATACTTTTTCCCTTTCTGCCAGTAATCACCATCCAACGGGGATATAATATAAATCTTTCCTTTGGGAGCTTCTCTTATCTCAAAAATCTCTCCATTATCAAAAATTTTATTGTCAACCGTTTTAACTCTGATATAATATTTCCCCAATGGTAAGTTCATAGGTATAGTCCACTTGAAAGAACCTGTGTTCTCAGTGGAATCCGTAATTCTAAGGATTTTTTTATCTCCCTGGTACAGTCTTATCTTTACCTTTTGGGGAATTTTTCCATAGTTCACCCATTTTATAACATAGTTTTCTCCTTTAAACCAAGCATCTCCTCTTTTAGGAGAAACTATTTTAAGGCTTTCTCCGAAACCTATTCCCATGAGAAGAGGTAGGATTAAAAGTGAAAAAAGAAACTTTTTTCTCATACTCCACCTCCTTCTATTTAATAAATATTATATTCAATTATTGTGCCAACTTTTTAACAAATAAAAAAATGGTAAACTCTAATCAATTAATTGTTTTATTGACTTTAGTTTAATAAGGTTTTTTTACATTTCGACACTTTTATCTCCAATTTTTCTTCTCCTTACTCTTATCTCTATTTTTTCAGACTTTTTCTTTTTTACTTTTTTAATTGAAAAAACTTTTTACTTTCTACTTATGAGAAACCGATGAGAATTTTACATTTTGTTTAGTCAAATTTGGTTTTGTTTATAATTGTTTTCTTTATCTTTACCTTTTTCATGTTAAATAGTGATACCTTTGCTATAGTAAATACTCCACTATCATCTGAAAACTTACCATCTTTTGTCCTTATTCTGATAAAATATTTACCGGGAGGAATAGTGGTAGAAATTTTCCATTTATAATCTTTTCTACTTGTCGGATAGCGTCTTGTTATAAAAGTCTGGAATGCCTTATTATCCGCTCTGTAAAGCGCAAGTTCAATGTAAGGATCAAGCTTTGATAATGACATAGTAAACCACCCTATATCATATGTCAAACCTTGATACCACTTAAAGCCATTCTCAGGGCTTTCTAATTTCAGAGTGGGAGGAATATCAAGTATGTTAAACACTTCGCTAAAATCCGATACTCTTCCATCCGTTGTTATTACCTGAATAACATATTGTCCCTCGGGTATTGTAGAAGGGATATTCCACCTGTAATTCCCTCTATTAGGCACTCTTCTTGCAATTACGGTCTGCAAGGTTTTCTTGTCAGGTTTAAATAAAAAGATGTTTACATATCTATCCATGGAAAACAAACGCATCCAAGCTATATCAAGCACATCCACTCCTTTATACAATTTCTGATCTTTAAAAGGGGATTGAACACCTATGGCAGGTGCAGGTTCTTTAATAGTAAAATACCCACTATTCCCAAAAACAGCAGTATATGTACCTTTTATTTTTATATAATAGGTACCCGGTTCCAAATTTGATGGAATTAACCACTTATAATTTTCACTATTATAAACTTGCTTTTTTATTTCTAACACCATTCCGCTTTTGTTGTACAGATAGATATTTACATAACTACAAATAGGCTTTCTGACTGTCATCTGCCATTTTATAGGAAGTTCTGTCTCCCATTCCCACGAACTCCCTGAAGCTGGAGAAATTACATTAATTCTACCAGCAGAATAGAGTATACTTCCTAATACAAAAAGAACTAACAAACTTACAAAAAATTTTTTATTTATTTTAACCTCCACAAAAAGCTACAACAAATTTTATCCCATATAATAGAACCTTTCGTTTAATTAAATTACTATCAGATACATCCTTCATTTTTGTAGCAATTCCTACATTTTTGTTGTCTTCTTCAGCGTAAAAAAGAAGATGTTATCTATTTCCTCTTCTTTTTTGAACCACTATAATTTTAATTTCATTAATTTTTTCCTCTTTTTCAAGCCCAATAATCACTACTTTTAAATTTTCAGGGAATACTCCTTCGTAAATATTGTTCAAATGTGCTATATTTCCTCTATGGTCTACGAACCAATTGATTTTTTCATTGATAACATAAAACAAAGTTTTGTGTTTATTGTTATGAACAAAGTCAACTTTGAATTTTCCATTCTTAATTTTTGTTAAAACATTTATAACTTCTGTTAAATTCAATATTGGCTTCCACACTTTTATTCTAACAAGAGGAGGATTTACCATAATGGCTTTAAACTTATAATTCTTAATTTTTTTCAAAACCTCAGGATCAAGCTTACAATGGGGTAATACTCTAAAACAATTTGAATATGTTACATAATTTCCTTTTGTAAACTTTATTCTGTAAAGACCGCCTATAAACATCATAGGGATAAAGTGTTTATACTCCCCGGTGTTCGGAACAGTAACATCAACCATTGGAGAAGGATAAAAATTAAAATTACAAATATTACCATTTGTCAATCTCAAAAATTTTATATTAACCCTTCCCGTAAAAGAACTGTCTTTCCATCGAATTGTAAATTCATTACCTTTGCATATGCTTTCAATTTTATCTTTGGGAGGACTAAGAAGCTTTATTCTTCTGGAAATAACTCCTCTTTTACCTATAAAAAAAACACCGCTCACTGCTGATACAGAGCTATTTTCCTCCGATTGAAGTTCTACTATATAACTTCCATCAGGAACATCAGCGGGAATAAACCATGTGTAAGAATTCTTATTTTTAACCTTAGTTGCTATTATTTTCCTTATACCTTTTGTTTCAGAATCAAGAAGCAAGATAGAAAAGTTTGAATTATTTAAACCATCAGTTTTCCACTTTATAAAATAGGTAAGACCTCTTTTCCAGAGTTCACCTGATTTAGGTCTCTGGATAGTAATATTTTGAGCATAACTTATCATTATAAAAGAAATTAGTAATACTCCTAATATAATCTTCTTCACTTTTATCCTCCTTATCAGTTATTTTCCATTATAATTTTTACTGTATTTAAAAGCTCCCCCATTTCATAGTAATAAATCTCAATTTTAGCTTCCAAGGGATTACGACCATTCGTATAAAAAACTGTAGAATTTACCAATGCCGTATTACCTTTATGGGGAACAGACCAATTCACACGAGAACGAAAAATTCTCACAAGCTCTTTACTTCTCTTTCCCACGGCTAACTCAATAGAAAAATCACTATGGTGAACATGTTTTAAAAAATTAATTATTTCATCAAGAGGAAGACTAACTTTTTTCCCTCCGCTTAAAGGCTCTGATACTTTAATATGAATGGGAGTAAATTTAAAATTCTTTATTTTATTGGCAACACTTTCCTCCAAAGGACAATGAACTAACAAGATAAAACAAGGTGAATAGTAAACTTTGTTATTTTTTGTTATTTGAGCCCTGTAAAGCCCCCCTAACATTAGGGAAGAAGTGTGCCATCTGAAAACACCTCTATCAGTTATATTTCTGTCAGTCATAGGTTCAGGATAGAAATTTTTAGTACATAGGTGATGAGTACTCATTACCATCATTATTTTTACATTTACATTTCCTCCTCTTTCCCTGCATAAACTTGGATTTTTATATTTCCATCTTATAAAGATATCATCTCCTTTGCAAAATTCTTTCCCATTTTTGGGAGAAGTAACGATAATTTTACAAGGATCAATCAAATGCAATTCCATTATCCTGAACACAGCACTTTTTCCCACGGCAGAAGAATTAGGAGTTTTGATTATAATACTGTATGAGCCGGATGGCATCTTTTCAGGAACTCTCCAAGTGTAACTCCCTGTATTAGAGGCATTTTTGGTTATTATTCTTTCTATCTTTCTTTTTCCCACATCGTAGAGGCCAATTTCAACATTATTAGATAATAATTTACCTCTTATCTCCCATGTAATAGTGTAAGTTTTACCTTTAAACCAAGTGTTACCGGATTTTGGGTTTTTAACAACGATACTATCTTTAGAAAAAGAAAATGACAATAAAATCAAAAAAATTGGAAAAAATAAAAAAAATCGTCTTCTCATAAAACACCTCCTGAAAAGTATACTACTTAATTTCAATTTTTGTGCCAAAGTATATATTTGATAAAACCATCAAATCATTTAATAACAAAGAAACACTATTAACAAGCTAAGAACAAAATCGTCCTTATTCCGACAATTTTGTCGTATTTTTCACTGTTTTTTCACTCTCATCCTAAAAAAAACAAAATAAAAATATGTTATAAAAAGGAAAAATTCTGTCAGGATTTTTGAATAGATAGCCCCCTTTATTGAAAAGATATTTACAAATATGAAAACAATTATCATAAAAAAGAAAGCCCAGGCAATATTTAAGTAAAGTCTCACATTTTGAAATTTTGAAGAGCTCATAAATGAGCCTAAAATATAGATTAAGAATCTGAAAGGAATTGCAATAGAAAGTAGTGCAAGATAAGGGCTACACGCCTTAATTAAAGATTTATTAAAAAATGAAATAAGAGGCTCTCTGAAAACATAAAGAAAACCACCTAAAAAAACACCTATTACTAAAGAAATAGAAAATATCAAATTTCTGAATTTTTCAAATGATATTTCCTCTTTATCATTATAAACTCTGGAAATAAACGGAGTAAGCGCAAGGGATACAACCTCCGCAAGAATGCCAACTGCAAAAAATATTCTTATTGAAAGAAAGTATTCTCCGATGAGAGCTTTTGCAAAGAAAAAGGACAGAATAAAAACATCAATTTGCCTGAAAAAAAGATAAGAGAGGCCTGAAAACCAATAAAATTTAACTTCCTTAAATGTTTTGAATTTAAACTCAAAGCCCTTAAAAGAAAGCATATCCTTTAAAAAGTAAAGCCTTAGCAAAACTCCAACAATTAAGGAAAGAATTCTTAAAATAAAGATAGCAGCAATGGTTTTAAAAAAATCATTCGGAATGATAAAAAGAGGAATAAATAAAAGCAAAAATTCAATAAAATTAGCCAAACTCTCAAGGTTCATCCTCTCTTTGCCCAAAAGAAATCCGCTGAGATTTCTCTCTATTCCCAACAAAAATCCAGCAATAAAGGCTAAAACCAAAAGAGAAACTGAAAGCCTGTGATAAAAGACAATAGCTATAAATAAAATAACAAAAGATGAAAGAAGACCGTAAAAATTGGCTAAGATAAATTGATGAAAAACATTTATTGTTTTCTTTGTGCTCTCCCTTGAAGAAGCTATCTCTTTACCTATATAGATAGGCATTCCCATGGAGCTAAAGCTCTGAAAAAACTGATAAAAAAAGAAAGCAATTCCGTAAAGTCCCAAGGATGCTTTGTCAAAATTTTTGCTTATATAATAAACTACTGCTAAATTTCCGGATGTTATGAAAAATCTTGCTACAATGGAATAAAAGGATGTCTTAAATATTCTTTTAAGCATCCATAATTATACAGGAAAATTAATATTACTACCAAAAAAATCATTTACCACCACTACTGTCCTGAAAACTAACGGATTCGAAGAGTACAAAAAATTAAGTCATTACTTTCTGGCTTGAATGGTATAATAAAATTAAGTGTATCAGCTAAAAAGAGAGAGGAGAAAATTATTGTTTATAATTTTAAGTTCCCCATTATTTACAATTCTAAGGGTTTCAACAAACTCAACACCGGAGAATAAAATATCAGGAATGATCCCGACAAGAAAATCAATGATTCGGGGTATCCTGCCCGAAAGCTAAGGAAGAAAGGATAAGATAATAAATAAGAGCTGTCCAAAACCGAATAAGCACCGCATTTTCAGAAGTCCCTAAGAATTCTTTTATTTTTAAGTTATTCTCGCAATTTTCACTCTGTCCAAATGAGCGGAACTGATTTTCAGTTTTCACACATTTGAAGAACAACTAAATCTCCCGTATTTCCACTTTTTATTTTCGACTTTTTACTTTTAACTACTTTCTTGACAAGTGCCAGTTTATTAATCGCTATCCCTCCCTATCACTATTGAACATCTCTTTCTCTCTTATAATCCTCTTTTCGCCCATCCTCCAAAACTCTTTCAGCATAAATACTACCACAGGCGACCTTGTCACTCTTCTATTCGAAAGTTTTTTATTACTCTTGCTTTTTTTATTTTCTTTGGCATCCTTTAATCTCTTTTATGGGAATTTCTTTCCGCCACAGCGAACCTTCAACACCAACCATGTGAAAATTAAATTTTTCCATAGGTGAGTGAAGATACTATATTTTATAATATCTTTATTTCATAATATCTTTCACTACTTAGCCGCTGTTTCTTCCTTTCTTTTCTATGTTTTGGGAGCAAACAAGGGTTACTTGACAAAAAGAATTATTTTTTATAATATAAAAAATATCTGTTGGGCAAAAATACTATGAAGAAAAAGACTATTTTAATTTTAGATGATGATAAAAATTTATTAGAACTTCTTCAAGAGAGTTTAAATAATAATTATAAAATAATAATATATGATTCACCTTTGGAAGCATTAGAAAATATCAATAATAAAAATATTGATTTGTTCATAGTAGATATAAATATGCCTGAGATGGATGGTATTCAATTTATAAGAGAGGTTCTAAAGAAATCACCAAGTCAAAAATTTATCGTAATAACAGGTTTTCCATCTATGATGTATAATAAGGAACTTCTGTCTCTCGGAATACAATATCTTCTTGAAAAACCGTTCTCAATAGACAGGTTAGAAAATTTAATTGAAAAATTATTGAAAGAAGAAGAGAATAACATTGCACAAATCAATATTGACTTAATGACCCTGCTACAGATTTTAAAGTACTCCAATAAGAAAACTTCAATATCCATAAAATCAAAAAAAAGAAGTGGTATAGTTAAAGTTAAAAACGGATTCTTAAAAAAATGTGAATTTGGTGAGTTAAAAGGGTTAGAGGCATTAGAAGAAATTCAAAAATTAGACGATTATATCTTTACGGAAATACCGTATGTGGAAGAAGACGATGACTTTTCAATCCCTATTGAATACGGTATTTTAGAAACAGTAAGAAAAATAGATGAAAATAAAAAACATCATAATAATTCAGATTCAACAAATTTTCAAGGGTTTTTTGAAAAATTTAAAGAGGACTTAAATAATTCTATCATTAACGCAGAATTAATATCACTCCCGGAGAATGCTTCTGTCCTTCAATATAATATTGATAAGGGAGCATACAGACATTTTTTATCATTGACTTCATTAATAAACAAAGAATTATCAAAATCTTTAGATACCCATTTGGGAGATTATTATTTGATTGATTGTGGAAAATTTATAATAATAATTATATCTCCTATCAATAATTATCTGTTGGGAATGACTATTGATATTTCAAAAATTCAACTTGGATTATTTCTAAATATCATACTTCCCAAAATTACAAATGAGATAAAAATAAAAAATCTAAAAAATAGGAGGAAAAAATGAATGTAAAAAAACTAAAAGAGGCAATGGAGCTATTGAAAAAAGAAACAGGCCAAGGACTAATTGGTACTGACATCTATTCATCAAAAGATTTACAACCTGTTGTTGCTTATAACAGTAGTCCCGAAGGCTGTGCTTTGTTCGGCAAGATCACGGAATATGTTAAGAAAGCTCTTGAGGGAGCAAATTTCCCTGCTTTGAATAAATACTATTTATTGGATCTTGTTGATGACAAAGCGTTAATAGTTTTACCCCTCGGTGATTTTCAATGGGGCATGGTAATCGATACAAAAGAAGTTCCTTTGGGAATGCTCTTAAGCATCATCTTACCTAAAATCACCGCCGCTTTTGAAGAAGCTGTTGTTGAAAACTAATTTTCTAAGGAGGGATAAAATGGGTGAGAAGATATTATCAATTTTTAAAATAGTTGAAAATGAATTAGGGCTTGAAGGTAGAATAAAATTTTCAGAAAAAATTAAAATTACCAAAAAGGAAGCAGCTGAAGTCGAAGATACTGAAGAAAGAATCAATAAAATAAAGAAAATCGCTTCCGAGTTATTGAAAAGAAAAATAGAATAATTATACCTACCCCTTCCCCTGAAATTTAAAGAGCGAAAAGGATTAAAAAATAAGGTTTATCGAAGTAATAGATATAAAAGAAAATTAGTTTGTATGATATTAACACATTTGTTATCTTCAACACCAAGAAATTTTGATAAATTTAATAGAAAATAATAAGGTCTCTGAGATGGTTTTAGCAAGAAAAGTAAATAAATTAAGAGCGCATTATCTTTTTTTCTCTTTTACTTCCAATTTTTTGCAAGTTACCCCTTAATCTAAAATCTAATAAGAAAAAATTTTACTTTGCAAGAATGAAATAATATCCTCGCTAATCGTAACTTCCTTTTTTCTTTTAAAAGCCTTGATAAAAAAGAAATAGACAATTATACTACCCAAAATGAAGATTATAGTAGCTTCCGAAGCCGGATTTTGCTTCGGAGTAAAGAGAGCTTTAAAAATAATAGAAGAAGAGGTAGAAAAGGGGAATACGCCTCTCTATGTTTACGGAGAACTCATACATAATAAAGTTGTTGTGGAAGATTTGAAAAAAAGAGGAGTTTTTAGCGTTGATTCCCTGGAGGAAATCGAGCCGGGGACTACTGTGGTTATAAGAACCCATGGAATCTCTCCTCAGGAAGAGGAAATCTTGAAAAAAAAGAATGCGAAAATTGTGGATACAACCTGTCCCTTGATAAAAAAAGCCCAGTTACTTGTCAAAAGAATATATGAAGAGAAGAGATTACCAATAATAATAGGAAAACCCGAACACCCTGAGGTAAAAGGAGAGGTGGG
>Ga0256835_1000620_pt1 | contig 24975 bp, 20 predicted proteins | sample PIR30metaG_FD_185972 | JGI IMG/M metagenome (GOLD analysis project Ga0256835, IMG submission 185972) | Hydrothermal vent microbial communities from East Pacific Rise, Pacific Ocean - PIR-30 | ecosystem: Environmental > Aquatic > Marine > Hydrothermal vents | place: Pacific Ocean: East Pacific...
CAGGCTTCCCAGGTATACCGGCCGGTGAGAGAGAGATCGCCGGAAAACGTATGCGATCTGATGGATTCGGTGCTTCATTCCACCGGCTGGGAGAAGGCGGGGGTACTCACGCTTTCCCTGTCCGATCATTCCCGGTTGCCGGAATTGCTGGACGGCCTGGAGGCCGTGGCGGCCGCCCGCCACGCCGAGGTGTCCATGCCTTCCATGCGTCCTGACACCTTCCTTCGGATGGGAACGGACAGGGCCGTGACGGGCAGGCTGACGCTGGCTCCCGAAGCGGGAACCGAATCCTTGCGCAACAGGATAAACAAGCCCATCGACGACGAGGTGATCCTGGATACGGTGAAGGCGGCCTTCGCCGCCGGGGCGAGGGGGGTGAAGCTCTACTTCATGGTGGGCCTGCCCATGGAGACCGACGATGACGTGAAAGGCATAGGAAAGCTCGCCCTGCGGGTATCGTCGATCTGCCGGGGTTTCGGCAGAAATCCCCGCAAGAGTGTTTCCGTGGCTCTCTCGCCATTCGTGCCGAAGGCCGGAACGCCGCTCCAGTGGGCTCCTCAAGAATCGGAGGAAGAGGTTTGGCGCCGCATAGGGCTGGTTAGAAGGATGGTGGGTAAGAAGGTGGACCTTGGCTGGAACAGTCCCAGGGTGGCCAGGGTGGAAGCGCTCCTCTCCCTGGGGGATGACGGCGAGACCGCCGACATGCTGGAGGAAGCCGTCCTGGCCGGAGCCCGGTTCGACGCCTGGAGCGACGAGTTCCGGTGGGACGTGTGGAAGAAGGTGATGGGGAACCACCCGGAAGCCGTTGCCGCAGTGAACCGTGGGCTGGATCCGGCTTCACCTCTGCCCTGGGATTTCGTTTCCACAGGCGTGTCCGGGAAATTCCTGGAAGAGGAGTACGGACGTTACATGCGGGGTGTTGTAACTCCCGATTGCCGGGAGGGTTCGTGCCACGGGTGCGGGGCCTGCGGTGACGGCCTGCAAAAGGCCGACGGCTTTTCACCGGGAAAGAAGGCTTCCACCTCCGTCTCCCCTGCCGTGAGGGCGGAAGGCGGAAGTGAAAGCAGGGCCGTACTGAGGGTGCGTTATTCCAAGTCGGGCCGCGGGGCTCTCACGTCGCACCTGGATTGCGTGCGCATGTGGGGCAGGATACTGCGCAGGGCTGATTTGCCTGTAACGTGGTCCGGTGGTTATGTTAAAAGGCCGAGGATACAGTTCGGTCCGCCCCTGCCCCTTGGCATGGAAAGTATTGCCGAGTATGTCGATATCCGCCTTCGGGAATTACCGGGGCCCGGTGTCGCGGACTTGTTGGAAGGGTACTTTCCCGAGGGTTTCGGAGTGGAGGGAGCATGGATCCTCCATCCATGGGCTGAAAGCCCCGACAAGCCTCCGCTGGCCGCCTTGTACTCCGTGACGTCCCCGGAAGGCGCGGGCGTGGCGGATGGCTTGGTGCGGAAGTTGCGGAACATGAGTTCCGTGATGGATGTCCGGCGGGATCCCGGCGGAGAAGTGAAGTTCATGGTTCCCGCCGGAACCAGGGAATCGAGGCCGGACGTATTATTGAAGGACGAAATACACCGGCTGGTGTCGGTGAAGAGAATAGAGGTTTTCCACAAGGCTGAAGGAGATTCCTGGAAATCGCTGGAATCCGTGGCCGTGGGTTTGGAGATGGAATCAGTTGAAAGTTGACTTCATAATCAATTACCATCCCGAGGTCACCAGGATAGGTATCCTGGAAGACGGCAGGTTGATGGAGATAATAGTCGAGGATTCCAACGAAAAGAGGCAGGTCGGCAACATCTACATCGCCAGGGTGAACGCGGTTCTTCCCGGGATGCAGGCGGCTTTCGTTGATATCGGTCTCGAACGCAGCGCTTTCCTTCACGTAAGCGACATACGCACCGGGGCGCTGGACAAGGTGAAGTTCGCCAAGTCATTGGCCGAAGGTACTCCCGAGCCCATGAAGGAAGCCGGCGAATCCATCGAGAAACTCCTCAAGAAAGGGCAGGAACTCCTGGTCCAGGTTACCAAGGAACCCATAGGCACCAAGGGCGCGAGGGTGACCACCAGGGTTTCGATAGCGGGGCGTTACATCGTGAGCATGCCGGGCGAGAACATAACGGGCATTTCCAGGAAGATAGGAGACCGGGCCGAGCGTGCCAGGCTCCGCCGCATACTTTCCGACGTGAAGGTTCCCGGTTTCGGGGTCATAGCCAGGACGGCCGGGGTGTCCCAGGACGAGAAGGCGTTCAGGATGGACATGGAGAGGATAGTGGGAAAGTGGCGGGAAATAGGCCGGCTCATGCTGAAGAAGAAGGCCCCGGCGCTTCTCCACCAGGAGCAGGACATAGTCACCATCGCCATGCGTGACCTGGTTACCCCGGAGACCAATTCCATAGTCACCGATTCCAAGGTAGTGGCGAGGAATGCCAGGAAGTACCTTAAAATGTTCGACAGCAGCATGATGGGTAAGGTCAAGCTGTACCGGGGGAAGACTCCCATATTTGATCATTATGGGATAGAACAGGAAATAAACGGAATAATGGCCCGGGAAGTTCCCCTGAAAAGCGGGGGCTCTCTGGTAATAGAGCACACCGAGGCCCTGGTGGCCATAGACGTCAACACCAAGAAGTACGTGGGCAGGAAGAACCAGGACAGCACCATATTCAAGACCAACATGGAAGCGGCCAAGGAAATAGCCCGCCAACTCAGGCTCAGGGACCTTGGGGGGATAATAGTCATCGACTTCATAGACATGGACATTCCGGAACACCGCGAAAAAGTGCTGAACGCCTTGAGAAGCGAACTGGGCAGGGACAGGTCTCCGACCAAGACTTGCCAGGTGAGTTCCATGGGGTTGGTGGAGATGACGAGGAAAAGGGTGAGGCCCAGCGTCTTCCAGGCTCTTTCGGTTCCGTGTACCTGTTGCGGGGGGTCCGGCAGGGTGATGTCCGCCGTTTCTACGATGACCAGGTTGGAGCGGTTCATCGAAAGGGCCGCCCTGGACAAGAAGAACAAGAACCTGGTGATATCGATACACCCGAGGATAGCCGGGTACCTCTACGAGGAGGAGGGCAGGAGGATGGACCACCTGGTCTCGATATCCCAACTGAGGATAGAACTCAGGGAAGATGACAAGCTGAGGGTCGACGAGTTCAAAGTGTACTCGCTGGATCTTCACCAGGAAATAACGGGGCTGTACAGCGCTTCGGGATAATCTTCGACGGTCCCGTCGCTTTACGCCGATAAATCATGGAGGTGGATAGTTGTACGCAATAATCGAGTCCGGCGGCCTGCAGTTCAGGGTGGAACCGGGAATGAAGCTCAACGTGCCCAGGCTGGACGCGGAAGAGGGCGGAGAGATCACCTTCGGAAAAGTGATGCTTCTCGCCGACGGCGGCGACGTTTTAGTGGGTACCCCCCTTGTGGAGGGCGCCTCGGTCCGCGCCGTGGTTCTGCAGCATGGCAAGGGTGACAAGGTGCTTGTTTACAAGCGTAAGAGGCGCAAGGGTTACGAAAGGACCAAGGGGCACAGGCAGCCCTACACCAGGATCGAGATAAAGTCGATAGAGAAGGGCTAGCGCGATGTCCGGGCCCTTGCTGCTTTCGGGAAGGAAACTGGCGCGGGAAGTCAGGGAGTCCCTGGCCCGGGAAATAAGCGCGTCGTCCCGGCGTCCGCCGGGCCTGGCGGTCATCGTTGTGGGAAACGATCCCGCCAGCGCGGTTTACGTTTCCATGAAAGAGAAGGCTTGCGCTAAGGCAGGCATCGAGAGCAGGATTATTCGCCTCCCGGACACGGTCAGCCTGGAAGAATTGCTGAACAGGATACGTCGGCTCAACGAGGACGACTCCGTGGACGGAATCCTTTGCCAGTTGCCCCTTCCCCCCGGCATTTCCCCGGGGGTCGTGGCTTCCGCCATCCTTCCCCGCAAGGATGTGGACGGTTTCCATCCGGTCAACGTGGGGAAACTCTGGAGAGGTGAAGAAGGGCTTTTCCCCTGCACTCCCCTGGGCATCATCGCTCTTCTTGACAGGTACGGCATCGCTATGGACGGTATCGACGCCGTTGTGGTGGGCAGGAGCAACATCGTCGGAAAACCCATGGCCGCCATGCTCCTGCGCAGGAACGCAACGGTTACCCTGGCCCATTCCCATACCCGGGATCTTGCCGGGTTGTGTTCCGGGGCTGACCTGCTGGTATCCGCGGTGGGTAAGCCGGGATTCATAACGCCGGATTTTGTAAAGGAAGGAGCCACGGTGGTGGACGTGGGGATAACCCGTACCCCGGACGGACTCGCCGGTGATGTCGACTTCCAATCGGTATCGGCCGTATGCGGAGCCATAACCCCGGTTCCGGGGGGCGTCGGACCTCTTACCATAGCATTCCTGTTGGAGAATACCGTAAAGGCGTGGAGGATCGGCTGAGATCTTCCCGGTGCCTTGACAATACCCGGTTCACATCCTTACGTATAAAGGTCAAGTCGACGGTTGAAGGAAACGGGTGGGCTGAGACACGGCTCCGGCCGCTTCGTGATTGGAGCAGTGATGGAAGGTTTGTTCATCGTTCACCTGGTAGGCGTAGTGGGGCTCTTCACGGGACTGGCCTTCTTCATAGCCGTGGCCTTGAGAGCTCACCGTACCCTGGACGAGATAAGCAAAACATTGAAGACCCTGCAGAAGGAAATGGAGGAACTGACTCCCAGGCTGGCTTCGGTGCTGGAGGAGACGGGTAGGACCGGTAGCGAGATAGGCAGGCTCGCCGGCGCGGTCGCATCGATCGTGGAGGGCGCCGGTCGCCTGGAGGGCCGGATCGGCTCCGCCGCCGGGTACGTTCCCCTGGTTATGACCCTTGTGAAGGGGGTGGCTACGGCTGTTTCCCGCAGGAGGCGGAAATGAAAACGACTCCACTTCATGTTTCGGTTTTTATGGGTGTTCTGGCGCTGGTCGCCGGGTGCGCGGGGCCTGCCACCGGACCCGTTAAGGGAGTACTGGTTGTTTACCCCGACGGAATGGACGGAGGGGAACTGGAGAAGTTCCTGGAGCGGATACAGCTCCAGGTGGTGACCGTTGAACCGGAGGATGTTTTCGATTTCTCCACCTGTTCCGCCGGCGATTTCCGGGGTGACCTGAAGACGAGGAGAACGATACTCTTCCTGGTCGACGATGCTTCCTCGCTTCCCGGCAAGCTCGAACCCGCCGGTCCCGTTTACGCCGGCAGAAATCTCTGGGCCCGGGACCAACTGGTTTTCGGCGTGGTTCTTCCCGGTTTCGATGCTTACGACGAACTGTCCTCCATCCTGGAGGACGCCTACGAGGAACACCTGAAGGCTTACATCTACGGTGGCTTCGTCGCCACCCGGATGAGCAGCCGGGAGAGGATAGACAGTCTCATGGCCCTGGGATTCAGCATCGACATTCCCAAATCCTATGCTCTTTCCGAGTGGGATCCTGAGACCGGTTTCATTCAGTACTACAGGAAAGCTTCCGATCTTTGCCTGTTGATCCTGAGCGTGCGCTGGATAGAGGACGACGTGGTTCTTTCCCCGGAGGAAGCCGTGACCTGGAGGGAGGCGGTGGTCAGGAATCGTTTTCGTGACGCCAAGGCCGACTCGGTGGATCGATCCAGGGTCCAGGTGGATACCCTGTACCTGAGAAACCTTAGGGGCTGGAGGTTGTTGGGCATGTGGAGGAACCCCGAGCATCTGAACGCCGGAGCTTTCACCAGTTATGTTTTCAGGAGCGACGGCAGAAGATACCTTCTAGACCTGGAAGTCTTCCACGAACGAAGGGAAAAAGAGCCCTACATAAGGGAAGGCTGGATAATAATGAATACTTTCGTGCCGGGGGGCGAAAATGGCGGATGACATGCTGAGGCTGGAACTGGAGCGGGTGGAGGAAGAATGGGTCGGCAATCCCACTCCCATCGTTTGCGCGAGGTTCGCCGATCTTCTCAGGCGCTCGGGAAGGGTGGACGAGGCGTTGGACGTGGCCGGGGAAGGTCTGAAGCAGTGGAAGGATAACGCCTCCATATCGGTGGTACTGGGCAAGACCTGCCTGGACGCCGGGATGATCAGGAAGGCCAGGGAGATCCTGGAGGATGTCAGGAAGAAGCAGCCCCAGAACCTGGTGGTACTCAAGAGCCTGGCCGAGGCCTGTTTCCGGATGGAAGACTGGGATTGCTGCGACGATCTGCTGGATGAATACCTCTTCGAGAATCCTTCCGACGAAGAAGCCAACGAAATGCAGGATAAGGCCAGGGCGATGAAGAAGTCGGCGGCCGCCGCGGCCGGCTTCCGGGAGGGTCCGGAAACCGGCGTGGAAGACGGAAAGTCGTCCGCCGGGGAATCCGGGTCCGTGGAGCGGCCGGCGGAGGGGGGGGATGACCGCGATTCCGCCGGGGACGGAGTGGACGACAGGTATCCCGACACTGAAAGAATGAAGAAAGTGCTCGATTCCCAGGGTTACCTCCCGGCGGGAGATGAACGAAAAGAAGATCCCGGGGAAGAAGAGAACGGCGGGTCCGTCGAGGAAGAGGAAGAGGAAGAAGTCGACTCGGTGAAATTCCTGGACTTCTTCACCGATGAGGAAAAGAAGGAACTGGGCCTCGAGGACTACGAGAGCGATGAGAATGGCTGATCGCCCCCTGGTCCTGGTGGTGGACGGCCCGAACCTGGGTCGCCTCGGCCGCAGGGAGCCTGATATTTACGGCACGGTTACCAGGGACGGACTTCTCGGAATGATGGCCGTGAAAGCCGCGGAGCTGGGCCTGGAACTGGAGACGTTCCGGTCCGACGTGGAAGGTGAACTGGTACGGTTCATAAACGATGCGGCGGCACGTGCCTCGGCCCTTGTTATAAACCCTGCGGCATACTCCCACTACTCGATTGCCCTGATGGATGCCATGGGGGCCTTCGACGGACCGGTGCTCGAGGTGCATATCAGCCAGGTATTGTCCAGGGAGCCCTTCAGACGTAGGATGGTCACCGCCATGGAAGCCGACGTTTTTATTGCCGGCGCCGGGGTGGATGGTTACCTTCATGCCCTGGATCTGGCGGCCCGCATGCTTTCCGGGGCCCGTGGGGGTTCCGGAGGTGGAGAACGGTAACACGGAGGTATTTCAATTGCCCACCAGCAACGACTTCAGAAGAGGAATGGTTATAGACGTGGATGGAACCCTGTGCCAGATAGTGGAGTTTCAGCACGTCAAGCCCGGCAAGGGTGCCGCGTTCGTCAGGTCCAAGTTGAAGGAGGTCATCTCCGGTAAGGTACTGGACAAGACCTGGCGTGCCGGGGAGAAGGTGACGGAGGTCAGGGTCGAACGCAGGATATGGGAACTCCTGTACCGGACGGACCTGGCCTGGGTGGCCATGGACCCGGAGACGTATGAGCAGATAAATCTGGATGACGACCTCGTGGGTGACGCCGTGTATTACCTGAAGGAAAACGGAGAGGTAAAGATAGTATTCGTCGACGGCAGGCCCATCATGGTCGAACCTCCCGACACCGTCGAACTTCGGGTGATCAAGACCGATCCCGGTCTCAGGGGCGATACCGCCAGCGGAGGTTCGAAACCCGCGGAACTGGAAACCGGCCTCAAGGTCCAGGTCCCGCTGTTCGTCCAGGAAAACGACGTAATAAAGGTGGATACCAGGACCAACGCCTACCTGGAGAGGGTTTCATCCTGAGCCTTCGGCGCGTGATCCTGGTACCTACGTACAACGAGGTTTCCAACGTCGAACTTTTCTACGAAGCCGTGAGAGAAGTCTGCGACTTCGATCTCATGTTCATAGATGACGCCTCGCCCGACGGGACCGGCGACAAGGTGAAGGAAATAGCCCGGAAAGACCGCGGGGTAAGGCTCCTGGAAAGAAGCGCCAAGGAAGGGTTGGGCAGAGCGTACCGCCATGCCTTCTCGGTGCTGCTGGAATCCGGCGGATGGGACCGGGTGTTCATGATGGACGCGGATCTTTCTCACAGGCCGATTCACCTGGATGCCATGGACGAGGCTCTGGACGAGTATTCCATGGTATTGGGTTCCAGGTACGTTCAGGGTGTGAGCGTCCTCAATTGGTCCATAATCCGGCTGAACCTGAGCTACTTCGCCAACGTTTACATAAGGGTGGTGACCGGGATGCCTTTCACGGACTGCACCAGTGGTTTCCGGGCCTTCCGGGGAGATCTCCTGCCGCTGCTGGTCTCCGGCGGGATAAGGGCGTCGGGTTACGCCTTCCTGGTGGAAACTCTTCACACCGTGTGGAAGTCGGGAGTCGCCGTCGGCGAGGTTCCCATAGTTTTCGTGGAGCGCAGGAGCGGAACTTCCAAGGTATCCGCCCGGGTTTTCGCGGAATCGCTGCTGACGCCTCCGAGGCTGAAATTGACGGGAATTTTCCGTAACGGGAATAAGATTCAGTAATTTTCCCGGAACCAGCTTATCATCCGGTCCTGGAGCGCCCTGGCGGTGAATATTCGTCCTCTGGGAAATTCCATCATTATTACCACCACCAGTTTTCTCCCCGACCGGGTCACCAGCAGCCCGGCCACCGCGGAAGTGTCGCCCAGGCTTCCGGTTTTTCCCCGGAAGGCTCCGGGGGGGAGGTTCCGCATCCTGTTTTTCAGTGTACCGTCCACCCCGTTCACCGGCAGGGTGGCGAGGAATTCCACTCCCCATTCCAGAGAGTTGGCTCCTTCGCGCAGGACGGCGGCCAGGTGCGCCGGAGCGAGGCTGTTGTACCTGGAAAGCCCGGAACCGTCCGCCAGCCGGAAATCGTCCGGTCCCGGAGTCAGTTCACGAAGCATCCTGCCTGCGGCGTCGCAGCCCGCGGCGGTGGAGGCGGGAACGGCTCCCAGTTCCAGGCTCACGGTGCGGAGCACCATCTCCGCCACCATGTTCCGGCTCCATTTGTTCATGGAGGCCAGGAGAACGAACAGGGGCTCCGAGCGGATGACCGAGATCTGCGGCAGGCTGTCGGCGGCGTTCCCGGCGCTTCCGGGCCGTACCGCGTTTATCCGTATGCCTGCGTTTTCCAGTTCCCCGGCCAGCATGCCCGCGAACTCCGCGGGAGGACCCGGGAAAGGCTTGTACAGCACCAGGAGAGTGTCCGGGGGAACGGTCCCCTGCAGGGAGATGAAGGGGCGGCCCGTTTCCCACCCTTCCACCGTGGCCTTCACCGATTCCACGGTGCCCACGGTAAGCCCGTTCACCAATTCCAGGTCCGGCAGAGGCGGATAATTGTAGATTCTCATGGTATCGCCCACGGTTGACACCAGCAACTGAACCACGTTGTCACCCACGGACAGTGCCTCCACGGGCGGGCAGTAAGTTCTGGACCAGTCGGATTCGTCCCATCCCGGACAGTGGCTCTCTTCCAGGAAGGCGCTGGTATCCCAGTAGACGTTCCACTCTTTATCCGGGTCGAGGGAGGCGGCTGCCTCCAGGGCGGCTATCCTGACGAGTTCGGCGTCGATAAGGGGCGCCCCGGCTCCCATCGCGTATATGTTTCCGGCCAGGGTATCGGCCAGTATCCGTGTTTCGTAGATGTAGGAGGGCCCCAAATCTTTCATGGCCAGCAGGGTGGTCACCAGCTTGATGGTGGAAGCGGGCCTGAAATAATCCGTGGCGTTTCTTTCGAACAGCGTTTCGCCGGTTCCGGCGTCTTCCACCAGGATGCCGGTTCTCCACGCGGATGGCACGGAGGGGAATCCGGATACTGCCGTCAGCGAGGCGAGGAGAAGGAGGGCTACGTTCATTCCTGTCTCCGGTTGACTTGGTTCAACGAGAAAGTACATTTGTTAGCTTGAAATATAGTCGAATATCTATCGGGAAGAGACATCCCTGGAGGTTTCAGTATGGGTCGAGCGGCCGTGGTATCGCTTTTGTTCCTGGTCATATCGTTGGGTTGCGGCAATGCTTCCCGATCTTCCTCGGCATCCGGAGATGACGGGGACAGGGTGGTCATAGACGTGGAGGGCCGTGTGGTCACCGCCGACAGGTTGGCGAGAAACCTGGAAGATTTTCGGGGGGATTCACTGCTGGTGGACAAGGCCGTTTCGAGTATCGTGCATCGCCTGCTGTTCCTGCACGATGCCCACGCCAGGGGCCTGGACGATAACTCCGAGTTCAGGAGGTACGCCTACGAGCGTAAGCGGGAAAAGCTCAATGTGATGTGGCTGTCGCGCGTTCTTAACGAGAACGTAACCCTGCCGCCGGACTCGGTGGAAAACTTTTATGCGCGGATGGGCGAAAAAGTGATCTACACCGCGGTGCTCGTGGAAGACCGCAGCCTGGCCGACAGTCTCAGGGAAGCCGTTCTCCGGGGTTCCGACATGAACGTCATAGCGGAGAACTTTTCCATCAATCCGATAGAAGCCGGTCGTGGCGGAAAGATCGGTCCCAGGGACAGGCTTGAGGTTCTCCGTTACGATGCCCCCTTGCTGGAAGGGCTGCAGCCCGGGCAGGTATCGCGGGTCGATTCCTTGATGGGGAACTGGAGGTTCGTGAAACTGGATACCGTATACGAATACCAGGTTCCTCCCTTTTCCCAACTGCGGGATGCGATCGAGGCCAAGATACTGGGTTATATGAGGACCGACTACAAGAGGCACCTTCTGGACAGTATCAGGAAAGAGTGTCACCTGGAGATCGACTCCGCCGTGGTTCGACTGGTGGCGTCCCATTTTCTCCCGGGTGGCATGTTGTCGTACGAACCCTTCTCCGAAGAAGAGGAAGAACTGGCCGTATACACCTACGACGGTGGAAGCAGGAACGTACGTGATTTCGCCGCCAACGTGAGTCATCTTCCCCCGGTCTCGGAGAGAGACCCTTCCGATCCGGACTGGATGGCCGAGTATGCCCGGTTGCTGGGCACGTACGAGATAATGACCCTTAAGGCCTGTGAGATGGGAATGGACACATTGCCGGAAGTCAGGAAATACCTGGACCGCAAAGTGGAGAATCACCTGCTCGACATCTATTACGATTCCGTCATATCACCGAGAATAGTGCTCGACGAGGACAGGCTGCGGGAGCTGTACGAGGAACGGCGTGATTCCCTGTACGTTCCGGAATTCAGGGTATTCAAAACGGTGGCCGCCGTGGGGAAAGAACAACTGGAACTTCTGCGGAAAATCCTGGATGAAGGCGGAGATCCGTACGGAATGGTGGACCGCTTCACCGAAGTTACGCGCCTGTTGGACGAGGGGGAGCGGATACTCACCAGGCCCATCTACCGTTCCGACGTGCCCCGGGTCTACGGTGACATGCTCTTTGATGCGGAACTCGGGGAGACGGTGCTGTGCTCCATATCCACGGATAAGGTTGTGGCCTTCGAACCCGTGGAGATAAATCCCAGGCATCCCGCCACCTTCGAAGAGTCGCGCGACAAATTGAAAATCGTTTTGAAGCACCTGAAGGAGAAGGAAGTCCTGGCTGCGCTGTTGGACAGTCTCTCCTCGGTATGTCGTGTTGAGATCGACAGCGCTTTCGTCCGGGAATTTTACCGGGAGCCGCAGCAGGCGCGGGAGTAAGAAGCAACCGGGTCCGTAAACGCTGGCGGTTTCATCGTTTGGGTCTTAGTCGTCATCGACGGGATCATTTTTTCAGCAGTACCAGCATCGTCGTCCGCCGGCGGGACCCGCTTTCCAGAACCGCGGCATAGACTCCGGGAGGCGTCCCGCGTTCTTGGGGCCAGGTGATGACGTGATCGCCCGTATCCAGGCCGACGGTGAAAACGGCCCTTCCCGAAACGTCGTACACGGTGAGCCGGCCCGGCCGGCGGCAGGATGCGGTCAACGTAAAGGAGACGCCGGGATTGGGTGACGCCGGGAGGCCCGGCTCGCCCATGTCCGGTTCTTCCTCTCCGAACCCGGAGGGTGACACCAGCCTGATGGCGTCCACCACTATTTTCCGCCCGGTGCTGCCGGTCCGGTCACCCAGGATGACCCTTAAACCGTTTTGTACGTTCCACGGCCCGCCCAGGGGCACCCACTGTCCCTGGTAGAGCGACTGGTCGATGACGACAGTATCCGTTCCCGAGGCGCTCTCTATTCTGTACGCGGCCTGTGCCTCCCCTCCCCGGGGCAGGTAGGCTTCCAGTTCCCACCATCCGGAATCGGACGGCAATTGGAATGTCCATTCCGCCCGGTTGACGTCGGGTCCGGACGAGATGCTGTTGGTGTAAAAGTACCCGTGGTACCATCCGCCCCGGGTCACGTTGTGCCAGTACTTGGGAGGCCCGTGAAGAGTGAGCCTGCTTTCCAGGTCGTCGGTCAGGCTGTCCGTCCACGGCTCTCCGCAGAAAGATTCCTCCAGGCAATCCCACAATTCCTCCCTGGATCCGTCGTAGCCCAGTGCCCAGATGCCCGTTCCCTGGAAGTCCGACGAACGGATGAGGTCGTACTTCAGTTTCAGGCTTTCCCGGTCGTCGAACCATCCCTGCTTCCAGCCGCCGTCGCGGTAGGCGTACCAGGGCGTAAGGGATTCGTCGTCCCACAGTCTGCCGTGTTCCCCGGCGCCGGCAGCCAGGCTCCGGTATGTCAGTGTCACGCATTTACCGGTTGCGGAGGAATGGGCGGAAGGTCCCGCGGTATCCCACTCGTGGCCGTAGTACGGAATGCCGAAGACCAATTTGGAATGAGAGCCCGGTGCGTGCTTCACGTAGTCTCCCATGCACCACACCATGTTCGATGGTGATTCCGGGCCGGAGCCCCACCCGGTGAGCGGGCAGCATGGTCCGGCCTCGTCGGACCAGATGCCGTGGAAGGGATAGCACATCACGAAAACGGCGTCCACCGCTTTCGCCAGCGCGTCGTAGTCGAAGGAACCGTTCCAGTCCACCGCCGGCGTGCAGAGCGAGAGGTGGCTTCCCGGAACGTGGATATCCAGGCTGCATCTAAGTTCTTCCATGAACGAAGTCAGGTTATTCCTGTCGTCGCTTCCGACGTTTTCGAAATCTATGCAGATACCGTTCACCGGGTAGTTTTCCACCAGTCCGACCATTGTCGGGATGGCGTCCGGTCTGGCTTTCGTGAGTATGGAATGGATGGATCGGGCGGAGAAGTTGACCACGGTGACGACGGCGGTGCCGCCTGCTTCGGAAATTCCCTCGATGGCCCCGGTGAAGATTTCCGGGAAACCGTTCCGGTCGGAGATGCCGCCACTGGAATCCATGTCCACGCAGAAGCAGGCCAGGATGGTGATAAGATCGTACCTCAGGTGGGTTTGGCCGCTCCAGTACGGCAGGAAACCGAACACCGTCATGTTCGGTGTCCGGCCCATGTCCGTGCCGTCGACCTCCAGGTTCACCGTTCCCCGGTGTGCTTCGTGTTCCGACATGTGGAGCGAGGGCATGGAGGCCCGGATTTCCCCCGCCGGAGTTTCCGTCGGTCCCTCCGCCGATACCAACGCGAACAGAACGGCGATCCACGGTGACATGATGCCTCCAACGCCTGTTGCGGAGCATTGTTCCGGTTTCTTATCTTCATCAATGTAAACATCTTTCGACGGAAGGGCAATCGCATGGCCGGAAACGGATCCGGTGATATGGTACGGGTGACGGCGATGGCCCTAGTGGTGAATCTGGTGATATCCGCCATGAAGACCGCCGGTGGAATACTGTATCATAGCAACGCCCTTCTGGCCGACGGTATTCACAGCCTGACCGATTGCGTTACCGACGGGGCTATACTAATAGGGGTTCGTCACTGGTCCAGACCCTGTGACGAGAGTCACCCACACGGCCACGCCAGAATAGAAACATTGATTTCGGGATTCATAGGTTTCTTCATCCTTACCACCTCGATTCTGATGGCATGGCGTTCGTTTCTCGCCGTGGCGGACCCGCCGGAGGTTCCGCCCGGTCGGCTTGCGTTTGTGATTGCAGTGGTCGGTTTGGCGACCAAGAGTTTCCTGTCTCGATGGACCATGTCAACCGCAATAAGGTTAAAATCGACCGCCCTCGCTGCTAATGCTCTTCACCAGCGTTCGGATGCGTACGGTTCCATACCAGTGGTAGTGGTGGTGCTGGCCTCACGTTTGAATGAATCGTTGATGGTCCTGGACGGATTGGGCGGATTCGTGGTGTCCCTGGTTGTTTTCAGAATGGGATGGAAAGTCTTCAGGGATGCGACTTGGCGCCTGTCGGACGCCGGAGCTCCCGCCGAGGTGGTGGAAATACTGAGAGACAGGGCTTTCTCGGTGCCGGGAGTAATGGATGTTCACGATGTGAGGACCAGGTACCAGGGCAGCAACATTCAGATCGACATGCATGTAACGGTTCTTGCAAGTCTCCCGGTGCGGGAGGCTTACCGGATTTTGACCGGAGTGGAACGTGAAGTGAGGAATGCGGGTTACGGAGTGGTCGACGTTATGGTAAGACTTGAACCCGCCGATGACGACAACGGTTCATCTTCGGAATTTGGGGGACTTGACCTTTAACATTGCAGATAGTATCAAGATATAGAACTGCAAGGCGGAAAATTGGGATTTAAGCCGGTAAGCAGCACCTTAGTCCACGGTGGCTTTATCACGAGGTGTTTTATCCGTTTTTCGTGCCTATTCTGCGATTTTACCAATGAATATTTCGCACTTGATAGGCACTCTGTGACTTTTTTATCCCAGTTAATTGATGCGGTATGATTCGGGAACCGACACCGGTTATAGGTTTTAGTGCTTTATATTAGTTTATGATATCAATCAGTAAACAATCATATATTAAGAACGGGGTTACCATGATGGATTTCGATGAATTTTTCATTAAGGCTACCGGTATACCCGAAGGGTCGTTTCCATGGCAGCGTAAGTTTGCCGTTGCGGAAAAGTTGCCGTCGATTCTGGATATTCCCACGGGTTTGGGTAAAACGGCCGGTGCCGTATTGGGTTGGTTGTGGAGGCGACGTTATGCCGATCCGGCTACCAGATCGAAGACCCCCGGAAGATTGGTGTACTGTCTGCCAATGAGAGTGCTGGTCCGGCAAACCGTTGAAAACTTGGAGATCTGGTTTCGTAATCTGGGGATACTCGGAGATCCGGGAGAAGGCCTGGTATCCGTGAACATGCTCATGGGCGGAGAGGTGGACCAGTCGGAATACGGTTCCCACGGCTGGGACGCATATCCCGAGGAAGACGCGGTGCTGGTTGGGACCCAGGATCAGTTGTTGTCGAGAGCCTTGTTCAGGGGTTACTCTATGTCACGCTTCAAGTGGCCGGTGCATGGCGGGCTGCTGAATAACGATGCGTTCTGGGTGATAGATGAAACCCAACTCATGGGTGCGGGATTTTGTACTTCCGCTCAACTCAACGGGTTGAGAGATCGATTGGGCACGCTGCTTCCCTGCCGGACCGTGTGGATGTCGGCGACGCTTTTCCCCAAGGCCTTGCACACCGTCGACAACGCCGATTTCATGACTGATGCCTGTAAACTCTCCATAACCGATGAAGATATCCACATCCCTGTGGTCCGCAAGAGAATGGAGGCCGTCAAGAAACTGCATCGGGTTATCATCGGGGCGAAGGATATTTCTTCCTCGTCTCCGGACGAGTATTGCGACCGGTTGGCAAAGGAAGTGTTGCGCAGGCATGTGCCCGGAACTCTTACTCTCGTGATGCTCAACAGGGTGAACAGGGCGAGGAAACTCTTCATCGAATTGCGGTCCCTGGTTTCGGGTTTGGAAGATCCGCCACCGGTGGCTTTGCTGCATTCCAGGTTCAGGGAGCACGACAGGAGGGAGACGGAACTGCTATTGACCCGGGAGGGAGCGAAAGGAATCTTCGTCTCCACTCAAGTGTTGGAAGCTGGGGTTGATGTCTCCGCGAAGACGCTGTTTAGCGAGCTAGCTCCATGGCCGTCCATGGTACAGAGGTTCGGAAGATGCAACAGGTACGGTGAATACGATTACGGAGAAATCTACTGGATCGACATCATCGAAGAAGCTGAAAACGACAGTAAACGGAAAGATGTGTCTTCTCCTTACGATCATGGTTCGCTTGAATCATGCAAGTCCTTGCTCTTGAGCATGGATGAAGCGGATATAAGACGTATTTCCGGTGTTTCCGACGGTGACTCGGAAGAGGTGAGCCTGGTTCCCAGGAAGAGGGATATTTTACAGTTGTTCGATACTTCCCCGGATCTTATGGGTTTTGACGTGGACGTGTCGGATTTCATCAGGAAAACCAGGAATAACGATCTACAGGTGTTCTGGAGGAATTGGAAAACCGAAAACGGGACTCCGCCTTCTTCCATCGAGCCCTCCCGGGAGGAGTTGTGCGGAATACCGGTGTTCTTGCTGAGAGATTTCCTGGGCAAAATTCGTAAGAAAAACCTTCATGGATGGATAGTGGATCATGTGGAGGGTACCTGGCGCAGGTTAAATCCGTCAGAATGCAGGCCCGGACTCGTTGTTCTGCTGTCCGTGGAAGCGGGAGGATACTCGGATTCCGAAGGGTGGACCGGTATTTCCCGGAATCTTCCATCATGGTCGGGAAGCAACGAGGTCGAAGACAAGGAAACCTTTACCGGTGATTACATGGGGTACGGAAGGGTCCCGTTGGCGGAACACACCCGGCATGTTCGTGAGGAACTGGAAGAAATCCTGCAACGCATGGACCTGTCCCCGCAACTTTTCCGGGAAGTATTGCGGGAAGCGGCGTCGTGGCACGATGCCGGCAAGGCGCACGAAGCTTTCCAGAACATGGTGGGCGGCGACACAACCACTCCCCTGGCCAAGGGCGGTTCCGCTTCCCGAGGGCAGTATTTCGTGAAAACCCCCGCCGGGATCGAGAAGCGCCCCTTTTTCAGGCATGAATTGGTTTCGGCTTTGTGGTATCTGGATTCGGGATCGGGCGATCCTCTCGTCGCCTACCTGGTTGCCGCACATCACGGAAAAGTGAGAATGAGCATAAGGAGCAATCCCAGGGAACCCGTACCTGGAGACGAAAGACGTTATACGTGCGGAGTGAGGGAAGGAGACATTCTTTATCCGGTGCAGGCGGACGAGGGATTGTACTTGCCGGGCTTCACCGTGAAACTGGGACTGATGGAAGTGGGAGGCGCCGGTTCCGGAGAGAGCTGGACTTCCATGACCCGTACCCTCCTGAATCGGCATGGACCGTACAGGCTCGCCATGCTGGAGGCATTGCTCCGGGTGGCCGACTGGAGGGCCAGCAGAAAGGAGGCCCGTTGATGTGGGAACTTGTTTTGAAGGGATGCAGGCCCGTTCCCATGAGTTCTTACCTTAAGGCCCTGGGCCTGTTCAGGATACTGGCCGAACAGGTTGACGCGGAAGTAAGAGGTGTCTGGAACGATTCCGACGTGTTTGTGCTTCATACCCGGTGTTCACGCGAGGAAGTGATGGAGTTCTTCCTCCGGCATTATTCTCCATCGCCGCTGTTCGATCCGTGGAATGGCGGAAGCGGATTTTTCAAAAAGAAAGATGACAGGAATGGGGCCAGGACCGTTCCAACGTCTGCGAGCAGGACATTGGAGACGGTAATGTCGGCCGGCGCGGAACGGCTTGCCGTTGCCGGGAGGGTCCTCCGTATGATAAGGGATATTCTGAACGTAGCCGGTATTGAAGAATCTCTTTCCGGCGACGGGAAGAAGAGATTGATTACGATACTCAGAAACTCCCTTCCCGACAGCGCCCTCCGCTGGCTCGACGCGGTGGTGATGATGGCGGGTGACTCCACGGGTTATCCCGCGCTTCTAGGCTCCGGCGGTAACGATGGTAACCTGGATTTTGCCAACAATTTTTATCAGAGGATATTGGAGCTGTTCGATCCCGGCACCGGCGACCCCTCCCCTTCATCGGAGATATGGCTCGAAGGCGCGCTTTTCGGCAAGACGGTGTCCGGCCTGGTTCGCAAGGCGGCCATAGGTCAGTTCAATCCCGGTATGACCGGCGGCCTGAACGCCACTTCGGGTTTCAAGGACGATTCCGTTGTGAATCCGTGGGAGTACGTCCTGATGATGGAGGGAACCCTGGCCTTCTCCGCTGCCGCCTCAAGAAGGTTTGAACACGGAGAATCGGAGAAATATTCCTATCCCTTCACGGTCAAGCCGGTGCGTGCGGGCTACGGCAGCGCATCCGGAGCGGAGGATGTAAGGGCGGAGATGTGGCTTCCCCTCTGGAACGCTCCCGCTTCGTACGGCGAAATTTCCAGGCTTTTCGAAGAAGGAAGGGCGACGGTGGGGGGCAGGAGTGCCCGTGACGGCATCGATTTCGCGATGGCCGCCGCCTCGATGGGTATCGACAGGGGCATAGGGAGTTTCCAGCGATTCGGTTTCATCCTCAGAAACGGTCGTTCTTACTTTGCTACTCCCTTGGGTCGGTTCGAGGTGCACTTTGACAAAAAGGTTGATCTTCTGGACGAGATCGCCCCGTGGCTCGATGTTCTGAGGAGGAAGGCGATATCGAAGTCCGCATCCGTCCGGAGGGCGTCGAGAAGGCTGGAAGATCGTGTTATGGACCTTTGCGCCACCGCATCGATCTCTTCCCTCTCGAGGTTGTTCATATCTCTTGGAGCGGCGGAACGTTCCCTGGTAAAATCCGGTGTCTGGAAAAGTATCAGGCTTGCCCCTTTGGTTCTGCGTTCCGAAAAATGGCTCGAATACACCTACGACGGTACTCCGGAGTACCGGTTGGCGACGTCCGTGGCCTCGACATGGTCCCGCGAGACGGATTCGGTGCGTTGCCTGGTGGAGCCCTTGAAGAGCACCGGCGCATGGTTGGCGTTCGACGACAAGGCGAAGTGCAGGGTTCCGTGGGAGGGTGATCTCAACAATTTGCTGTGCGGAATACACGTGAGATTTCTGAACGAAACGAGCAAAAAAAGCGTGAGGACCTGCTCCGTGGACGGTTTTGTTCCGGCCTTGCCCGTTGACGTCGCTTGGTTTCTGGCGGGGAAGATAAACACCAGGCGGATGAAGGAGCTTCTGCAATCGTTGCTGCTGCTGGATTGGCGGAAAATCGGTGGAAGGGTGCCGTGGGACCGCGGATCCGTAAACGGCGATACCGCGCCTCCGGGATCCTGGATACTTATGAAACTGGTGTTCATGAAAAAGTCGCCCCTGGGAGAGAACGTTCCGTGCAACACCGGGATATTGAAGCTCGCCATGGCCGGCAGGTTGGCGGATGCCGTGGCCTTGGCCGCCTCCCGGGTGCGGAGTTGCGGATTCGAACCTCTTCTCGGTGTTGCCTCGGGGGGTTCCGCCGTGTCGAGGAGAATGGCTGCGGCGCTACTCTTTCCTGTTTCGTACCGCGATGCTGTATGGATGATGGATAGGGTTGTGGCGAAAAAAACACTGGAAACGGTTGGAAAGGAATGAGAACATGTCCGTGAAGATGCGGGATTTCGAAGGAGTGCCGAGAATACTGATGGAAGTGGAACTGGAGCCTTTGCAGGGTACCAGGTTTCAGGCCACCGGCTTTCCTGATTTGGGGGCCGCCACGTACACCCTTCCCGATGGCCGGGAGATGCTCTTGGTGGAGTCGTCACAGTCAATGGCCAACAGGCTCGAGGAGGTATGCTGGGACGGCGGCGCCGCCGATTTGGCGGAACCCCTTCGCGGTATGCCTTACATTTCGGTGGAGGACATGGAAACCGGCAGGGAAATAACCAACTCGATACTGGAATCACATAGAATAAACAGTCCCTACATCCTGGAGAGTTCGGACAAAACATTTTTCCGGAATCTCCGGGAAGAGTTGGGTGTTCTGGAAAAAGGTAGGGTCGACCTCAAACTCCTCGCAAGGATACTGCTGAAGTACGATCCCAATTCCCTGGTTCACGGTGTGTTCCTTGCGAAGAAAGATCTTGCGGGCGGAAGGTTGCGCCTGCCCAGGACCCTCTCCTCGTTTATAGAAGCGGAAGATGTGGTGGTAGCGGCCAGCGGCGGTGTGAAGTTCGACATCGTCGATCCGGGAGGTGAGACCAGGAAGGGCTTCGGTCACGTGCCTTTTTCAAGGGATGAGTACGCGGCAAGAAGGATAGCGGTTTATTTCAGCATCGACCTGGAACAGCTGAGGGGCTTCGGTCTTCCGCCGGAAGCCGAAGAGTTCCTGTTGAACCTCATGTTCTTCAAGATTCTCGGGTTTCTTAATCGCGGCCTCAGGCTCAGGACCGCTTGTGACCTCAAGGTGAAAACCATGCCCGGCGCCTTGGAGCCCTCCGGTGTGCCGGTTCCCTCTCTCGAATCCATAGAGATGGGTCTGCCCGAGATGGTCGAATCCTGTTCCGGGTATTTCGCCGATCCTCCCGTCAGCACCGTGAAGTACGACTTGGGACACTGACGATGGTTACCGTGGGAATCGTATTTTCATCGGGGAAGTTCCATGCGACTCCCTGGGGAAGCCACGTGAACGAGGGTGTCGTGGAATGGCCTCCTTCCCACTGGAGGCTGTTGCGGGCGCTGGTGGCCACGTGGCTCTCGAAGTACGGGGAGAGGTTTTCTGAAAAGAGGGTGGAATCGCTGGTGAACGCCCTCTCGACGAAACCCGTGTACCTTCTTCCTCCCGCCATGACCGCTCATTCCAGGCATTACATGCCGGTACGTAAACACAGGGAGGGATTGAAATCCGATAGGAAGCTGATCCTGGATTCCTTCGTGGTGATTCCCCGGGATTCCAAGGTTTACGTGCACTGGCCGCACGCGGAACTTTCCGACGAGGATGCCGAATGCCTTCGCGTCCTCCTGGACGGTTTGTCCTACCTGGGCAGAAGCGAGTCGTGGGTATCCGCTTCTCTCGAAGACGGGTTGCCCGCCCCTCCCAACTGCGTTCCGCCGGAAGAAGGAGAAGAAAAGTTCCCGGGCCGGGAAGTGGTGGACGTGGCGTGCACCATGTCCTCCGCGGAGTATGGCGAATGGCGTGAAAAGGCCCTGGAGGCCATGCTGGAAATGCGCCTGAACGAAAAGAGGCAAAAAGTTTTCGAGAAGGGCGGGGACGTTTCCGCCGTCCGCCTTACCGCCTCCGACAGGAAGAAGGTGAACGCCCTGGTGCCGCCCACTTTGCTCAGAGCCCTCGAGGTGTCCACTTCCGACCTTCGTAAGGCCGGATGGAGTACTCCGCCCGGAATGTCCGTCACCGGCAGGTACCGGGTTGAGGGAAACAGGTTTTCCCTGCGTCCTTCCGATGTCAGGCAATCTCCGGAACGGAAAGTTACTGTGGTCAGGTACGCGGTGTCCGGCCCCGTTATTCCCCGCCTGACCCTGGCGCTCTGGATAGGCGAGCGGACCAGGACGATACTGATGGGAATAGCCGGAAGGATGAACGATGGCAGGGTTCCATGGGTCCTTTCCGGGAAGAACGAGCATGGAAATCCGGCGAGAAACGACCACGGCCATGCCTACTTCCTTTGCGAGTCATGCGAAGGAAGGGGGAAGATATCCCACCTGACGGTTTTCTGCCGGTCGGGTTTCGACGAAGTGTCGCTGAACGCCCTGATGGCCCTTAAAAAGGTTTGGGACAGCGGCGGTCACGATATCAGGTTGGTGCCCCTCCTGGCCGGTGATCCGGAAGATTTCGGAGGTTTGCGCACCGGGAAGGGACAGAGCCCCATCCTGGCGGAGTCGACGGTATGGGAGTCGGTAACGCCTTTCATCCCTCCCAGGCATCCCAAGTTGAAAGCATCCGAGAAACGGTCCCCGGAACTCAGGATGAAGGCCATGGAGAGGGAATTGGTGAAAATACTGCTCATGGAGCTCGAGAACGCCGGTTTTCCCCGGCCCCTGAAGGTGGAGGTGCTCTGGAGAGGCGGAACGGAGCTGGGCGGCCATTTCACCTCCTGGCTCGAGTTCAAGACCGTCAGGCTCAAGGGGGGAGGTTCCAGGGCCGGTTTCACGGGCAACGGCTTCAGGCTGATTTTCAGTGAACCGGTGAGGGGACCGGTAGCTCTCGGATACGCCTGCCATTTCGGTCTCGGGCAGTTCGTCCCGGCGGGGGAACGAAGTGGATCGTGACCCGGAACTTCTTCCGGTCAGGATGCTGGCGCAATACGCGTACTGTCCCAGGTTGTTCTACCTGGAATGGGTGGACGGCGAGTTCAGGCACAACCGGGCCACCCTGGAGGGGAAACGGGTTCACGATTCCATGGACGCGGAAACACGGAGGTACGACGGTAAGAAGGAAACGATGAAGACCACGTCACTCTCGCTTTCCGACGAAAAGGTACGCCTGTCCGGCCGGATGGACCTGCTCGAAGAAGGTACGGACGGCCCGGTGCCTGTGGAGACCAAGCGGGGCGAAGCGCCTGAAGGGGGGCCGTGGCCGGATCACAGGATACAGCTGTGTGCGTATTCGCTTTTACTGGAAGCCAACGGTTACGGCAGGGTCGACAGGGGAGTAATCTACTACGCCGCTTCCAGGCGGAGGGTATGGGTGGACATCGACGGGGAACTCAGATCGTTGACCTGCGGGAAAATCGACGAGGCTCTCGAGGCGGCCGGCCTGCCGGAGCCGCCCCCTCCCCTCCAGGACAGCGGAAAATGCCTGGGATGTTCGCTTTCGCCGGTGTGTCTCCCCGATGAATACTGGGCTTTGAAAAAGCTGGAAGCGGGCGGCGATTCCGCCGCGAGAAGGATAATACCCGCGAGGGATGACAGTTCCCCTCTTTACGTGCAGGAACATAGGGCCCGCATATGCAGGCGGGGAGAGTGCCTGAAAATCGAGGTACCCGGGGGAGAGGAAGAGGTGAAGTTGTACAAGACCTCCCAGGTGAATCTTTTCGGCAACGCTCAGATGACCACGCAGGCGGTGCATGCCTGCATGAAAGCCGGTATACCCATATTCTATTTCACTTCGTCGGGTTATTTTCTGGGCTATTCGCATACCCTTTCAACCCGGTCGTCACGGATAAGGGTTGCACAGTACGAATCCGCTCTCGATTCCACGAAGACGCTTCATGTTTCCTCGAACACCGTGGCCGCCAAGATAAGAAACTGCAGAACGATGCTCAGGAGGAATTCCGACTCGGTAGACAAGTCGACCCTGAAATGCCTGGCCGCCCTGGCGGAGAAGACGTCCGGGGCCCGGGGAATCGGGGAATTGATGGGCATGGAAGGAGCGGCCGCCCGCGATTACTTCGGCGCGTTTGGCGGAATGCTGAAAGGCGGGGTGGATTTCGATATGTCGGGTCGTAATCGCAGGCCGCCCAGGGATCCGGTCAATGCGATGCTTTCGTATGCTTACGGCATGCTTGTGAAGGATTGTACGATAGCCCTCGTTTCCGTGGGGTTGGATCCGTGCCTGGGTTTCCTGCACGCCCACAGGCATGGGAGACCGTCTCTCGCGCTGGACCTGATGGAGCCTTTCAGGCCGATAATAGCCGATTCCGCCGTGCTGTACGCCATAAACAAGGGAATCGTAAAACCCGGTGACTTCAGGCGCCGGGATACGCATGTTTCCATGAATGCTTCGGCCAGGAAGGGAATAATCGCGTCCTACGAGAGGAGGATGGATCAGCTCGTAACCCACCCGGTATTCGATTACAGGGTGAGTTACAGGAGGGTCCTGGAGATACAGGCGAGGCTTCTTGCGAGGTACGTTACTGGAGAAGCGGGTGAGTTCACCTGTTTCACCACGAGGTAGGGTATGAGGTTCAGGTACGTGATAACCTATGATATCTCTGATGGTAAGAGGTTGCGGAAAGTTTTCGGAACGATGCGTAACTGGGGTGATCACGTGCAGCTGTCGGTATTTTTCAGCGAATTGAATGACAAGGAAAAAGTGGAGATGATGCTCGATTTGCGGAAGGTGATAAACGAGAAGGAAGACCAGGTTCTTATAATAAGGTTGGGCCCGGTGGACGGCAGGGAAAAACACGCGGTTGAAACTTTGGGCAAAAAGTTTAATATTCCCGGTGGGTCCGCAAGGATTATTTGAGTTCGAGCAATCCGGTGACGACGAAACCCCGGGGATTGCTCGAAGGGGGTTAAAATGTTGAAGCACGGCAACTTGCAAAATGGCGAACGAGCACCGGCCATGAATTTCGGGGCGATTTTCGGGATTGCTCGAAACGGGGGTCGTAAGTTGTTGTGCCGCAATGCCCCCTGAAGGGAGCGTTTCCGCGGTCTTAGGATCGCGGCTCCATTGAAGCACTCATACTATCTCCTTGTCCCACAGGTTCTTCTCTCGTTTCCGCGGTCTTAGGATCGCGGCTCCATTGAAGCGCCTCCGTAGGTGATGGGGGTTGACGCGCTCATTTTTCGTTTCCGCGGTCTTAGGATCGCGGCTCCATTGAAGCATCAGTCGTTGCTGATCTTCCACAAGGATGGCGGGTTTCCGCGGTCTTAGGATCGCGGCTCCATTGAAGCCCGTACTGGGCAGCGAACTCCTCCCAGCACCAGTCGGTTTCCGCGGTCTTAGGATCGCGGCTCCATTGAAGCCCACCCGAGTTAGAGCAAGCTTACCACCCTTTCCCGGATGTTTCCGCGGTCTTAGGATCGCGGCTCCATTGAAGCCAGGGCGCGCTCCAGGGGCAGGCCGCAGTAGCAGACCAGTTTCCGCGGTCTTAGGATCGCGGCTCCATTGAAGCGGCTGGACGGGGAGAGCGACCGGCATTCTGACCGCCCCGTTTCCGCGGTCTTAGGATCGCGGCTCCATTGAAGCGGCACGAAGATCGTGTTCCGGCACTTCGAGCCGGGCGGTTTCCGCGGTCTTAGGATCGCGGCTCCATTGAAGCCGCGCGGTCGCATGCAGTCTCGTCGGATACTGGGTAACGTTTCCGCGGTCTTAGGATCGCGGCTCCATTGAAGCTGAGCCACGCGAGCGAAGTGCCCACCCGCGTTTCCCTTGTTTCCGCGGTCTTAGGATCGCGGCTCCATTGAAGCCGCGCGTTCTGCGAATCGGTGGCGGAGCAGCTCTTCCGGGTTTCCGCGGTCTTAGGATCGCGGCTCCATGCATTTCCAGATTTTTCCTGTATTTATTTACGGCCCGATGACGGTGGACGGTTTTCCTTCAGGCGGGCGATATGGAGGGGATTCGTTG
>Ga0256835_1000621_pt1 | contig 24918 bp, 23 predicted proteins | sample PIR30metaG_FD_185972 | JGI IMG/M metagenome (GOLD analysis project Ga0256835, IMG submission 185972) | Hydrothermal vent microbial communities from East Pacific Rise, Pacific Ocean - PIR-30 | ecosystem: Environmental > Aquatic > Marine > Hydrothermal vents | place: Pacific Ocean: East Pacific...
AAACCTAACGGTGAAAGAGAATCTGGAGATGGGAGCGTACGCGAGGAAGGATAAGGAGGAGATCAAGAAAGACATGGAGGAGATCCTTGACATCTTCCCGATCCTGAGGGAGAGGCAGAAACAGAAGGCAGGATCGCTCAGCGGTGGAGAGAGGCAGATGTTGGCTATGGCCATGGCGCTCATGGGGAGGCCCAAGCTTCTGCTACTGGACGAGCCCGCAGCGGCTCTTGCGCCCAAGGTCGTCACTCAGATATTCATGAAGATAAGGGATATCGTGAATTCAGGCGTTACCGTCATACTCGTGGAACAGCACGCCAAGAGGGCGTTGAGCTTCTGCGACATGGGCTACGTGTTCTCCAGTGGAAGGATCGTGATGAAGGGTCCAGGTAAGGACCTGCTCGCTGATGAGAAGTTCGTTGAAGCATTCTTGGGGAAGAGGTGATGGTTATGGATCTCTCGATTCCTCTCATGAATTCCCTCACGCTGGGCAGCTTGTACACCCTTATGGCGCTGGGACTCACCATGTCATTCTCGGTTACCAAGATAGCGAACTTCGCCCACGCCGAGCTGGTGACGGTCGGGGGTTATGTGACCGCGCTCCTAGTTAACTGGATGGGCTTCGGGTTGGGAGAGTCGCTCATAGCCGCCTTCATCGCCTCCGCGCTGCTGGCCGTGGCCATGGATGAGGGCGTCTTCAAGCCGATGATAAAGAGGGGTTCTAAGCCCTTATTCCTCCTAGTAGCGAGCATAGGCATAGGACTCGTAGTCCGTTACCTGCTCTTCGTGTACGCTGATCTGAACGCGGTCATAACGGTGCAAGCGAAGACCAGTGTGGAGCTGATAGGCAGGTTCGGTAGGGCGGGGATCACGACGATCCACCTCTGGGTGTTCCCGATTACGATTGCAAGCGTCGTGCTTCTACACTTGATGTTCCACTACACCAAACCGGGCAAGGCATTGAGGGCCATGGCAGACAACGAGGATCTGGCGAGGGTATCCGGAGTGAAGATATACACGCTCAGGAGGTTGATGTGGTTCATAGCTGGGGGCATAACCGGCGTGGCGGGCGGACTTTGGGCAGCGTACTCTGTGATAACTCCGGAGATAGGATGGTACGCGCTGTTGAGGATCTTCGCAGCTTCAATTCTCGGAGGACTGGTGAGCTTCTGGGGAACCATCGCCGGAGGTCTGATAGTCGGGTTCGCGGAGAACTTCGGGATCACGTTCATGAACACGTACTTCAACGTGAGTACAGCGTACAGGCCTCTGATATCCTTCGTCATCATAGTGATCGTGCTCCTGATCAAGCCTACGGGATTCGCCGGATTCGACATAGTAGAGTGGGTAAAGGAGAAGATAAAGGGAGGAGGTGAATGACATGCAGATCGAGTTCCTCTTCTCATACATGCCCATATTCACGTCGTTCATAGTGCTCTTCGCCATCTACCTTATAGCTGCGCTGAGCCTGAACATGGAGTACGGTTACGGGGGGATCCCCAACTTCGGACACGTCTTCTTCATATCGGTCGGCGCCTACATGGCTGGCGTGCTGACTGCCAGGACCGTGGACTATCTGGCGGGAATAAAAGCAGGGTACTGTTCGGGTCAAGCATCGGTGCTGAGGACTGAGTACTTGAGCTCCCATCCCCTAGAGGCTGTCGCTATATTCGTGGCCTCGCTGATCCTAGGAGCGATAGTGGGTGGGCTGTTCGGCTACGCATCCTCTTATCCGGCTCTGAGGTTGAAGGAGGACTTCCTCGCCATAACCCTGATATTCATCGGAGATATGGGCAGGATAATTGCTAGGAACGAGGAAGGGATAGTTTGCGCGCTCACGGGCCTGACCGGGATAGCTAATCCTCTCTCCTTCATAAAGGACGTAGGAACTAGGAGTATCGCTTACGCCCTGATCGTCGTGGCCTTCGCCGTATTAACGTACGTGTATGTTCAAAGGCTGGCCAAATCACCGTTCGGAAGGCTCCTGAAGGCTGTGAGGGATGATGATCTCGCCGCCATGGCGTTGGGCAAGGTCGTGCCTAGGGTGAGAGGAGAGATCATGATAATAGGAAGCGCTCTCGCGGCGATAGCCGGGGTCCTCAGGACGTTCTATATACAGGGAGTCGTCGCGGATGACTTTCAGCCGCTGATAACGTTCCTCGTGCTCACGATGGTCATACTGGGAGGAATGGCCAACAACAAGGGGGTGATCTTGGGGACCCTCATAATGACTGCACTGGACCAGTTCATATCGCCATCGTTCTTCAGCCTGCTGGGCATAAGCGTGGAGTTCGATGTGACTTACATGAAGTACATCATAATAGGGCTGATAATAATACTGGTGCTCATGTTCAGGCCTCAGGGAGCTATACCGGAAGGACCCGTAGAGACACCAGCACTGGAACTGTCTAGATCGAGTGAGTGGGACGTGGAGGAAGGGCTAGAAATAGAAAGTGAGGGTGGATCAGAATCCTAGGGCCTAGCCCGGTGTTCACCCGCCTCTCTTTTTCCTCTTCTTGATCAACAGGAATGCGACGGCTGCTAGGAACAGGGGTATCAGCCAGTAGTAGAGGCTGGAGATTGCGCCTTTCGCCTCCGGTATCCTAGCTTCTAGAAGATATCCTGTCTGTTCTATCCCTATTATGTTGGTTATGTAGTAGACGGTAAATCTGGGCTTACTCTGGGTGACGTAGACGGTCGACTTGTAGGGGAGGCCGTCTTCGGTGTTTCCCGTGATTATCACCTTGAAACAAGGAAAGAGGCCTGCTGGTGTCTGCACATTCTCCAAGGAGATCACCTTGACCTTGAGAGTTCCGAAGTCCTTCTCATACCCTTCCTTGAGCCTGATGGAGGATAGATCTAGATAGGGCTCAGAGAGCCTCTCGGGCGTGAACGGGAGGACCTTGGATAAGTTCTTCCCCGTAAACTTGAGTTTGACCTCGCTGCCATCAGATCTCTTTATGATAAGCCCCTCCTTCAAGAGAACCTCGTAACTTGTGTTCTCTTGACCCATCAACTGGATGAGCGTCCTGTATGGGAATGTCTCCTCATCCTCCCACCAGTAGGTGATGCTCACCCTGTCAACGCTCAAGTTGAACTCGGGGGGAACTCGAAGGACCTCGGAGAGGGGTCTACCTCTGTCATCATAGCAGAATTCGGAGGTCGAGTTTATTCCCTTATAGAAGAAGCTGCCTGACGCATTTACTTGTACGTGAACCCTCACAAGCTTGCATCTCCTGCCCTCGGAAGAGGACCAGCCTACGACCTCGTACGTCTTGTTACCCACGTAAACTCCCGTTAGTCTGTAGGTCAGCTTAGAGCCCACCGGTAGATCGGACACAGCTATCGGCTGTGCCAATGCTGTCGTGAAGGGAATCAAGAGCATCATCAGGAAAACTGGGTATTTCCTCATAGATGGGTCGGCCCGGTCACATCAAAAAATGTTTAGGAAGGAAAATTGGGGGAGGATCAGTAGTAGTACCAGATGCTCTCGTACTCCTTTATGTCCTCCCCGACCTCCTTGAGCCTCATCAGGTAGTCGTAAATGGGGACATCGACGTAGGGCCAGGGATCCACCGGGGCTATACCCTTCTCCCACGGATGCCACACGTAGATCCTGCTTCCTGTCTCCGGCATTACGGCTATGAGCTCGCGGTCCTGCCAGGCCCTTATATGATTCTTTCCGAGAGCGGGGACGTTGAACACGGGCTCGTCGGTCCTGAACTGTCCGGGTAGGAGCCTGGCCTCCTCCTTCCTCTCCTGAGCAAGCCTTGCTACGGGGACGAGGAAGTCCCTCTGCTCGAACTTGCCCTTCGGGTAGAAGTTGTAGTACGGGTCTATTCCAATTATCTTGAGGGCTATCCTCGTCAGGACGTACTGGAACCTCCTGGAGGTGGCGAACTGGTAAACCTGCTGGTTGTACACGTAGATGTCGTGGTCCCTGAGGGTCTTCACGGCCTTTGCCATGTAGGGGGTGACCTCCTCGGCGCTCTCTACGTGGGTGACGAAGGCCACGTTTCTCTTGTTGGGCTCGATGAAGCTGCTCAGCATCTCTGCGTACTCCTTGGTGATCCTCATGGGCACGGTGACCACTATCCTGCTCCCTATCCTGATGCTCTTGATGTGGTCTATCTCTGCGAGGCGGCTGAGGATGTACTCCATGTACTTGTCGTTCAGGATAGCAGGATCACCGCCGGTGAGGAGCACGTCCATCATGGATTCGTGGTTGGCGAACCACTCTATGGCCTTGTCTATGAGTGCCTTCGGCGGTATGCCCACGGGGCTGAAGGCCTCCTCTATCTCCCAGTTCCTCTGGCAGTAGACGCATATCTGCGGGCAGGTGTCGGCCACCTTGAGTATGGCGATCATCGGGTACCTCCTGGTCACCAGCTCGAGCGGGGAGGTGTCGTGCTCCTTCATGAAGTCGAACACGTAGTTCCTGTCCTGCCTGTGCTTGATCATCTCCTCGAGGTACCACCTGGGCGGGATCACCTGGGCCCTGACCTGGGGATCCCACTTCCTGTCGGCCCTCTCGAAGTCGAAGAGATGCAGGTAGTACGGGGTGATGCCGAAGGGTATCCTGTTCTCTATGGCCATCCTTATGTTCTCCACATCCTCCTCGGTCAGGGGCACCAGATCCTTCAGCATGTCCACGTGCTCCAGCTTCTTGAACACGTGCTTGAAGTGCCACTTGTAGTCCATCCAGTCGTCCCTAGTGGCCCCGAAGTAGTCGAGGATCTTCTGGATGTTCTGCTCCCTCTTCTCTATGACCTTCGGATCGAGGCCGAAGGTGTACCTGCCGAAGTACTGCTTGACCAGCTTGGCCACCTCATCCAGGTACTCGGACCTGAGTATGGCGCCCTCCCTTCCGCCTATCCTCAGGAACTCATGGACTATCTTGGCTTTCTCCTCGCCCAGGAGGTCGTGGATCCAGCCCTTGGCGTAGTTGGAGTTTCCGTGGATGGCCTTGAACAGGTACTTGAACTCGAGGATGAAGCCCATACTCACCTTGTCGAGGAGTCGCTCTCCCTCCTTCGCTAGCCTCCACAGGTACTCCAAGGTGCTGAAGGTGGCTATCTTCTCATTCTCGGGGGAGATTATGTTCCTGAAGTTCTTAATGGCCTCTAGGGCCAGCCAGTAATCGATCCTATGCAGCTTTATCCTGCCGACCCTCAGCTCCCACTCGAGCGATGCCAAGTAGTCGTAGATCTTCTTCCTGGCCTCCTCTAGATCCGTGCTTTCCTCTAGTAGTTTCTTGATCTGCTCTCCTTCCTTCCACATTTCGTTCAAGGCCTGTACCTTCTCCTCAAAAGACGCGTCCTTCCAAGGGATCTTCCCCAATATATCGACGCCGGCCTCTACGATGGTCTCCAAGGATCTCACCGGCCGCCGGACTCTAAGGGTATTGCTTAAAAAGGTTTTCGGTGAAATCGATGTCAACTGGCAAAATGCTCAACTGATCATAAGTACCCCAACCATTCCCTCGTTTCCGTGCACGGGCCCACTATTGGTATGGGTTCGCCGCATTCGGGACATTTAGAGTCCTCAGAAAGATTGCACTTTTCTATGGTAAATCCGAATCTTCTTATCAAGAGGGTGCCGCACCTTGGACAATAGGTGTTCTCGTCCGGATCGCCTGGGACATTACCTGAGTAAACGAATTTAACACCCTCATCCCTCGCTATCCTGATAGCCCTCTTTATGGTTTCGATCGGAGTCGGTGGGAGGTTCTTCATCCTGAAATGCGGGTAGAAACGCGAGAAATGGACGGGGGTGTCGTCTCCGACCTCTTGAACTATCCATCTCGCGAAGGCCCTGATCTCCTCCTCTCCATCGTTCAGGGTGGGTATTATGAGGTAAGTCACCTCCACATGCTTTCCAGCCCTCTTGAGAGCGATTACCGTGTCCAGAACGGGTTTCAGGAACGGAGCCTTGGTCACCTTCCTGTAGAAGTCGTCGGAGAAGGCCTTTACATCCACGTTGGCGGCGTCTATCAGGGGAATCAGCCTCTCCCTGGCTTCCTCACTCCAGTAACCGTTCGTCACGCTGAGAGTTGCGAGGCCGAAGTCCTTAGCCAGCCTGGCCGCGTCGACGACCCACTCCATGCTCACTATGGTGGGCTCGTTGTAGGTGAAGGCTATGCTCGAGGCCCCCAGCTCCACCGCCTCCCTGACAGCCTCCTCCGGAGGCAAGTCCCTGAGATAGCGGAAGCTCTCGGGATCCGACTGGCTTATCACCCAGTTCTGGCAGTGCTCGCAGAAGAGGTTGCAGCCCACGGTCCCTATGCTGTAGGCGTAGCTGCCCGGCATGAAGTGGAAGAACGGCTTCTTCTCTATGGGGTCCATGGCCACGCTGCTGACCTTCGAGTAGTTCACCTCGCAGAGCGTACCGTTCACATTGAGCTTGGTCTTGCAGAGACCGTACATCCCGGGAGGGATTATGCACTTCCTTGGGCAGGCCAGACACCTGACCCTCCCATCTCCGAGGGGTTCTTGGAGCTCGGCCACCACATGGTAGGGATTGTCATCGGGACACTTCTTGGCCATCACTGAATCGGTAAGTTCGTAGGATTAAAGGTTCCCCAGTGAAAAAGTCGACGGGGCGGGGTAACTTTATCCCTAACGAGCGGTTTGTCTCGGGGGATCTCATGCCCATCAAGAGGATAGAGGTCTATACCGTCGATCTTCCCTACTTACAGCCATTCACCATCTCGTTAGGCACATCCACGAGCAGCACCGATGTCGTTGTGAAGGTGTTCGATGATGAAGGCAGGGTGGGGTGGGGCGAGGCCTCACCGGCGAGGAGGATAATCGGGGAGAGCGAGCACACCATAGTGGCTGCCATGTACACCCTGGCTCCGGCGGTGATAGGGGAGGACCCGATGGATGTCGAGAGGATAGAGGAGAAGATGGACAAGGCCATCTTGGGTAACAACTCGGCGAAGTTCGCCCTAGAAACGGCCGTCTTCGATCTTAAGGGGAAGATCCTCGGGGTCAAGGTGAGGGACCTGCTGGGCGGATATCGGGACAGGGTCGAGACGGACTTCACCATAGGGATAAAGAGCCCGGAGGAGATGGCCAAGGAAGCTCTGAAGATAGTCGAGAGGGGCTTCAGGATCATCAAGCTCAAGGTGGGAACGGGCGTGGAGGAGGATGTGGCAAGGGTGAAGGCCGTCAGGGACGCGGTGGGGAAGGACATAAGGCTGAGGATAGACGCAAACCAAGGATGGACGGTTAAGGAGGCCATGAGGGCCCTCACCGAGATGGACAGGTACGACTTGGAGCTGGCGGAGCAGCCCGTGAAGTGGAACGATCTCGAGGGCATGGCCATGCTCACCAGCATGAGCCCCATCCCTATAATGGCTGACGAGTCCGTACACACACCGGAGGACGCTCTAAGGGTTGTGGAGATGGGGGCCGCCGACTACATCAACATAAAGCTGACGAAGGCCGGCGGCCTGCTCAAGGCCAGGAGGATAGCTGCGATAAGCGAGACAGCTGGCATACCCAACATGATAGGGTGTATGATGGAGGGAGGGGTGAGCATAACTGCCGGGGTTCACTTCGCCGCAGCCACGAGGAACTTGGTGACGACGGATCTGGACTCCGACATATCGCTCAAGGAGGACTTCGTCGAGGGCGGGGCCGGCTACGAGAACGGGTACAGGATAGTGCCCGACGGACCTGGGCTAGGTAATCTGAGGGTGAAGGAGGAGAAGCTAAAGCTTAAGGCGGTTTTCGAGGAGGGAAATAAGGTTCAGGCCTTCTGAACCTTCTGTATCGCTTCGTAGATGGCCCTCTTAACCGCCTGAACGGCTTCCCTCCCCACATCCCCTCCTTTTCCTGCCATGATTTCGAAGTACCAGGAGTGCCCGTACCACAGCACTAGGGTCTGATTCGCTCCCTCGTACTGCAGGAAGCCTCCCTCGTTAGTGACCAAGTACCTCACGTTCTCCTCCGGGAGGTTCTCTTTGAGGGCGTTCAGGGCCCTCCCGCCGAACTGAACGGAGTACTGGGGGTCGGGCAGCTTGGCCACGACGAAGGCCACGAATGTATCGTTCTTGTAGGCTCCAACGTAGTAGAAGGCTGTGCTCCCCAACGGAAAGTCTAATCCCGTTCCCAAGCTCGCTACCGGCTGACCTCCGAAGAAGACAAAGTTGGAGATGTTCATGTTGGAGGTTATGTTTTCGAGCGGCATGTCTTCAGGGGGAAGGGGCCATTCCTCGCTCCCTAGAGGAGAAGGAGGGGAGCTCATGCTGATCACTCCAATTAGCATGATGGCGGCCATGATGACGGGTGCTATGACCTTTACGTTGAGTCTCAAGGGACCACCGTGAGGGAATTCCCCACCAACATATAAAGAAGTGTTGGTGAAGGAGGAAGCATGCCAATGGAGACAGGATAATTAACGGGTACGAATACGTTTCGGTGTCGTAGGGTGAGCCCTTGAGAATAGCCGGGATCGATGTCAGCGAGGTGGTGGAGGAGTTCGGAACTCCCACGTACCTGCTGGATATGGACAGAGTAAGGGAGAACTTCTTGAGGTTGGATAAAGCTCTAAATTGTCCTCACACTATCGCGTACGCCTACAAGGCCAATCACGAGCCGGAGCTCGTGAGGATGCTCTCCTCCTTAGGTTCTGGAGCCACCGTCCCATCTGGTTACGGTGTGATGCTCGCCAGGTGGGCTGGAGTTCCCCCAGAGAAGGTGGTGCTCGTGGGGCCGAGTCCATCCAGAGGGGACCTCGCGGAAGCTGCTGACTACGGGGTAACAGTGTCGCTCGAGAGCGAATCGGAGGCCAGAGCCCTGAGGGATGTGGGAGGGACTAGTGTCATGGTGAGGGTGAACCCCGGACTGGGGGCCGGGGCCCATCCGAGCCTCGTGACGGCAGGACCAGGAACGAAGTTCGGTCTCCCTCCTGAAAGGGCCCTCTCACTTCTCAGGTCCCTCAAAGGTGAGATGAATACGAGGGGCTTTCACACACACGTGGGGAGTCAAATAATGAGCGTCGAGCCCTTCATCAGCGCACTGGAGGTGCTCCGATCCCTAGTCGAGCAGTTCGGCGGGGTGGAGGTGCTTGATCTGGGAGGTGGCTTGGGCATACCTTACGGGGGATCGGGGGAGTTCCCGCTGGGGGAGTACGCTGAAATCGTGTGTGGAGCGTCCAAGGAGTTGGGGGTTCACATATTCGTGGAATCCGGCAGGTACATAGTTGGAGACGCCGGTTACCTCATTGCTAGAGTGAACTACGTGAAGGAGGTCGGTGGTAGGAAGTGGATCCTACTGGATGCTGGAATGAACGACCTCCTCAGGCCCGCGCTCTACGGAGCCAAGCACAGGATACTGGTGGATTCCGAGGGTCCCGAGGAGAAAGTGCTGATCGCTGGGCCCGTCTGCGAGTCAGCGGACTTCTTCGGCGAGTACGACCTGCCGAGGGTCAGGGAGGGTGACCTCGTAGTAATCGCTGATGTCGGGGCCTACGGGTTCTCCATGGCAAGCAGGTACAACCTCAGACCGTTACCAGCGGTCGTCGCCCTTGAAGGCGGGGGGTACAGGCTACTGAGGGAGAGGGAAAACTTCGGTAGGGCCATATTCGGCTAGCTCCTCCTTCTCAGAGCCATGGCCAGGAAGGCCAATCCCATCAGTATGAGGAACACCCCTCCCAACTTATCCCACGGTATCTCGAAGCCCAGAAGCAACGATGCTCCGCCCAAGATGAAGCCCAGACCCACCAAAGCGAGTATCGCCGAGCCCCAGGGCTCCCTCCTCAGGTCTATCCCCTTCTCCCTAGGTTTGAGGTAGGCCATGGCCAAGAACCCCACTCCCATCCCCATGAAGAGTCCGGCAGCAGTGTTCCCGAGCAGGTAACCTACGCCCATCCCTATGAACATGAAGGCCACGAACACCAAGCCGGAAGATCCCTCCTCGCCCACCTCAATCCCTCACAGGATGAGCGGTAACATAATAAAATCGGAAGGATACCTTCGTTCGAGGGATGCGTAAAAATGGCTTTATTGGATGCCGAGATAAAATCAGTCTTCTCAGAGATCGTCAAGTCGAGTGAACTATCCCTCTCCCTGACCAAGAAGTGCGTTGAGGCCTTCCTCGGCAGGGCAGACCCCAACTCCGTCCTGGAGGAGGTTGACAAGGGGGCCCAGATCCTGTCCTTCACCCACGGACAGTTGAGGATCAAGATCAGCGAGATCCTAGCTAGGTTCCAGCCCATGGCGTCGGACCTGAGGACCCTCATCTCCCTCATGGAGATAAGTTATGGGCTGGTCAGGCTCGGCAGGTACGCCAGGAACATAGCCCAGACCCTAGTTCTGTTCAGGGACATGAGTCAGTGCGACATCCAGCTGGTAGTTGAGCCCGCAGAGATCACCGAGACCATGGTGAAGGAGGCGCTGAGGGCGGTGGAGACCAGGGACGTGGAGCTGGCTAGAAGGGTTATGGAGATGGATGACAAGGTTGACGGGGCCTACGAGTCCTACCTGAGGGAGAGGGTCCTGACCGGTGTTGAGAAGGTTCCAGCTTGCGCCGTAGCCATGACCCTCATCCTCAGATACCTCGAGAGGATGGCGGACCACGCGGTCCAGATAGCTGAGGAAGCCATCTACATGGCCGGTGGCTGACTCCCTTCAAGGTATTTAGGAATGCTAATCGCATATCCCTATGCTGGACGACTTCTACCCGAGGGTGTTCAAGTGTCCCCCCTCCTTCCCGATCATCGTTGAAAGAGGGTTCAAAGCGGAAATATGGACGAGAGATGGGAGGAGGTTCCTGGACTTCAGCGGCGCAGCCACTTCTCTCGGTCAGGCTCACCCCAAGGTGGTGTCGAGGGTGAGGGAGGGGGTGGAGAAGTTAACGGGGTTCTCCGGCCTTTTGGCCCCGAACGAGCCCTTCCTGAAGCTTGGGGAGGAGCTCAGGTCCCTCGTTCCCGTCAAGAATGCCTCCATAGCTTACGCCACCACGGGGAGCGAGGCGAGCGATTTCGCCATCCAACTGGCCAAGTTCGCCACGGGAAGGCAGGTCATCCTCTCCTTCTACGGTGCCTACCACGGGCTCACGGGATACGCCCTGCAATCCTCTCCCACGGAAGGGATGAGGCGAGTCGCGCCTAGGACCTCTGAGGCCGTATATGCGCCCTACCCGAACTGTTTCAGGTGTCCCCTGAGGGCGGATGACTGCGAGGAGTGCTCCCAAGCTGTGCTGAGCTTCATAGAGGAGGAGGTCCTCGGTAGGGCGGTAGAGCCTGAAGACCTGGCTGGCATCATAGTGGAGCCCCTCCAATCCCATGGGGGCATACTGTTCCCGCCCCCCAGCTTCTTCAAGGGTCTCAGGGAGATCACAGACAGGACGGGCGCCCTCCTCATAGTCGATGAGGTCTACACGGGTTTCGGCAGGACGGGCAGGTGGTTCGGGATAGAGCACCACGGGGTGGAGCCCGACATCGTGGTCATGGGTAAGGGGATAGCGGGCGGCCTGCCCCTAGCGGCGGTTGCCTTCAGGGGCGATCTCGTAGAGGAGTGGTACCTGTGCAGCGGGGGCAGCCTCGGCACCTACGCTGGCCACTACCTGGGAGTCTTGGCCTCCTTGGCGACGATAGAGGCGATCAGGGAGGAGAATCTCGTGGAAAACGCCCTGAAGAGGGGGGAGGAGATGATGAAGGGGTTGAGGGAGTTCGTTGATAGGTATGGCCCTGTGGCCGATGCTCGAGGAATAGGATGCGTTCAGGGTATAGAGATAATGGAGAGTGGGAAGCCCTCGAAGAAGTTAGCATCCGAGTTGAAGGATGCTCTCTTCAGGAACGGCATGCTGGCCATAACCGTGGGCAGACATCACAACGTGATCAAGCTTACGCCACCGATAACGATAACGGCCGAGCAGGTGGAGGAGGCCCTATCCATAATTGAAAAGTCACTGGAGGAGGTCAGCCCAAGAGCTGGACGATGAAGTACGATAGGACTACCATCAGGATCCCTATCAGGATGAGGGGGAGGAGGTTGGTGGTCAGAAGGGCGATCACGAAGGCCAGGTAATCCTTCCAGTCGAGCTCAACCTCCTCATCCCCATCCTCAGGCATTTAACACTCCCACCTCCCTCAACTCATCCCAGAAGTGGCATGCCACCCAGTGGCCGGGCTCCACCTCCCTCAAGGGCGGCTCCTCCCTCTCGCAGATCTCCTTGGCGAACGGGCACCTAGTGTGGAACCTGCAGCCGGAGGGTGGGTGTAGTGGACTGGGTATCTCGCCCCTGAGGGTCATCTTCCTCTTCTTCTTGGCCAGCTTCGGGTCGGGTATCGGGATGGCTGATATCAGGGCCTTCGTGTAGGGGTGAAGCGGGTTCTCAAAGAGCTCCTGTGAGGGAGCGGCCTCCATGAGCTTCCCTAAGTACATCACGCCGATCCTGTTGCTCATGTGCTGTACCACCGCCAAGTTGTGGCTTATCAGCAGGAAGGTGAGGTCGAACTGTTCCTTGAGATCGCTCAGCAGGTTGAGTATCTTCGCCTGGACGCTCACATCCAGGGCCGAGGTCGGTTCGTCGAGCACCATGAACTTGGGCCTCAGGATCAGGGCCCTAGCTATAACTATCCTCTGCCTCTGTCCTCCTGAGAACTCGTGCGGGTACCTGTCCATGTGCTCCACATTCAGCCCCACCAGCTTGAGCATCTCCGCTACCCTTCTCCTCACCTCCGTGTCGCTGGCCCCCTCGTGTATGATCAGAGGCTCACCGATTATGTCCTTCACCCTCTTCCTCGGATGCAGGGCCTTGTACGGGTCTTGGAAGACTATCTGCATCTCCCTCCTTAGAGGGATGAGTTCCTTGCCCGAGAGATCGGTTATGTCCCTCCCATCGAAGATTATCCTCCCACCGGTGGGCTCGGTCAACTTGAGGACCGTCCTACCCAAGGTCGTCTTGCCGCTCCCGGACTCGCCCACCAGGCCGAAGACCTCTCCCTTCTCGATGGATATGGAGACCCCGTCCACCGCCTTCACGTGGCCGATCACCCTCATCATGACGCCGCCGCGGACAGGGAAGTACTTCTTGAGATCCTGAACCTCCAGCATCATCAGGATGCACCTCCGTACAGGAAGCAGGCCACCTTATGTCCCGGTTCCATTTCCACCAGCTTAGGCACCTCCTTGTCGCAGGGATCGAATCTCTTTGGGCAACGGGGGTGGAACCTGCAGCCCGGGGGCGGATTTATCAGGGGAGGTATCTCCCCCTCCATCGAGAAGAGCTTCCCCCTGTAACCCGGCTTGGGTATGGATTTCAGCAATCCCTGGGTGTAGGGGTGCAGGGGGTTCTCGAATATCGTTTCGGTGTCGGCCACCTCCACTATCCTGCCTGCATACATCACAGCAATCCTGTCGCTTATCTCCGCAGCCAGGGCCATGTCGTGGGTTATGTAGATGACGCTGGTCCCCATCTCGTTGATCAGCTCGCGGAAGAGATCCATTATCTGCGCCTGTATGGTCACATCCAAGGCGGAGGTGGGCTCGTCAGCTATGAGCAGCTTCGGCTTCAGGGCGAGCGCCATGGATATCACGACCCTCTGGGCCATCCCCCCGCTGAGCTCATGCGGATAGCTCTTGTACACCCTCTCGGGATCGGGGAGGCCCACCCTCCTGAATATCTCTAGGACCCTCTCCTTGGCTTCTTTCTTGGAGATCTCCTCGTGCACCAGGAAGGACTCGGCCACCTGATCCCCCACCTGCATGACCGGGTTCAGGGCAGCCTTCGGCTCCTGAAAGATCATGGAGATGTCTCTTCCCCTAATCTTCAGAATCTCCTTGAGAGGTAGCTTGAGCAGATCCCTTCCCTGAAATATTATCTCTCCTCCAGTGATCTCAGCGTTCTGCTCCAGTAACCTGAGTATGCTGAGGCCCGTCACTGTCTTGCCGCTACCCGTCTCCCCTACGAGGCCAAGAACCTCGCCGTACTTCACCTCCAAGTTGACACCGTCTATGGCCTTGACCAAGCCCCTGAGAGTGTGAAATCTCACGTAGAGATCTCTGATCTCCAAGAGGTTCTCTCCACCTTTGTCGTTCATTCTATCACCTCCTCGCCCTGACATTCAATATGTCGTTTATCCCATCGCCCAGCAGGTTGAAGCCAAGCGTCGCCAGGAGTATAGCGAATCCTGGGAAGGTGGAGACCCACCACTGCTCCGTTATGAACCTCCTCCCCTCGCTGACCATGACTCCCCATTCAGGGGTGGGAGGCTGGACACCCAATCCCAGGAAACCGAGGCCGGCGGCGGTGAGGATGGTCCCTCCCATGTCCAAGGTGGCCTGGACTACTACCGGCGCGATGACCATCGGCAGGACGTGGAGGAAGAGTATTCTCTTGTCGCTGGCTCCTATCGCCCTAGCTGCCTCTATGTACACCTCCTCCCTTATCTGGAGGGTGCTGGCCCTGGCCAGCCTCGCGTAGTAGACCCACGAGACGAAGGCTATGGCGAGCATAGTGTTGAAGAGTCCGGGCCCCAAGGCAGCAGCCACGGCCAAGGCGAGCACCAGTCTGGGGAAGGCCATGAACATGTCGGTTATCCTCATGAGGACCTCATCTACCTTTCCCCCGAAGTAGCCCGAGATTATGCCGATCGTCGTTCCGACGGTGAAGGAAATCGCCACGACGATGAGGGCTATAAACAGGGAGATCCTAGATCCCCAGACCACCCTGCTGAAGATGTCCCTCCCGAGCTGATCGGTACCGAAGGGATGCTCCCAGCTGGGGGGCTGGAGCCTGTTCTTAAGGTCCTGCTTTATGGGATCGTAGGGTGCTATGAGAGGTGCGAAGATTGCCACCAGCACCAGGAATATGGTCAGAGCCAGACCTAGGACCGTGAGAGGGCTCTTCTTAACAAGTATGAGCGTTATCTTGAAGTCCTCGGACCTGAAATAATCAACCAGTCCTTTGATCTTCTCCCCTATGTTCATGGAAACACCTCCCCTAGGCGTACCTTATCCTCGGATCGAGGAATGCGTAGAGTATGTCCACGACCAAGTTAGCCACTGAGTAGATCACCGCTATCAGCAGGGTGGAGCCCATCACGGCCAAGAAGTCCACAGACAGAAATGCTCCAGTTGAGTACCTCCCTAATCCTGGCCAAGCAAATATGGTCTCCGTGAGTATCGCACCCTCGAGCAGGCTACCGTAGGCCATTCCTATGACGGTGGTTGTGGGTATGAGGGCGTTCCTTAGGGCGTGCCTGAACAGCACCACCCTCTCGGGTAGGCCCTTGGCTCTAGCCGTCCTTATGAAGTCCTGGGTCATGACCTCGAGCAGGGATGTTCTAGTGATCCTAGTGATGGACGCTGAGGCGTAGTAACCCAAGACGAATGAGGGGAGTATGAGGTGCCACACCGCATTCGTGAACGCCTCGAAGTTGCCGGTGATCAGGCTGTCCAGCGTGAGAATTCCAGTTATTCTGGGTGGGGCCTCTATCCCCGGATCCAGCCTCCCGGGTCCGGGGAATATCCCCAGCTGGTAGTAGAGGACGAAGAGTAGGATTAGGCCAAGCCAGAAGACGGGCATGCTGACTCCCATTAGGGCGAATATCCTGGAGATGTGGTCCGGCCACTTGTCCTTCTTGATCGCAGAGATTATGCCGAGGGGTATCCCTATAGCTATTGCCACTATCATAGCTGCTGTCGCTAGTTCGATGGTGGCTGGGAAGAACCTTATGAGGTCTTCCGCTACCGGTTTGTTCGTTCTTATGGATTTACCCAAGTTCCCGTGGAGAAGGTTGATTATATAGTCCACGAATTGCTCGGGTAAAGGCTTATCGAAGCCCCACTCTCTCCTAACTTTCTCCACAAGCTCAGGAGGAGCCTGAGGTCCCAGAATGGCTCCTATCGGGTCGGCAGGAATCACATGTGACACGATAAACGTAATAACGATGATCCCGAATAGGACGAACACCATTAGGGCCAAACGCCTCAGTATGTATGTCTTGAGGTCCAATAGCTACCCCCCGGGAGAGAAAAAGGGTGAAGGGGAGCTCAGCTCCCTCCAGCCTTTGACACCTTGGAGAGATCCTCGAGGAAGAACGTCGGGTCGGGCAGGTAGTTCTTCACGTAGTCCCTCGCTACGTGCTGGGCGAGGGTCTGGTAGAGGATCGCGTAGGGCCCGTGATCGAGTATGTAGTCGGTGAGCTCGAGGTACATCTGCTTCCTCTTGTTGTTGTCGAACTCCACGGCCGCCTTCTCGGCGAGGTCGGCAGCGTGATCATCGTACCAGGAGTTCCTCCAAGCGAGCTGTTTCACCCTGTAGTCACCGAAGGCCTTAGCGTTGTTGTCGGGATCTGGATAGTCGGATCCCCAACCTGCGAGCACGAGCTGGAGACCCTGCTTCCTGTACTTCTCGTACATCTCGGACTGGGTCATCTGCACGATCTTCACCTTGATGCCGCACTCAGCGAGGTCGGCCTGTATCTTGGTGGCTATGTCTATCTGCGGATAGGTCGGCGGCGTGGTCAGCTCTATAGTGAAGCCGTTGGGCACTCCAGCCTTGGCCAGGAGCTCCTTGGCCTTGGCCACATCCTTCTTGTAGGGGGTCTTCGGGTTAGCTCCAAGCAGACCCTTCGGGATGACGGTCTGCCACTTTATCGCCGCTCCGAGTAGGATGTCGTTTATGATGCCATCATAGTCTATACAGTACCTGATCGCGTCCCTGACCTCCTCCTTGTCCAGTGGCTTCACGGCGACGTTCATTCCCAAGTAGACTATGTGGGTCCTCTCTACCTTTATCACGTTTATTCCGGGCGTGCCCTCAACCTGCTTGACCTGCTCAGCGGTCAGATCGGTGGCTATGTCCACGTCTCCTTTCTTTATCAGGAGGAGCTGGTCGGTCGGCTCGGGAACGTGCTTTATGATCACCTTCTTCACTGCCGGCTGGCCGGGCTTCCAGTAGTACGGGTTGGCCTTGAGGACTATCTCGGCCTCCCTGTCCCACTTCTCGAGGACGAACGGGCCGCTACCGGCGCTGTGGTCGGTCATCCAGTCGCTTCCCATGTCTCCGTTCTTGGCGTGAGCCTCAACGACCTGCTTATCTACGACCGCGGAGGTCGTGAATGTCAGGGTAGCGAGGAAGAAGCTTGGGGCGACGGGCTTGTCCAAGGTTATCCTGACTGTGTAGTCATCGACCTTCTCTATCTGCTCGGGCGTGGATACGAACTGGGTAAGAACCCAAGAAGCGGTCTGCTTGAGCTTAATAACCCTCTGGAGGGAGTAGACGACATCATCGGCGGTGAGAGGATTACCGCTAGCGAACTTGATACCCTTCCTTATGTGGAAGGTCCAGACCTTACCGTCCTTGCTTATCTCCCATTTCTCAGCAACCTCGGGCTTCACATTGACTAGGTCGGGAAGCTCGAAATCCACGAGCTTATCGTAAAGCTGATTGACAACAAAGCACGAGGTGAACTCGTAAGCCCTAGCCGGATCCATAGAGACTGCATCGCTGGTATCCATAGCTATGATCAGGGTATCAGCGGGGGTCTTCATCTGGGCCTTGGGCTGTGTGGTGGTCGTCTTCGTCGTGGTAGGAGGCGGAGGAGCGCCGGCAGTCTGGGTCACGGTAACAGTCTTTACTGAGGTCTGTGTCACGGTGACTGTGGTGGTCTTGCCGGGGCCAGCAGCAAAATACCCTATCAGGAGCCCCACGATCAGGAGGACTATCACTATTATCCAGTCTTTCCCACTCATCTAGAACACCCAGTGTGGTTGGATAAGCTCAGAAATCTGACAAATATAAATCTTGACCTCAGATACGGGGGCGTAAGCTTGGATAGATCATGTATTTTTCCCGTTTTCATCAAAAAGATTTTTCCGGTTCCAGAAATGAGTCACCCGCCTCGGAGAGACCCACATTTTCGACCATCGCCCGTCGATCCTCCACCATATAAGTCGATTTTCGACAGAATAATGTGAAATAATGTGATTGCATGTCTAAATGTCACCTACGTCCTCGCTCATAAGGGGAGAGGGTTGAGGAAGCAGGTCATCTGGGAAAAACAACGGTTAAATTCCCATACTTACCGTTCATAAGTGGAGCTATGAGAGGAATAGCACTCACAGCGTTGCTGATGATCTCACTCGTACTTCCCCTCCTACACATCTCCGGTGGTGGAAGTATCCTCCTGCTTAGGGTAGATGGTACCATCACCGAAGGTGTGGCAGAGTACATCGTGACGGGACTTGGGTTCGCAGAGAGCAGGGGCATGGATGTGCTCATAGTCCTCAACACCGATGGAGGATTTCTACAGCCGACCGAGCGGATAGTCGGGTCCATAAGCTCGTCTCCTGTGAGGGTGGCGGTTTACATTCCATCCGGTGGGAGGGCATTTTCGGCCGGCGCCTTCATAGCACTGTCCGCGGATAAGATATGCATGGGACCCGGATCTTCCATAGGAGCGGCCGAGCCTAGGCCGAAGGATGAGAAGGTGGTGAACGCCCTCTCCAGCTGGATGAGGAGCTTGGCCGAGGTTTCAGGTAAGAATTCGACCGCAGCAGAGCTGTTCGTCAGGGAGAATTTGGCTCTGACCGCCGAGGAGGCCCTGAAGTACGGGATAGCGGACTGTATAGCGAAGAATTCCCTGGAAGCGCTGGAGAGGATGGGTTGGCCGGGGGATGTGGAGGAGTATTACCCGGATGCGAGGGTATCCCTCCTCCTCGTCATAACGGATCCCTTGAACGCTTGGGTAATATTCATTCTGGGCATAATACTCGTGCTGCTTGGGCTGACGCATCCGACCTTCGTGATGGAGGCCAGTGGGACTATAATGATAGTGTTAGGCCTCTACGCGTTCGGTCTCATCGGGGCGAGTCTGGCGGCCATAATACTCATGGTGATGGGAGCAGCAACCATATTTCTCGAGTTGAAGACAGGTCACGGATTCCTGGCCCTAACGGGCGCTGTGATCTCTGCTATCGGCCTGCTGCTGGTGTACGAGTCCGGACCACTAATAGCGCCTACCCTGAGCGTTGAAGCCGCCATCGTTGCTCTCGTTGTCTTCTCTGGCCTCATCGGGTTCTACCTTTACAAGATAAGGGAGATCTTGGCCAAGAGGACGAGCCCCCTGAGCCCCGAGAACGTAATAGGAAGGACGGGTGTAGTCAAGGTCGCCATAAGGCCGGGTAAGGAGGGAGTGGTCCTCGTTGGCTCCGAGCTCTGGACCGCCATCTCCGATGAGAGCATAGAGGAGGGGGAGAGGGTGAGGATAGTCGGGATGGAGGGTTTCAAGGTCAAGGTGGTGAGAGAATGATCCAAGCGGTGGTTCTGGGTCTATCCGAGTTCCTTATAGCCGTTGTCGTCTTCATCCTGATCCTGTTCCTAGCATCGGCCATAAAGATAGTGCCTGAGTTCAAGAGACTCGTCATCCTGAGACTTGGCAGGTTCCTGGGGGTGAAGGGACCCGGTATCGTGTTCAGGATACCCATTCTAGACCAGATAATATGGATAGATTTGAGAGAGAGCTACTTCGATGTGCCGCATCAGACCTGTATAACGAAGGACAACGCTCCCACAGACATAGACTTCATCGTTTACTACAAGGTGGTCGATCCCATGGCGAGCGTCCTCAACGTGTCGGACTTCAAGGGAGCGGCGATAGGCATAGCCACCACCACATTGAGGGCGGTCATAGGGGAGATGATGCTCGACGAGGTCTTGGCCAAGAGGGACGAGATAAACAACATACTGAGGGTCAAACTCGACGAGGTGACAGAGCGCTGGGGCGTCAAGATAACAAACGTCGAGATCAGGGAAATTCTGCCACCCAAGAGTGTTCAGGAGGCCATGATAAAGCAGATGGCTGCTGAACGTAACAGGAGGGCCATGGTAACGGAGGCTGAAGGTAAGAAGGAGGCGGCGATAAAGGTGGCGGAGGGAGAGAAGCAGGCGGCTATCCTGAAAGCCGAGGGCGAGAGGCAGGCCCAGATACTCAAAGCAGAGGGCTACGCTTTGGCCCTCAAGACCATAGACGAGGTCGCGAAGGCGCTGGATGAGAAGACCATGAAGCTCCAGTACTTGGACGGACTAAAGGTGATAGGTTCCTCCGAGGCCACCAAGTTCCTGATACCCATGGAGCTAATGGAGATGGTGAAGGACTGGCTCTCCAAGGAGGGAAAAGGTGGAGGTGAACACTGAACTCCCCCATCTCCCATCTTTTGAGTTCACAGTAATTATCTTCGGCTTGGAAAGGGGATTAAAGAGATCACGAAAGTTTGGGGGTTACTCCTTCAGTTCTCTTAAAAATCTCTCGAATCTAGACCTCAGAGGAGGAATTTCGGTCTTGACAACTTACCACACGATCTTTAGGTCTGCCCCATGATACTCGTGAATCAGCTTATCCCTCATGCCCGAGCCTTCTCCGAACCTTAATCACCACCTCTAAACCCTCTACTCTCCTATCTTCTCCTCGACTCGCGCGATCGTGGGATCGATAATAAAAGAGATATGATAGAGGGTTTTTCAGATCAGGCCGAACTCCTTCAGGGTCTCCTCTTTGGGAACCCCGTCCTTGTCCCATCCTCTGAGCTCGTAGTAGTAGTCCAGGAACCTCTCCTGCTCCTCCTCAGTTATCTTCCTCTCCTCTCCCTCGTGGATGAAGGACTCCCTGAACAGCCTCTTAGGCAACCTGTCGTCCTTCCTCCTCACGCCAAGCTTCACGTTGTACATCCTCACCAGGTTTATTATGCGCCTGGCAGCGGTTTTCAGGTCAGTTACGCTCGTCTCCCTTCCGGTTATGAGTGTGTAGTACTTGGCCATCTGTTCCCAATCTATCAGGGTTCTGGTGAACTTGCATATCACGAACGAATCCTCCAGTACGCCCTTCTCCTCCAGATCCGCTAGCACTTCCGTCTTCTCCTTTGTGACGGATTTCCTATCCCCTCCAAGTCCCTTTATGTCGGCGAAGTAGCCGGTGAGCCTGAGGTGACATGCACCTCTAGAGGAGACTCCGTAGCTGAGGATCATGCTCTTCAGGGTTCTGGGGTCGTAGCCAGCGGGTTCCAGCCCTTTCACGTGTATCGCCAGATCCTGGAGGCCCAGCTTCTCAGCGGCAGTCCTGACTCCCTCGGCCAGCAGATCTCCCACTCCTCTCCTCTCGGCTATCATCTTGGTGAGCTCGTACAGTGATTCTGGCTCGCTGTAATCGAGCTTGAAGCCGGGATCCAGCTTGCCCCTCTTGTACGCCTCAATGGCGAAGCCGAATATGTTGCCTATCGTGATGGTATCCATGCCTAGCCCGTCGATGAGGTCGTTCAACCACACTATGGCCTTTATGTCGGTGACGGCGGCGAGCCCTCCTATCGAGTACACGGTCTCGTACTCCACCTCCACCTCGCTTCCAGCGTACTTCCCCTCCTTCACCTTGCTGTACCTTCCGCAGGGGGTCGGGCAGCCGAAGCACCCCTTGGCGTGTACGAATACCTCCCTCTCGATGGCCTCCCAAGCAATCTTGTCCCATCCCTCGACGCTGCCCTTCGACCAGTAGTAGCTGGGGAAGAACCCCCACTCGTTAGCTAGCTCGACCAAGCCGGTAGTCCCCTTCTCGAAGTACGATTTCAGCTCCTCTCTGGCCCTAGGTATTATCTCCTCTGAGGTGTACTTTCTAACTGCATCTGGGTCCGCTGCGTCCCACTTCATGGTATCGTAATCGATGACTATCGCCTTGAGCTTCTTTGATCCCATTACAGCTCCGCCACCGGTCCTACCAGCCTGCCTCCACTTCTCATTACCTATCACCGCGTACTTCACCAAGTTCTCTCCGGCGGGACCTATGGAGGCTACAGAGCTGCGTCCATATTCCTTCCTGAGGGTCTCCTCGGTCTCGTATATGGTCTTCCCCCAGAGATGGCTGGCGTCCTTCACCTCGACTCCATCTTCCCTCACAACTAGGTAAACGGGCTTCTCTGCCCTGCCCGTTATCACTAAAGCGGTGTAGCCCACCCATCTGAAGGCGGCCCCGAAGGTACCTCCCACGACGGACTCTCCTATGATCCCCGTCTGGGGGGACCTGAACATGAAGGTCCCCTTCCCCGAGTATGGGACGGCCGTTCCGGTGAAGGGGCCTATGGCGAATATGAGTGGATTGTCGGGGCTCAACGGGTCGGTCCTCTCATCGGTCATATCGTAGAGCAACTTTGCTCCAAGACCCTTACCACCTATGAATTTCAGAGCCAGATCATCGGGAACGGGTTCACGTCTTTGATCCCCCGATGAGAGATCGACCCATTGTATTAGGCCGTAACCCTTCAAGCAGACCACCGAGTTAAGGGCTACTGGATCTTAATTAAGGTTCTCAAGTCCTGCAGCCTTCCCCGCACTCCTGATCAGCGACAGGGCCTTTCTCTCGAGCTGGAGCGCCCTCTCCTCCGTGGGCGCGTCCACATGATATCTGAACACGGGTTCAGTCCCAGAGGGCCTGAAGAGCATCCAGCTTCCGTCGTCTAAGAGCACCTTCACGCCATCTATCCTGATCAGAACTCCCAGTGATCCGATCAATGCCTCTATCTCGGAGAGCAGCCTTCTCTTCATGTGATCCGGGCAGGGAACCGCGCCCTTTCTGGTGTACCTCCTAGGTATCCAAGAGAGCGATTCCGAGAGGGCCCTACCATCCAATACCTGCAGTAGCTTGGCGGTGGCGTAGACCGGATCCCCGTACAGGATGTTCTCCGGCCAGATGTACTTCCCTGATTCCTCGAACGCGAAACCCGCTCCCTTCCTGAGTATCGCCTCGGCCATTGCTGGCGGTCCCACCTTGGTATAGATGACCTCGATCCCATGCTCCCTCAGGGCCTCGACCGCACCGGTCGTGTTGACGGGACACGCCACCTTCCTTATGCCCCTGCTTCTCGCCTCCTCCAGGGCGAACAGGATTCCCAGCCTGTCAGGAGGAACTACTTCCCCCTTCTCGTCGACGAAGATGGCCCTATCCCCATCCCCGTCTAGGGACAGGCCGAATGTCGCGCTCTCATCCCTGACAATCCTTCCCAGTAGTTCCAGCGATTTCTGATCCGGTTCAGGCGGTCTGTTCGGGAAGTCCCCCCTCACCTCGCCGTTCAGAACTTTTATCTCCAAATCGTCGAGCACGTAGAGGAAGTCCCTGACCGCGGGGGAATGACCAGCATCCAAAACTATCCTGCCCCTCAGGGTCGGAAATTCCCTCCTCACATCCTCCCTGTAGCTGGGAAGGGCATCTCCAATCTCTAATTTGCCTAAACCGTCCAATGAAGCCAGCTGGAACCTCTCCCTCACGAATATCTCCTCTATCTCCCTCTCCTCATCTCCGAAGATCTCCGCCGTATCCCTTCTGAAGAGGAGGATTCCGTGTATGTCCGGAGGGGTATGAGACCCGGTTATCATGGCAGCTCCCTCGCTCCTCCCCTTCATCCCGTGGAGCAAGGCTGGGGTCGATGTGAGGCCGAAGTCCACCACATCACTACCGCCCGCTAAGAGTCCGGAAACGAAGGCCGGGTGGATGACCCTGTTGCCCAGCCTGGCGTCCCTTCCAACCGCTATCCTGCCACCGGACAGGAATGAGGAGAAGGCCAGAGCCAGTTTAACCACATTGAGAGGGCTGAGTTTCTCGTCCACGTATCCCCTGAATCCCGACGTCCCGAAGACTCTCATGTCGAGGATCGAGTTCTATTGGTGGGTCTAAATTAATTCTCTCGGGATAACGTGGTAATTAGCTCCGTCAATTAAGCCGCGACCATCTTGAGGAGGCTAATCTCCTATCCAGATAACCCTATCCAGCCCCTTGAAGTGTCTATCTCCTGTTATGACGAATCCGTCGACGATCAGGGAAGTTGAGAGTACTATGGCGTCGTTCAGGGCAGGCTTTCCCCTAACGCCCTGTCTCCTAGCATTATCCAGCAGCACGCTGTAAGCTTCCTTTAACCCCAAAATGACCGAATCGTCCAGCTCCCGGATGATGGAGACCGATCTAATGAAGTTTACTCTCTCCCCAACCGAATCCGCGTCCATGCCCTCCCTGAAGTACTTGTGTGCGAGCTCTGCTAGGACCACGGAAGGTGTGATCGTTAATTCGGCCCTCCTCAGCTCTTCCAGCACCGTCTTCCCCTTGTCTGAGCCGAGAAAGTACTCGATCCACGCGTAGCTATCGACCACAATAGTTCTAGATCCTGGCATCCCCTCTGTCCTCCTCGGTGAATCTCGAGATCTTCTCCTTGTCTATCCCGAAGTGGGCCTCCAGCTTCCTATTTCTGAGCTCTAGAATGATCATTCTAATTAGTTCATCGTAATTTCGCGCCTTTTTTCTCCTCTTCAGATCCTCCAGCATCCGAAGCGTGGATCTACTGATCCTGATAGTGGTCGTGGTCGAGGGCACATGGTACCTGCCCCTTTTTGTATAAAAGCATACTTGTATGCTTATATGCAGAATTCAAAATCCATTGAACCCATTTAATATGGTGCCGCCAAAATTCCCGGTGTCCTGGTGAGAAAGGAGGGTCTCGTCAAGTCCCTGAAACTCTTCATCGTGTTCATCCTGATATGGACCCCATACCGCTACGTGACGGGGATGCTCGGTTGGGGAGTCCTGACTCCCGAGCCGCTCCCCCTGCTCGTGGAGTCCGTGGTCAAGCTTGCCGTCTCCTTCGGGCTCGTCTACCTATTCCTGAGGAGGTTCGGTGACTCTTGGGAGGATGTGGGAATCTCCAGAAGGGGTATAGGTGAATCCGTCTCGCTTGCCGCCCTAGGATCGCTCATCCTGCTCCTGGTGCACTTGGCCATGGGCGGTAAGCCCAACCTCAATCTATTGGGTACCCTCCACCTCTTCCTCGTCGTGGGACCGGCGGAGGAGCTGGTGGACAGGGGCTACTACTTCTCCATGACGGCCTCGGATTTAGGGGGAAGGTGGAGGTTCTGGGGCGCTGCCTCGATAAGCTCC
>Ga0256835_1000622_pt1 | contig 24917 bp, 16 predicted proteins | sample PIR30metaG_FD_185972 | JGI IMG/M metagenome (GOLD analysis project Ga0256835, IMG submission 185972) | Hydrothermal vent microbial communities from East Pacific Rise, Pacific Ocean - PIR-30 | ecosystem: Environmental > Aquatic > Marine > Hydrothermal vents | place: Pacific Ocean: East Pacific...
CTGACTGCCTCTGCCTGTATAATTATCGAGATGCCCTAATGCTGTTTCAATGCTAGTTCCCGCACATTTTGGAATGTGAATGAATATGCATTTATATTTGTGAGAAATCATTTTTTTATTTTTTTTGAGGAGTATTATTTGAATTTGCTCTGCTTTAGTAGCGTCATGATTGACTGTCAAGTTCCGCTTATACAGAGCAATTAAAAAGGGCCTTTCGTATAGAAAGGCCCTTAGAATATTTTGTCAGCCTGAGCGCTTACTTGAAGCCAAAGCTGCTCTGAGAATTGAGCGTTTCATAAGGTCTGGGCCATTTAAGACATCTTCCCAAGTCCTCTGCTTTGGTGCAAAGTTTTTGAACAGGGCGTGAAGGTCTTTTTTGCTTCCTTTCCAATATACATTGGGACCGATCTGCACAACATCGGATTGAAGCCTTTTGGCCCCAGCCTTAATCAGTTTTGATACTTTGGAGTTAGGATCTTTCAGGTCGCCAAATATCCTTGCATCAGCAATGCATGTCTGCACACAGGCCGGTTCTTGCCCTGCTGAAATACGCTCAAAGCAGAAGGTGCATTTGTCTGCCTTGGGCTCATCCAAGGTCTCATCAAGATATCGTGCACCATAAGGGCATGCTTCCACGCAGGCTCCACAGCCAATACATCTTTCCTTGTCAATTAATACTATACCAGTAAATGGTTCCTTAAAGGTGGCCTTGATTTCCATCTTTTTGTTTGTGCCATCTTTGGCAGAAGTAAAATTTCTTGTTATTGGATCAGCCGGGCATACGTCAACGCATACAGGGTGATCACAATGGTTGCAAAGCCCTGGATAAAAGGTATAGGCTATTCCAAAGGGGGTCTTTTCTGGGCCGATTCTCTTTACCCAGTTCCGCCTGTATCCTTCTTCTGACGGCACACGCCACTCAGCCCTGCATGCTATTGCACATGCATGGCATCCAACACATTTAGCAAGATCTATTACCATTGCATATTGACTCATATATCACCTCCTGCTTTAAGCCTTGTTGAGTTCAAAACGTGGGAGCTCTTTGGGAAGCGGCCTCAGGTCAGGAATATCCTTGACCACATCTTTTTTGACGATGCGAACAAAGCTCGTCCTATGGCTCGATGCCCCCATAAAGGGATCGTTCTCATAGGTGGTTATGAGATATTGGTCGCTTGCTCCTTTTTTAAAGGCCTTTGTGAGGTGTTTTGATTTACACCCAAAGCCGTGGGCCATATATATGCAGTCAGGGCGGATGCCTGGAGTAACCTTTGCCTTGATTGGATTGGAGCGTTTGCCATGCTCATTCTCCAAGATAATCGTTTCTCCATCCTGGATTTTCAGTTTTGCTGCAACTTCATCATTAATCCAGGCATGGTTTTCCGGCCATTCATGATTCAACCATAGATTGTTCATGGTTCGAGAGAAGGTATGCACTGGTGAGCGGCCATAAATCAGCCTTGCAAAACCCTTTGGGGGTGCAGGGGTGGCAACGAATTTTGGGACTGCATCAAGGTCTTCCTCTGCGAAATCTGGCACTGAGAGCAGAATCTTACCAGTGTCAGTAGGCATAGTCAGTTCGTCTGGCTTACGGTAGGGATTGGCCTTGAATTTTAGGAGTCCGCCTTCAGCGTTAAGTTTTTCAAGGCTGAGCCCCATCTGTTTAAGCTCTTCTTCAACAAGTTCTTTTTCATTACCACATCTGAAGCAGTCCAGGTTGAGCCTTTTTGCCAATTCCTTTGCTATCCAATAAGGGGTTTTGACCTCGAAAAGGGGTTCGGTCACTGGCTGGCGCACTGTTACATATGGGGTCAAAAGGTCATATGTATAAACAGAATCATATCTTTCAAGATAAGTTGCTCCAGGCAATATTATATCTGACCATATAGCGGTTTCCCCAGGCATCATCTCTTCGCAAAAGATGAAATCGAGATTTTTTATGGCCTTTATGGTCTCATAAGGGTTGGGAATGGTTTGTATAATATTTACACCATTTATGCCCCAAAGCTTGATGGGATAAGGCTTACCGCTAATGGTTGCCTTTATGATTTCTGCAGTGGGTGTTCCTGGCAGGGCCTCTATAAATGGATATTTGTCTCTGAGGGAAACATCTGGTTCTTCTACTTCGTTTTCACCCTTGCAGGCAACGCAATGAGCATGGCCTTTTTTAATTGGAGTGGGAAAATAGATGCCGCCTGGAGCACCAATGGAGCCAAACAGCGAGGCAAGTATGGACAGACAATGATGGCGGCCCACGTCGCCCCTGCCGTACCAGGTGCTGTGACGGCCAGGGTGTATGGCAGTATTGGGCCTCGCCTTAGCTAGCAGCTCAATTGCTGCCTTCATATCTTCTATTTTTAGATCGCAGATCGGGGCTGCCCACTCAAAAGTATATTTCTTTACTGCAGATTTGAGTTCATTAAAGCCTGTGCAGTTTCTTGGAACAAACGGTTCATCATATAATTTGTTTTCAATTACATAATTTATCCAGGCGAGCAGGAGTGCGGTATCTGTGCCTGGACGTATGGGAAGGTAGATATCTGCCTTATTTGCAGCGGTGGAAAATCTTGGGTCCACTACCACCAGCTTAGCGCCTTTAGAAAGGCCTTGTATAAATTCCCTGACGTGGGATACATGGACATTTTCGCCGATATGTGTGCCTACAAGCAGCATTGCCTTGGCATTTGCCATATCTATGTATTGACGTGTCCCGGAAACCACATAACCCATGGTGGTAAGGTAGGCAACAGCCACAGGGCCTACACATTGGTAAAATGCTGGTTCACTGGAATAGTTTTCTGTTCCTAATGCTTGAAATATTTCACGCATGAATTCAGCACTGGCCCCATGATCAAAAAAGGCTAGAGAATGCGGGCCATATTTTTTCCGTATTTTGTCCATATTGAAGGCAATTTCATCTAATGCTTCCTTCCAGCTTATTTTGGCCCACTTCCCTTCCCCGCGTTCTCCGGTTCTTTTGAGCGGATATTTGAGCCTGTCTGGATCATAAAGGAGCTGAACCCCAGAATTGCCTCTGGCACAAACCCTTTTGCCATTTGCAGGGCTCTTTGGATTTCCTTCTATCTTGACCAGTTTGCCATTTTTTATTTTAGCTACTATTGGGCAGCGCCAAAAGCACATTTCGCAGACACTGGGAATTTCTTTTGCTCCAAGGCTGCCAGGGAGAGATTTGGGAGCGGCAGCTAGTGTGCTGCACGGTTTTAAAAACCCCTCCTTTGTCTCAAGGCCCAGCGATGCCAAGGCAAGTGTGGTTGAGGCGGACAGTTTTAAAAAATCACGCCTTCTCATAAGACCCTCCTTCCATTGAGCTGATTTGTTTCAAAAGTTTACCTGTGACCTGGCCTAACAACTTAAACCACCAGCTAGGCCCGGCGTTAAAGAGTTTTTTTTCAAATTTTGGATACCAAAGCAGTAGATGATTGTGTAGAAAATCATCAAGCAAAGCGAAATGGCCGGAATCGATCATGTGGCTGGCCAGGGCAAGTTCCAAGGATAAATGGTCTGGCGGTTCAGATTTGGATGCCGGCTCTAGTCCCGCTTTCTGATAATATTCCATAACTTGTTCCAACCCTTCTTGAAAAAGCAGTTTCTGGGAGTTGATATAGTATGAAGCATATGGCGGTGCAGGGACTCCGCCTGGTGCAGCCATAAATAACCGGACAAATTCGCTTTGATGTTCCAAGAGCGTTGGAATTTTGTCAACCTGGGGTAGAGATATTTTTAAATCCTGGGCAAGGCCAAGCAGCGCACTGCTTCCTTTTTCTATAAATTCTTCATTATCAGGGTAGAAAAATCCCTGTGCTAGAAATTTCAAAATATCCCCAGTCCCAACCATAGTTAAAAATTACACTAAACTGCCTAGTAACTTGAATCAAGAAAAAATTTCCTTATAAATCTTTACTGTGATAATGCAATTGAGGCTTGCATATGATGAAAATAAATCCAAACTATGGATAGTTATGATGACATAAGGAGAATTGCTGCCAAGGCCAGGGCCATGCCTGCAATCTGTTTTATGGTTAGGGGTTCTTTAAGAAAAATGGCTGCTAAAATTATGGTGATGAGCGGATAGAGGGCTGTCATACTTACTACTATGGAGATTCTGCCCTGCTTGGCAGCGGCCAAAAAGAAGAGGGTGCCAAGCATGCCGCAGAACCCAGTTAAAAAGGCATAGATAATTCCTTTTGGATGATAGTCCAGCCTGAAGCCTGTAATGATGAGTGCTATTATTCCTACTGCTATTGCCCCCAGGATTTCATAAACAAGGGCGCTAAGCGGCCTAATATAGGTGACTGCCAATTTGGGGAAGAAGCCCCATAGGCCATATATGAATAGAGCCAGCAACGAATAGAGCAGCCATTTTTCCATTGCACCCTCCCTAAAATGTAAAAACGCCCAGACCTTGCTGATGGTTCTGGGCGTTGAAAGAGATTACATCAGAGCTGTTACTCAGCTGAAGGCGGTTTGAGTGATTTTGGAACGATCATCACAAATCTGTTTTTACCTTCGGCTAATATCTCAGCAACTTTTTCCGCTTCTTCATACTGGAATCCTTTTTTTAGGGCATCCATATATATGCCCAGCAGTTCTTCGACATCCCTGAACCCCTGGTCATCAATTTTGCGGACATTTACATTGGCTCCCCTGGCAAGACGGCGAATTAATGCCTGTTTGTCAAAACCAAGTTCCGGGTAGAGACATTGATATATCACCCCGCCAGTCATGCCTGCACAGATCCAGGGGCCAGGATCTCCCAGCACCACTATGCGGCCACCGGTCATATACTCAAAGGCAAAACCTTTGAGATGTGCCCTTGATGCAATATTGCCCTTTTGATCCTGTATGGGTTCTGTGATTCTCGCGCCAAAAACCACATCAGCACCAGATAGGCGGACGCATGCACGGGAATCTGCATAATTTTGAATCAGCAAGGTGCCGTTTATAGCGCCGTAAGCAAGGCTTTTGCCAGCAGATCCATCAATATATTCACCTTGCCGGTTGAGGCCTTTTAAAATGCCCAATATCCCGCCAAAGGCGCCTTTGGCTGCTCCATCTTGGGCGCCGCCTCCAACAAATATGTCTATATTGGGAATGTTGAAGGCGCATAAGCCATTTCCTGGCACAGAGCTTTCAAGCCTCAGCCTTGCATGGCGGCTTTCATCTGAATCATATTTTCTGACAATGGCGCCGGCTAAATAGGTGCCCACTGCCCGGTCAGTGCTTCTTACGCCATGATCTGAGTAAGAGACGATATTTGCACCCTCTTCAAAGCGCTCCATGACGATGTCTGATATGAGCTTGGTCAGGAAGTTGAGCGGACGGCGTACAATATCTGCCTTAACAGATTCTTCCACAACGCCTGATGCAGCAGGCTTGCGCAATATTTCAGAGGTATCCAGATATTCCAGGAAACGGACCTGTTCCAGCAGGTCTGTCCTTCCCACAAGATCGCGAAGACGGGTTTGGCCCATCTGGCAAAGCACCATCTTCATTTCGTCCCCTAATGCCCTCAAAAGCCGGGCAAGGTTTTCCGCTTCTATTTCAGACTGGCGGGGAACAAAGCCTTTTACGCCTCTTCCTTCTGCATCCTTTTTGGTTTGCAGCTGGGTGGAAATGCCGCGCGGGCAGCGGTCCAGATGGCAGCGCTGGCAGCTTATGCAGCCTACTCCCATCAAGGCCACAGTGCCTAAGCCGATTCGATCTGCTCCCATCAATATCATTCTAACTGCTTCCAGGCCGCTCCTTATGCCTCCATCGCACCACACCTCCACTTGATCGCGCAGGCCAGACTCAACCAAGGCTCTATGAGTTTCACTTACTCCAACTTCTGCCGGCAGGCCTACATAGCGTTTGGCATGTTCACGGGCAGCTCCTGTCCCGCCTTCAAAGCCGCTCAGGTTCACTATGTCTGCCCCAGCCTTTGCAATTCCCACAGCAATTGTGCCTACACCGCTGGTGACAGGGATTTTAACCGATACTTTGGCATAAGGGTTGGCAGTCTTAAGCTCGGTTATGATCTGGGCCAGGTCTTCAATGGAATAGATGTCATGCTGGTTGGAGGGGGATATTAGCGTAATGCCAGGCTTGCAGTGGCGTGCCTCTGCCACACGCTCAGACACCTTTACTCCAGGCAGATGCCCACCTTCTCCAGGTTTTGCCCCTTGGCCTATTTTAATCTCCAGGTAGTCTGTGGAGTTTAAAAGGTGCATGAAAACGCCAAAACGCCCAGATGCAATCTGTTGGCCGCGGTTATGCCTGTATTTGCCCAGCATGTCTGGGATCTCACCGCCTTCACCATTCATGCAGATGATGTTCACCTTCTTGGCAGCCTCGGCATATGCCCGGAAGGAGTTTTCTCCTTGAGAGCCAAAAGACATGGCAGCAATAACCAGCGGCATGTCATGCCTTCCAATGGAAATATCCACTTCATCCATTACAGGCTGTTCTTCCTCAGGTACTTGCTTTACTGCAAGCGTATGTCTTATGGCAGCTGGCATTTCCTCTTCTATTTTTTTAAGGCCTTTGGCCATTTCTGAGTAGCCTTTTTTGCCAAGGGCTACTGAGCGTAAAATTTTGCCTACCCTGGGATTGCGTTTAGGATCTTTATATAGCGGTTGCGGCTCTTCCATGCTGGCCCTGTCATACCTTTTGACAGCCAGCTTTCTGAGTTCTTCATAACCAAGGCCAGCTTTTTCAGAGGAACAGAAATTGGGAATCTGAAACACATCTTCAAGCTCTTTTTTGAGCCCTATGGAAGCGAAAACTCTGCCATAGCCGCAAAGCTCATGGATGCCCATGGTGGACATGACCTTTTCTATGCCTTTTTGCATAACTGAAAGGGTGTTGGCTACAGCCTTGTCAACAGGCAGGGATTCATCCGCAAAGCTAGCTGCCAGACGCCATAACATATAGGGGTTTAATGCATCTGCTCCAAGCCCCATTAGAAACATCACGTCATGCAGATTTCTGATGGCAGCAGAACGGACGATCAGGCTGCACTGTCTTCTAAGGCCATGTTTTTCAAGATCTTTTAATATGTATGCAACAAGAAGGCTGGGATCCACATAGACCCTGCCATCTTTAAAGCTCCTGGCATCATCAGCAACGAGGATAACTGCCCCCGACTCCACTGCTGTTCTTGATTCTTCAGCCAATTCTTCCAGCCGCTTGTGCAGATCTCCTTCTTTGTCAAAGGTCGCATCTAGCACCTTGACTCTAGCCATGTCCTTTGCCTGGCCTGTAAAGAAATCCAGCACGTCTTCCAGCAGGCATGTTCCAAAATTGGCAGCCAGTTCCCGTTCTTCCTTCTGGTCTAGAACTCCCGAAAGCCCCCCTCCGCCAAGCAGCACAGGCATCATTATTTCAACGCCTACAGGGGAAGGCATCCTTTGGGATGTCATGTCGGGCCGGTCGCCCAATATCACGCGGGTTGTAAAGTGTTCTGCTTCGCGCTCCCTATCAATTGCAGGGTTTGTGACAACAGCAACATTTTCTTTGAAATATTCAGCAACATTTGGAAGGGCATCTGGATTTATTGCAGCAAGAGGCCCTGTATGACCCATTGAGCCAACTATTTCCCGGCCTTCTTTAGCAACCCTCCGTCTCATATCCAAGTCATATTGCTGCCATCCAAAAGCGGCCTGTATGTTGGAATTATCCCACTTCTGCAAGGCCTCTTCACTCCCAGCAGAATCTGAAAAAGTGTTGTATTCTGCCTCGGAATGGCCGTCTGGAAGGCCGCTGTAAAAGGAACGTACACAATCCACAACGCCTTTTCTGGATTCCATTAGTTTTACAAGCTGAGCCTGTATTTCAGTGTAATCAAGGATTTCTGCCCTTTTCCCCAGGCCTGCTACTATTGCTACTTTTTCTCCTGGTGCCAGCGGTCTTGGATCTCTGAGATTGTCTTGCAGATCCACCACTCCCTTTTCTGAAGACAAAAAGAAGTTGTCATGGCTTTCCCCAAACCAGAGCGGCCTAAGCCCCAAGGCGTCAACGCTTCCCATGCATACATTGCCAAATCTGGCGACTACTGCTGCAGGACCCTGGGCTGAACATGGGAAAAACCATCTATAAAAGGAGTAAAGTTCCTGATATTCCTTGGGATATTTTTCAACTTCTGAGTGTATTGCAGGGAACATCATCTCCATGGCCTCGATGGGTTCAAGGTCATAGAGGTTGATCAGGCCTTCAAGAATCCTGTTAAGGTCTTGGGAATCACTGCCCCCGGGGACTGGGTCAATGCCTAGGATTTTGCCTGTGCTTCTAAGGCGCTCAATGGTGTTTATTTCACCATTATGGCCAAGCACGGAAAAAGGCTGGGCCCTTTCAACAGTAGGCAAGGTGTTGGTGGAGTATCTGCTGTGGCCAAGGGCGATAACAGATGTATTATCTGGATCAACTAGTTCTGGATAAACGCGGGATAAAAGCTCTGGTGCCCCGCGCAGCTTGTACACAACGGAATCAAGGCTCAAGGAAGCCACATGAATATCTGGAATCAGAGAATCGATCTCCATGTGGAGCTTGAATAGATCTTTGTTGGCTTCGCGCCTGGTCTCCCTGGAAATGATGCCCGCAATTTGATAGAAAAGGGGCGCCTCTGCCCTGGCACGCGGTCCAAGCTCTTCATCCTTTGTTTTCCCTTCCCGTTGCAGCAGAATATCTGCGCCATACTTGGCAGCCACTTCCTGAATCTTTTTTATTATTGCAGGTGCATCATGCCTGATGGAAATAGGCAGAAGGAAGTGGCCTACAAAAAACATCCTGCTCTCTGCCAAGTGCCGGCTGAGCCCTGCTTTTTCAAGGCGCCTGCCCCATATTTGCCTGGGAATGTCCGTCAATATGCCGCAGCCATCCCCTTCACCATTTATATCGCCAGACCTGTGCCCCATTTTGCGCAGGGCATCAATAGTGCGTACTATGGTGGCATGGGTGGACTTTCCCTTTTTATCTACGAAAGCTATAATAGCACAAGCATCTTTTTCTCTTGAAGATTTTGAGTAATGCATCAACAATCCCCTTTATAATTCAGATATTTTGGGCATGCTATGAATTGAGGTTCATTGCGTGCTGGCCCTTTAGAGACATAACCCTGAAACATAAACAGAAGCTGATTAACTGCCAAGTAGGAAAAAGCAAAAAATGCCCTTTTTGGCTCCAGATGTTTTCGTATCTAGTTCACAACAAGGAAAAAATGTGCTATTATTGAGATGTTTTTATAAATTCTATGTCTTTATTCTATAAAATAATTTAAATTAATGGAAGCGGGGAGAGCCTTAGAGATGTTTAATGTCGGTGACTTGGCAGTTTATCCAGCACACGGTGTTGGGGTAATTGAGGCAATTGAGCAAAAATCCATAGGCGGCGCTGAGCACACCTTTTATATCATGCGGATACTGGAAAATGATATGAAGATAATGATTCCGCAAAGCAATGCTGAAAATGTGGGTTTAAGACAAGTCATTTCCGACGAAGATGTGGAGCGTGTATATTCCATTTTACAGGACAAGGACGTAACCTTTACTCCACAGACATGGAACCGCCGTTACCGGGAATATATGGAAAAGATAAAGACGGGTTCCATATTTGATCTGGCGGCAGTGCTTAGAGATCTTTACATCCTCCAAATGGATAAACCCCTCTCCTTTGGCGAACGCAAGATGCTTGATACTGCAAGAAATTTGCTTATTAAAGAGATTTCTATTGCCAAGCAAAAAGATGAAGAAGAGATTGCAGAAGGGATAGAATCAATCTTTCAAGTCGAAGGAGCCCCGATTCCTGAGTAGCTCCCTCTATTAATTAATGACAAATTCTCAAAGTGCACTTTTATACCAGATAGAGGTGCCAGAGGATCAAAAGCCGGAAAGGCTCGATCTTTTTTTGGTTCACTCAGATCTGAATTTGACCCGTTCACAGATCAGGCGCCTTATAAAGTCGGGAAATGTGGAAGTGGAAGGAAGACCGGATGCTGCTGCTAGCCTAAAGGTGCGCCCAGGAAACCGCATAAGGGTTACTGTTCCTCCGCCCAAACCCTCAACCCTGCAGCCGGTGGATGTGAATCTTGATGTATTGTATGAAGATCCATATTTGATTGTCTTAAATAAGCCCGCGGGTTTGGTAGTCCATCCAGGGGCTGGCAATGAAAGTGTTACCCTGGTGCATGGTCTGCTCCACCACTGCAAGGACTTGTCAGGCATAGGCGGGGAGGAAAGGCCTGGTATTGTGCACCGGCTTGACCGGGATACCTCAGGGGTGATGGTTGCGGCAAAGGACAACTCTACCCATGCAGCTTTGTCTGCCCAATTTAAGGATGGAAAAATTAAAAAGGTATACAAGACCCTTGTGGAAGGGCGTATGGGAACCAGCAAAGGCTTTATTGACCTTCCCATTGGACGCCACCCCTTCAATAGAAAGAAGATGTCCACCATTTCAAGATCTGGAAGGGCTGCCCAAACTAGGTGGGAACTAGAACAGGAGCTTGCAGGCGCTTCTTTGCTTTCAGTGCGCATATTTACCGGCAGAACCCACCAGATTAGGGTCCATTTGGCATCTGCTGGACATCCAGTTTTGGGAGACAACCTCTATGGCGGTAAAAAGAAAATCAAAACTCCCTCTGGAAATGAGCTTGAAATTGGGCGTCAAATGCTTCACGCATTTTCGCTTTCATTTTTTCATCCTGCCTTAGAGGAACAGATGGCATTTGAGGCCCCTGTTCCTGATGATATGAACGTTTTGATAGAGGCGTTGTCCAGCTGAACTTTAATGGAAAGATCTCAAGGCTGGCCACCTTCATTATTTTTGCCATCTATTTTCTTTCAGCAGAGCGTTTGAGCTGTGCCACTGCAAAAAGGCCTGCAAGGAGAAAGAACATCATCATTCCCCATTCAGTCACTGTGGGAACAAGAACTGTGTCAGCTGCGTCAATAGCAGGTGCGGCTGGTCCTCCCTGATCCACTATCATGCCATCATCTGCGTTCGTATCATCTCCAAGCTCTCCATTTCTAAGAGTGAATTCAGCATAAGCCACCGTCTTGCCACCGATGACTGTTGTGCCAAAGACAGTTCCAGGCATGGTATACCATTGCGAATTGGCGGAATCGTAAGGTGGCACAGGCCCATACTTTCTATATGTCATATTGCTGAGGTTTGTAGCTCCATGGAAATAGGCCCTTACGGTAGTAGGTCCTGGACAATTTATCCCAAATCCAACAAGGCCAAAGGGATAGAGATAGTTGGGATCAGGAACTGTTGGAGTATGGGCAGAGACATTAATAAAGCTGCCACACGAACCAGAAGTTATTTCAATAGTAATATAGCCGTTGCCAGTGGCCGATGGCAGAGATGCAACACGCTCCTGGATGCTATCAGCTAAGCCATCTCCATTGCCGTCACCGCCATTTGGAGCGTTGTCTTCAATGTTTTCTGCAATACCATCGCCATCAGTATCATGGTTGTTAATGGTAATGGTTACATCAACAGGTGGAGAGGAAGTGTTACCTGCTATATCTGTCTGTATGACATGGAATGTTGAACGCTCTCCTTTACTTAAGGCTGGTGCAATGGTGCAACTCCAGTTTCCTGCTCCGTCCACTGTGGCAGAACATTTATGTCCATTTCCATCATCTACCGTAACAGTAGCATTGGGTTCTCCGGTTCCAGTGAAGGTGGGAGCAGGATTATTGATAACGTCTCCATTTGATGGAGATGTTACATTTGGTGTGTTTACACTGGTATCAATGGTAATAGTCAGAGAGGGAGATTGCTCTGACTCATTTCCTGCTTGGTCAGTTGCGGTATAGGTAATGTTATGGTTTCCATCGTTTAAAGCAGAGGAAAGGGTAATGGACACGGTTCCTATTGCAGTACATTGAAATAATTCTGCATAGCTTTCATCAACATAAATGTTAATGGTGCTGTCTGCTTCAGGACAAGATACCTCAAATGTTGGTGTATTATCGGAAGTGATATTATCGCTATTTGAGCTTCCAGTGTCTGAAGATGCAGTGAGGTCTGGAGCGGTGGATGGCGCTGCAGGAGCTGTAGTATCAATTATATATCCACTTTCTGTTGCACTTACACTATTTCCTGCAAGATCCTCTGCTATAATTTGAAGGTCATGAGGAGCACCATCTGCCGGCCCATCGATAGAAGTTGTACAATCTACTTGTGTATTATTTGTTTGGGTACAGTTAAATGATGATGTTATAACCGTACTTCCTGCAGCAACATTTACATCGCTCGCTTTAATACCATAATTATCTGTCACTCTAATAGTAGTATCCGTAATAGAGGAGTTTTTGAGTTTCGTTGGTGCGGTAATAGTGATAGTTGGGGTATCAGTGTCAATATTATATGTTTGTGCATTTTCTCCAATAGCATTTGTCACAGTATCATGTCCACTTACTTTAATAGTCCCTGTTGCAGCAATATTAGTAATCTCACAAGTAACTGGCGATGCGTATGGTGAAGTAGTATCACCTCCATCTCCGGTACAAGCTCCAAGTATTGCACTTGTGCCTCCGTCATCTGTAATTTGAATTTGATCAATGTCGTTATCCTCCGGAGAAGTAACAGTTACCGTTGTTGAAGCAGGAGCATTATTAAAAAGATAAGATGAAGCAAAGGAAACTATCGGAGGGAATCTCAGGAGTGTTGTTTGACTATTTCCTGCTTTATCATATGCTGTAATGATAATGGCGTGTACATTTTCATCTGGATCAAGATCAAGGATCATGGGACTAGTTGCAGGGTTGATGGTAGTTGTAGTTCCATTAACTCCAGCTCCGTTATTATCTGCAGTATATTCTACTGTGTAATAGTCCACTGTTATATTATCGGTTGCAGAAAAAGTAATTTCAGGATTATTTACACTTTGTGGGGCTACAGTATTTACTTGAGTACCTGTTATGGCAGGATTTGTTGTATCTATGGTTATGGTAAGTGTTGGTGATGCAGAAGAAGTATCGGTCCCATCAGTTTCATAATATTGAATATCATGATTTCCATCACTTAAAGCAGAGGAAATGGTAACGGACACGGTTCCTATTGCAGTACAGTTGACTCTTTCCTCGTCTGCACCGTCGACTTGTATAGTAAGGGTAGTTCCTGCCTTACGACATTCTAAATCAAATGTTGGTGTGTTGTCTGAGGTAATATTGTCTGTATTGCTTGAACCTGTATCTGAACTTGATTGTAACTGGGGAGGATTTTGTGGTTGGCAGTCTTTTCCTCCATCTTTAATCGTCCAGTCATAGTTATTGATGATGTTTGTTCTGGCTGTTTCTCCAGCACAATATTTTGAATTTCCTCCGTCAAAATTCAAACTCCTTTGGAGATTTTGTGAAGCCCAGCCCTGAAGGAGTGAATCATAGTGAGATACAGAGAGTTCTGCCTTACCCAAAAAATTATCAAAGTTAGCAACATTTTCCACATTCCAATTTCCTATGTCTTGATCAAAGGCATAGGCTTCATAAAACATGTATCTCATATTTGTAACATTGGATGTATCCCAATCTCCAATAGGTTGATTAAAGGCGGAAGCCCAACTAAACATAAAACCCATATTTGTGGCACTGGATGTATTCCAATTCCCAATGGGTTGGTTGAAAGAAGATGCGTGCGAAAACATGCTGGCCAAACGGGTTACATTGGACGTGTCCCAATTACCAATAGGCTGATTAAAGGCGGAAGCCCAGCCAAACATAAAACCCATATCAGTCACATTAGATGTATCCCAGTTTCCAATTGGTTGATTAAAAGATGAAGCATATGCAAACATATTTGACATATTGGTAACACTTGATGTATTCCAATTGCCAATAGGCTGGTTAAAGGCAGAGGCAGATCTAAACATGGCATACATGTCTCTAACGTTGGATGTATCCCATCCGCCTATATCTTGATTGAAGGTGGATGCGTTACGAAACATATAACTCATGTTAGTAACACTTGATGTATCCCATCCTCCTATGTCCTGGTTGAAGGAAGAAGCGTATGCAAACATATATAACATATTGGTGACACTGCTTGTATCCCATCTCCCTATATCCTGATTAAAAGAGGTGGCATTTCTGAACATGTGCCCCATATTTGTTACATTTGAAGTATCCCAGTTTCCTATATCTTGATTGAATGCTGAAGCCTTATAAAACATATATGGCATACTTATTACATTTGAAGTGTCCCAATTTCCTATTGGCTGATTAAAGGAACTTGCTCCCCAAAACATTCTGTCCATACGTCTTACATTTGAAGTGTTCCAGGAACCAATGTTTTGATTAAAATCAGCAGCATCATGAAACATTTCAAAAAATGTGGTTGCGCCGGAAACATCCCAATTGGAAATATCCCCATTGAAATGAGTTGCACCATTAAACATTTGCTGAAATCCTGTGCCAGATACATTTGAAGTATTCCAATCCCAATTTCCCGAACCTGTGAGAGAGGTGGCATGGGCAAACATTCCTCCCATATTAGATACTGAAGATAAATCTGGGACATCGGTTGCGTTTAGAACAAGATTGGAACACCTATAAAAGGCCCGGTACATACTATCCCAGCTGGAAGTTCCCCACTGTTCTATGCTAAGAATTTTATCTTTATCGCCAGCACCATTAAAATAGATTTCAGGAAAACCATCCCAAGGCGTGCCGTCTGCACCTCCATCATTTCGCTTAATACGAATAGTATAAATTCCTTCATTACCCACACCATAATCACAAGTATAATTTCCAGTTATACCCGTTGCTTCATTGACTCCGTCATTATCGCAGTCTACATTATAATTATAACCGCCATTACTATGTGAAGCTAACCAATCATTGGTGGGAATGGTAAACTGATAATCCTCTGAATCTCCAGGATTATCAGTTTTTACTGTGATAACAAAGTCATCTGATGGTGCAGCCAGAGCTATTCCATGAAAAATTAGCATTCCCGCCAATACAAATAAAATTTTCTTTTTCATTTTTCCTCCTGCAAGATCTGAGACCAGAACTTTTCGGAAAATAATCCTGTGTTAATCTTGTCTAAGGAAGCAAAATACAGACCATTTATAAAAAACATCACAAAATGATTAGGTGCATATATAGGGTAACCTATGTAATATAAACCCAAATTTAGGCATTATCTGGAAGAAGAGTTAGATGGGGTTAAAAACTTTGGAAAAGAGCTTACTAAAATATAATACTCCATTATCTAGGATTAAAATGAGCTTGTCGCGAAGAGGATTGGATGGATTCCTCGTAACATCCCAATATAATAGGTTCTATTTAAGTGGCTTTTCTGCAAAAGATATGGGGATTGAAGAGTCTGCCGGGGCGTTGCTGGTGCTTCGAAAGGAGCACTATCTGCTGACTGATGGCAGATTTGCAGTTCAGGCTGCTGATGAGTGCCCTGGATGGTCAGTGGTGGTTTATAAAAAGGGATTAGCTCAGGGCATAAAATCAGTTATTGCAGATTTTTCCATAAAGTTCCTGGGCTATGAGCCACGTTTTATTGCGTGTGAGATCTTAGACAATATCAGAAAGGCACTTCCCGGTCTGGAACTTATTCCTTTGAAGGGAATAGTAGAAAGGATGAGGGAGAAAAAACAGCCTTGGGAAGTTGAAAGGATAAAAAAAGCTGTTTCAGCGGCAGAAAAGGTTATTGATGAGGTTTGGCGTTCTATACGTCCAGGCCATACTGAAAAAGAGATTGCTTTTATGATATTAAAGGGCCTATATGAGGAAGCAGAGGGTCCATCTTTTTCTCCAATCGTTGCCTCAGGGCCAAACAGTGCCCTGCCCCATGCGGAGCCTACAAACAGGAAGATCAAAAAGGGAGAGCCGCTGATTATAGATATGGGAGCCATTTATAAAGGCTATTGTTCAGACATGACAAGAACCTTGTTTCCAGGGAAAGGGCCAGATGAATTATTTGCAAAGATATATAGAATAGTGGCTAGGGCCAAACAGAAGGCTCAGGCTGCAATAAAGGCTGGTATAGTTGCAAAAGAGGTGGATGCAATAGCTAGAAAGGAGATCGAGAAGTCGGGATATGGCAAAGAGTTTGTACATAGCCTAGGTCATGGGGTTGGTTTGGCTGTGCATGAACCGCCTGCGCTCTCTTTTCGAAACCGCAAAAAACTTCGTTCTGGAAATGTGGTAACTGTGGAACCTGGAATATACATTGCTGGAAAAGGCGGGGTACGGCTTGAAGATATGGTCCTGGTAACAGAAAGCGGTTCCATCTGTCTCAACTCAAACAAATGGTATTATTAATATATTCCAAATTGAGGCTGCCATGGTGAATCATCAGGGTCAAGAGAGCCTCCATCAGCAGGACTTGAGCCTTGTTGAACACCTGGCTGAACTTCGCCGCAGGCTCATCATATCAGTGGCTGCTATCGCTGCTGGAGCGGTGTTGGCTTATGCCTTTATAGATCCAATTTTTACACTTTTTTCTCAGCCCCTTATGGATGTTCTGCCTCCTGATACCACATTGATTTTTACTTCCTATCCAGAGGCCTTTTTTACATATCTCAAGCTGGCCATAACCGTTGGAATTTTCCTGGCAAGCCCTCTGGTGCTCTACGAGATATGGGCCTTTGTTGCCCCTGGCCTATATCCTCACGAAAAAAGGCTTGCCCTTCCCTTTGTGTTTGCCTCTACTCTTTGTTTTGTGGGCGGAGGGGTCTTTGGCTATTTTGTGGTGTTTCCTGCAGCCTTTAATTTCTTGGCCCATTTTACAGGTGACTCCTTTGTGCTTTTGCCCAGCGTTAGCGAGTATTTCACATTGACAGTAAGGCTGCTTTTGGGTTTTGGGCTTGCCTTTGAGCTGCCTGTATTAATGGTGTTTTTGGGTCTCCTTGGCTTTATTGATGCAGCAATGCTGCGAAAAAACAGGAAATATGCCATCCTTATAATTTTCATCATAGCCGCAATCTTCACACCCACTCCCGATGTCTTGAATCAGATCCTGCTGGCCGGGCCCTTGTTGCTCCTATATGAAGTTAGTATTTTCTTTGTGTGGTTTGTAAGAAGAGGAAAAGAGTGACAACAATATGAAAATAAGACCTTGCATAGATCTGCACGGCGGTAAGGTGAAACAGATTGTGGGTTCAACCTTAAATGATGAAAGACCTGAGGCCGTGAAAGAAAATTTTGTAGCTGAGCAGCCTCCTTCCTATTTTGCCGATCTTTTCAGAAAGGACAATATGACTGGCGGCCACATAATAATGTTAGGGCCTGGCAATGAAGATGCTGCCAAAGAGGCCTTGGCCGCATGGCCTGGAGGCTTTCAGATAGGTGGTGGAATCAATGTTGATAATGCGGGAGTGTGGCTGGAAAAGGGCGCTGCTGCGGTAATTGTGACTTCATATGTGTTTGAAAAAGGCAAAATAAGGGAAGATCGTTTATTAAAACTTGAAAAGGCCGTTGGAAAAGGGCGGCTTGTGCTTGATTTGAGCTGCAAACGTAAAAATGGCCATTATTTTATAGTCACAGATAGGTGGCAGAATTTTACAGACGTAGAAATCAACGCGGAGAATCTGCAATATCTGTCTAAATATTGTTTTGAATTTCTTGTACATGCTGCGCATGTGGAAGGTAAATGCAAAGGCATTGATGAACAGCTGGTTAGTATATTGGCAGAGGCATCTCCCATTCCCACCACATATGCCGGAGGCGCCAGATCCATTGAGGATGCCTATAAGGTAAAGGAACTCGGCCGTAACAGGATTGATCTTACTATTGGCAGCGCCTTGGATATTTTTGGCGGCAGCGGTGTGGCATATGAGGAAATAGTGGCCTTCAATAGGAAGATGGGCAACGAAGGCTGAAGCCTTGTGAAGCATATAAAATATCAAGGGTTTGCCAACAAGCGAAGTGCTGTTTATGATGCCAGGATTATTAAAAAGACAGGGAATCTTATATGAGTAAATATAAAGCCAGAAAATTGTCTATAATTGGAGCTGGAGCAGTGGGGACTTCTGCTGCCCAATGGTCTGTACAAAGGCAAATAGCAGATGATATAGTCCTCTATGATGTTGTTGAAGGGCTTCCCCAAGGAAAGGCGCTTGATATAGGGCAGACAGCGCCTCTAAATGGTTTTGCAGGCAGAATAGCAGGAACCAACGATTTTTCCCTTACTGCGGATTCTGACGTGGTCATCGTTACGGCTGGCCTTGCAAGAAAACCTGGCATGAGCCGTGATGACCTGCTGGAAAAGAATGTCCAGATCGTCAAAGGAATATCGGAACAGGTCGCTTCATATAGTCCTGAATGCTGCTTAATTGTGGTAACCAATCCAATAGATGCAATGGTATATACCGCCTTTAAGGTGTCTGGATTTCCAAGGCAGAGAGTGGTTGGAATGGCTGGAGTGCTTGATTCTGCCAGGTACCGTGTTCTCATTGCCAAGGCCCTTGGGGTGGCACCTTGTGATGTTACAGCCCTGGTTATGGGTATTCATGGCGACAATATGCTTCCCATGATACGCCTTGCAAGCGTAAATGGCGTGCCTGTAGCCGATTTGCTCAGCAAGGAAGCTATTGATGAAATCGTCAAAAAGACTCAGTATGGCGGTGCAGAAATAGTTCAGCATCTCAAGACAGGAAGCGCTTTTACCACACCAGGCCTTGCTGCTGTTGAAATGGCAGAGTCGATATTGAAAGATTCAAAACGTGTAATGCCTTGTGCCGCCTACCTGGAAGGAGAATTTGGAATAAGCGGCCTGTTTATGGGAGTGCCTGTGGTGCTTGGCGCAGAGGGGGTGGAAAGGATTCTTGAGTTCCCTCTAACAAATGATGAGAAAGCTGCCTTGGAGCTTTCTGTAAATGCAGTGAAAAAACAGATGGAGGCCACCGGCCTTTGATATGTCTTCAGCCAAGGTAGTATTAGGGCTGGTAATCATTTGCCTGGCCACAATTGTTTTTTATGGTGCTCTGCATGAAGTTGCAAGAAGGCCTGCGCCCCCAAAAAAGGAACTTAAACCTAAAAAAATTCCAGTAAAGGTTCCCAAACCATTCTTGGTTCCATCTGCTTGGGATGACTTTCCTGATCCATACCAGTTTTGTGCTTCCAGCCGTACCATTGCTGAAGCACTGGAAAAAAATATTTCCTATTTAAAAAGATTGGATCAAACAAATAGCTTTTTTTTGGGAGGCCAGGAAATAAGAATTTCTGATCTTTTGGCCACCAGTAAAAGGCTTCAAAAAATTCTGCTGAAGTGTTCAATTGCAACACCAGATGAATTCAGGCAACTGTTCAGAGCAAATTTTAAAATATTTCATTTGATACCAAAGCAACAGGCAGAGGATGAAACCCGATTGCAAAATAAAAGGCCAATGCTGGTGACCGGCTATTTTCATCCTGAGCTGGAGGCCTCTTTTACAAGGAATAGCGAGTTTAAAGTGCCGTTATATGGGATTCCCAAGGATTTGATTGCCGTTTCCCTCAAAAGATTTGATCCAGCTTTGCCTGCGCGTACTATCATTGGCAGGCCAGATGGCAATAAATTGGTTCCATATCCCACCCGCTGCGAAATAGATTATGGGCCCGGCTTAGAGAATCCGCCTGTTCTTGCCTATCTGAAATCAGAAGTAGATGCACTTACTCTCCACATTCAAGGTTCGGCATTGCTATCATTTAAAAATGGGGAAAAGAGATATATCCACTATGCAGCAAGCAACGGCAGGCCTTATAAAAGCGTTGCAAGGTGGCTTATAAAAAGAGGTTATTTAAGGCCTGGGCAGGCAAATTGGCCTGGGATAAAAAAATGGGCATCAAACCATCCAGATTTGTTTCAGAGGGCTTTGTGTGAAAATCCGCGTTATATATTTTTCAAATGGGAAGATGATGGGCCTTATGGCAGCATGGGGGTTACCCTTACGCCTCTGGTTTCAGTGGCCCTTGATCCCAAAGTTTATCCCCTTGGTATGGTTGGGATATTGGATACCACCCTTTTTACCTCTAAAGGGAAAACGCCCTATAATACAGTTGTGGTTAATCAAGATATGGGAAACGCTATACGCGGTCCATATCGCCTGGATTTATATTGTGGACATGGAAAAGCTGGCGGAAGAATAGCTGGCAGACTCAAAACACCTAGCAGATTTTTTGTATTATTTAACCGTGATTAAGAATTTTAAAAAGATATCCCCTGCTGGCACAAAGAAGGATGGAGGTGGGTATGTTGGTCGTCTTTGTTGGAGATTGTACAGAGGGACCAGCAGGGGAAATTTAAGCTCACTTTGTATAAGTACGAAAATAGGACTATATCTTCATTTTGTCAAGATATTTTTACCACTGCTTGTTTCCTTATTAATCCTATTGAGTATAGCAGGCACAAGCAGTGCAACAACACAGAATAATAGAAACCCCAAGCCCTATATAGGCGAAGTATCTATTTCAAAGAAAGGCCGCTGCTTGGAGGCCAGTTTTAAATTAATAAATCCATTTCCCAAAAAGATCAAAGAAGCATTGGAAAGCGGTGTACCTATAAAATATAGTTTCAGTATTGAACTATCAACACCAAGATTCCTGCTGGACAAGAAAATCGCAAAGAGAAACATTGAAAAGACCCTATTGTATGATGCAATAAAGGGCGAGTTTAGGATTATTTCCAGCAAGGGCACTAGGATATTGACTGTCAATACCTTGAAAGAAGCTGAAAAAGAGGCTTTTTCCATAAAAAATTTTCCAGTTTGTACAATTTCCAAGCTTTCTAAAGGCAAGACCTATGTTCTCAAAATCCGTGCTGTGGCAGATAAAGGTAATGCATTTCTGCCATTTGAGGGGCTGATTGATATCTTTTCCCGATGGGGTTTTGCTACAAAGTGGCATGAGATCAAATTTACCTACTAACGAAATTGCCCGCCGTAAACGGGAACGCATTTTAATGCTGGCCAGCGGCATAGCTGTACTAGTGCTTTCCTGGGTGGAATATGCCCTTATTTCAGGTTCTGGGCCTTTTCAGCACGGCAGCAACCTTTTGATATTTTTTATCATTAACTTAAATACAATATTGATTCTCTTCTTGGGCTTTTTGATTATCCGGAATCTTGTTAAGGTGGTTTTTGAAGACCGGCAAAATATATTAGGTGCGAAATTGCGCACCAAGCTGGTGATAGCCTTTGTTTCCCTTTCTCTGCTGCCTACGCTGGCCCTCTTTTTTGTAGCATTTCAATTTCTCTCTACCAGTCTCTCATATTGGTTTGATGTAAGGGTGGAGAAGTCCCTGGAAAGCGCCATAATCGTTGGTAAAACTTTGTATGATGAGCAGGTTAGAGACGTAAAACTGCTATCCCAAAATGTTGAAAGGGCTATTGCTCTTCAATGTTTGGAAAAAGAAGGCATTCTTAATAAAGAATGCTTAAAAGGTATAGTAGAACAAATTACAATGCCTATATCTGGCCAGGGCGCAATCAAGCAGCCCCGAATGCACTCGCTTGAGGTTATCGATAGCAGCGGGAAAGTTTTATTTAGAAAGTATTTTTTGCCATTGGTAGATCCTCCACCTCCTATTCCCAAAATAATTCTTGAAAGGACCCGCAAGAAAAACAAGCCTGTGATAACGCCGCATCCTGTTGCAGCCGGTGAGTTAATCAGGGTGGTTTCTGCCCTGCCTTACACTGGAAGCAGGCCATTGTATTTTGTGGCAGTTGGTAAGGTGCTCCCTCAAGATATGATGGGCCTTTTGGATGACATCAGAACAGGGTATGAAGAATACAAGCAATTGCGGGTCTTTCAAAAACCTATCCACAGTGCTGTTACCATTCTTATGCTTGTGGTGACCTTTTTGATTCTTTTTGTATCTGTATGGTTTGGATTCCGTCTGGCAAAAACCATTACGGAACCTGTTCAAATGCTGGCCGATGCCACTCACAGGGTTGCCCACGGCAATCTTGATTTCCATCTTGAGGCGCCAGGTAGAGATGAGCTTAGTTCGCTGGTGCGCGCATTCAATACTATGACTGCTGATTTAAAAGAGGCACGGGCTAAGGCTGAACGGGCTACGAAACAGCTCAAGAAAAGCTATGCTGAACTTGAAAGGCGGCAACGTTATATTGAAATTATTTTGCAGAATGTAGCAGCAGGGGTGATCTCCATAGATCGGAGGGGTGTGGTCACCACAGTTAACAAATCAGCAGAAAACATATTGAATATATCAGCGGAAGAGGTGGTGGGCAGGCCATATCAGAATCTGTTATCCAAGGAATATGCCCAGGAGTTTGAAAAAGTGCGTGAGGAGTTGCTGCTCTCTGGGGGAGATACCGTCCATAGATCCATGCGCTTGGAAATAAATGGCAAACCTCTTTCCTTGCTGGTCAGTTTCACTTTGTTAAAGGATGCAGAAGGCAAAAGCCTAGGGGTTGTAGTGGTCTTTGATGACTTGACAGAATTAGAACGGATTCAGCGTCTTGCAGCATGGCGGGAAGTGGCAAGAAGAATTGCCCATGAAGTAAAAAATCCACTTACGCCCATACAGCTGTCGGCACAACGCTTAAGAAAGCGTTTTGGAGATAAGTGTTCTAAAGTGGAAGATAAGGAAGTGTTTGATAGGTGTACGAATACCATTATCTCACAAGTGGAAGATTTAAAACATTTGGTTAATGAATTTTCCAATTTTGCCAGAATGCCTTCTGCCAGTCCAGCTCCAGAGGATATCAATGAAATTGTAAAAAATATTCTGCCAATTTATCAAGAAATGCGCAAGGATATCATTTTTCATAAAAACTTACAGGAGGTTCCAAAGGCGCTTTTAGATAAAGATCAAGCGAAGCGTGCTCTAGTAAATATTATAGAGAATGCCATTTATTCCATGAAAGATGGAGGTGAAATAACCATAACAACTGGATATAATGTTGAAAAAGGAATGGTTTATCTTTCTGTTGCTGATACAGGTTCTGGCATTTCTGAGGAAGATAAACCCCGGTTGTTGGAGCCCTATTTTTCTAAGAGAGCAGGCGGAACCGGGTTGGGGCTTGCAATAGTTAATTCGATTATGCAAGACCATGGTGGCTCCATAACCATAGAGGATAATGTACCGCATGGAACCATTGTTACTCTTTGGTTCCCTTCGGCTGCTGAAGATGAGGAATAAACCAGTATGAAGAAACGGATTCTTGTGGTCGATGATGAATCCAAAATACTTCAAACAGTTGAAGATATTTTAAGAGATGAAGGGTTTATGCCTGTTTGTGCAAAATCTGGAGAAGAAGCATTGGAGATATTGGACAAGGAAACTCCAGATCTTGTACTGCTCGACATATGGCTGCCTGGAATAGATGGCCTGGAGGTCTTGCAACAAATCAAGGATAATTGGGCTTTTTTGCCCGTAGTGATGATGTCTGGCCATGGAACAGTTGAGACTGCGGTAAAGGCGACCAAGTTAGGGGCCTATGATTTTATTGAGAAACCTCTTTCCTATGAACAGCTTATCCTAACCATTAAAAATGCCTTAACCTTTTATGATATACAGGAAGAAAATGTCCTTTTAAGACAGAAAGTTGAGCCGCAGGCAGAAATAACCGGTGTTAGCCCGGCAATAGAGCAGTTAAAAGAGCAGATTCAACTGGTGGCGCCTACCGATGCCTGGGTCTTGATCCAAGGTGAGAATGGTACAGGAAAGGAACTTGTAGCCCAGACTATTCATCGTTTAAGCAGGCGGGCTGGGAAACCAATGATAGAACTCAATTGTGCTGCTATTCCTGAAGAACTCATTGAGAGCGAGTTGTTTGGTCATGAAAAAGGGGCCTTTACCGGGGCTTCTTCTATGAAGAGAGGCAAATTTGACCAGGCAAACGGCAGCACCCTTTTTCTTGATGAGATCGGCGATATGAGCCTAAAAACTCAGGCTAAAATTTTGCGTATTTTGCAGGAACAGCGTTTTGAAAGAGTAGGCGGAAATAAGACTATAGAAGTGGATGTGAGGATTATTGCTGCTACCAACAAAAATCTTGAAGAAGAGATCAAAAAAGGCAGATTCCGGGAAGACCTATATCACAGGCTCAATGTGATTCCCGTGGAAATACCGCCTTTAAGGCATAGAAAAGAGGATATTCCACTTCTTGTAAAGGTGTTTTTGGAAGAGTTCCAGAAAAAAAGCGGCAAGGCCAAGCAGATTTCAGATGGAGTGCTTGAGGCGTTTCAAAATTATGATTGGCCTGGAAACGTCCGGGAACTTAGGAATACAGTAGAAAGACTGGTCATACTTTCCAGGGGAGATGTTATCACAGAAGATGATTTGCCTTTGGCTTTTTTAAAGGGATCCGATAGTCAAGCAAAGGTTGTTGCCTCTCATACGGAGGACATTTTTCTGCAGTGCAATAACTTTAGGGAGGCAAAGTCTCTGTTTGAAAAGACCTATTTGACCCAAAAACTCAAGGAAAACGGTGGTAATATCAAGCGTACTGCCCAGGCCATTGGCATAGAAAGACGTCACCTTCATAGAAAAATTAAAGCATTGGGTATCAGTGTTTGAAATTTTATTTGAATCTGGGTTCTTGACCGCGCACCAACCGCTTCAAGTTATCCCGATGCTGCCACCAAATAATAGAGGCGATTACCCACGCAGAGAAAATATATGTCTGTTTATCAGGTCTTAAAAAAATAATAGAAATTGGCAGGAGTAAAGAAGCGACTAATGAGCCAAGGGAAACATATTTGAACACCCATACAGTTGCCACAAAACCTGCTCCTGCAATAGCAATAGATAGTGGATAAAGAGCAAGAAATACACCTGCTGCTGTGGCCACTCCTTTGCCCCCTTTAAAGCCTAAAAATATTGGAAAACAGTGGCCGATTACAGCAAAAATCCCGGTAATGGCAGCAAGATGATCTGCAGGAAGCGGCCCCTTCCAGAAGAGACGCACCAATAAAACAGGAATAAAACCTTTGGCCATATCAAGCAGTAAT
>Ga0256835_1000623_pt1 | contig 24882 bp, 28 predicted proteins | sample PIR30metaG_FD_185972 | JGI IMG/M metagenome (GOLD analysis project Ga0256835, IMG submission 185972) | Hydrothermal vent microbial communities from East Pacific Rise, Pacific Ocean - PIR-30 | ecosystem: Environmental > Aquatic > Marine > Hydrothermal vents | place: Pacific Ocean: East Pacific...
GGCGCAGTAGCTCACCCCCTTACCGTAGAACTCCATCTCCCCGGGAACCTCCAACCTCTTATCCTCGGCACCAGTCGCGATGATCAGGGCCCTAGCTGAGAACTCCTTACCGCTCCTCGTGTACACCTTCTTCCAATCACCCTTCAGGTCTAGCCTCACCACCTCCTCAGGGAATAGGATCTTAACCCCCGCCTTGCTGGCATGCTCGTGGAATATCTTGGAGAGCTCCTCCCCCGTGATGTAGGTGAAGCCCGGGTAATTCTCCACCACGGGGTTTATGGACACCTTACCGCCCGGTGTGTCCTTCTCTATGACTAAAGTTCTGAGTCCGTACCTAGCTAGGTATATGCCGGCCGTCAACCCGCCGGGCCCGCCGCCTACGATTATCACATCCCAGTCCCGGGGAAGTTCTTCCTCACTCTTGGCAGGCATGAGAAACGCTCCGAAGCTCATTTTTCTCCCTCCACCTTGGATCTCATGTCGAACTTTATCAACTTTAGTTTGGTCCCCTTCCTCAGGACCTCCTTCCCGTAGATGGAGCTGAGCTCCTTCAACAGCTCTTCCAGATTGGAGAAACCATCCTCCCTAGCGTGCTCGTCGGTCAGCTCCTCCACTTTAATTTCCGAGATCTCCCTGATTATGGCCTCTCCTATCTCCTCCTCACCGGCCTCCACCACGACCCTATCGCCAGGCTTCAACTTAGTTTCCCGCCTCAACGTGGTCCTCTTTTCCCCGCTCAGTATCCTTCCCTTGTACTTTCCCCTGAACTTGAGCTTCTTCATGGAGGATCACCCCTTCATCAGCCTAGACACGGTCGGGGGGACTATCCCTCCCCTCATCACCAGCGCCTTCGAGGAGAACCTGCCGACCGGCATTACTGGAGCTTTACCCAACAGCCCACCGAAATCCACCTCATCTCCCTCTTTGGCCCCGGGAACTGGGATCAGCCTCACACCCAAGGACTTATCCAGCACTATGCCTAAGGCCATGACATCCCCTATTATGGCCGCTATCACATGCTCCTCCACATCACCCGGCAGCACTATCATGTCTAAGCCGGTGCTGCACACCGCCGCCATGGCCTCTAAGGAGCTGAGGGCTAACGCTCCCTTCCTGACCGCTTCAGCCATTCCCAAGTCCTCACTCACCGGTATGAAGGCCCCACTCAACCCCCCGACGGATGAGGTGGCCATCGCACCGCCCTTCTTCACGGCATCCGTTAGTATGGCAAGCGCCAGTACGCTACCGGGAGCCCCGGGCTCCTCCACCCCCATGGCCCTCAACACATCCGCCACGCTATCTCCAACCGCTGGCGAGGGAGCTAGAGAGAGATCCACCGACCCGAACCTCACCCCTAACCTCTTAGCGACCTCTCTACCGACGAGCTCACCCAGTCTCGTGATTTTGAACGCGGCCCTCTTCATGGCGTCGTGCAGCGTCCTCAGGTCCGCATCCTCCAATGATCTGACCACATTCTCTATCACACCCGGGCCGCTAACCGCTACGTTGATCACAGGATCCTCCTCTCCCCTCCCGTGGTAGGCTCCGGGAACGAAGGGGGTGCCCTCGGGCGCATTGGCGAAGACTCCCAATCTCGTGCATCCCCTACCCTCGGTCAGGTCTGCGGTCCTCTTCACAATATTCCCCATCTCGTAGACCGCATCCATGTTTATCCCAGCTAGGGTTGAGGCGGCGTTCACCATGGCGGTGACCCTCTCGGTCGAGGACAGGGCCTCCGGTATCGATTTCACGACTCCTCTATCGCCGAGCGAGTAGCCCGATTCGACGAACGCGGCATATCCCCCTACGTAGTCCACGGCCAGATCATCAGCGACTGAGTCCAGCGCTTCGGCAACGGAGACTCCCAGCTTAAAGGCCTCCTCCGAGTCCCCGGCCTTAGCATCCAGTAACATGCTGATCGGAGTGACAGCTATCCTCTTTGTAACTATCTGCACCCCTAACTTTGATGATACCTCCTCCACAGCATCCTTCAATTCGCCGGCCCTCTCTTCAACTATTTCACGCACTCCTTCCGCTAAGTCGTCGTACCTGAGAGCCTCCATGATGTTGATACCCATGGTCACGGCTCTGATGTCTAGATGTTGAAATGACAGCATCTCAATTATTTCAGCCAGCTCAGAGGCATCGTATTTGGTCATTCCACTCACCCTATCAAACCTTCTGCATGTATCTGAACACATCCTCGTGGAGGACCATCACCCTAACCCCCACCTCCTTCCCCTTCTCCTCCAAACGGTCCCTGAGCTCTGAGAGATCGGAGATGGCCTCTGAGATGTCCACCACCATTATCATGGAGAAGAAGCCCCTCAGTACGGTCATGGATATGTCGACGATGTTCGCCTTGGCCTCGGCAAGCACTGAAGATATCGCAGCCACGATGCCCGGCTTATCAGCGCCGACGACCGTGACGACGATCATCTCCCCCATGGACACACCGAGGGGGTCGGAAGCACCCGCTTATAGGTGTGGCCCTCAGCGAGCACCCCAGTTATATATGCCCACCTCATGAAGGATGGATGGTCCTAATAGGCCCCTCGCTGATAGGGGGAAGGCTCAACCCTCCACCATCAAAGAGCTACTCCCATAGAGCTGTAGCGATCGCTCATCTCTCCGATAAACGATCGATACTGAACGGCGTATCCCTAGCCAAGGATGTGCTTGCCACGTTGAGGGCTGCGGAGATGATGGGTGCTTCCCTTCAAGTGAGAGACGGCGAGGGGAGAGCAGATATCGTGGTAGAACCCCCAGAGCGTCCCACGAACCCGGAAGACGTGATCTACTGTGGAGGATCGGGAACGACCATAAGATTCTACACTGCCATCTCGACCCTGGCCGAGGGAGGATACACAGTCCTCACTGGGAATGAAGGACTCAGGAGGAGACCGATGGGTCCCCTGATAGAGGCCATCAACTCATTGGGCGGATGGGCCGTAAGTGCGGGGCTAAACGGTCTGCCACCCATCATCGTGAGGGGAGGGGGGCTCAGGGGAGGAGAGGCTGTATTACCGGGAAACGTGAGCTCTCAGTTCTTCTCCGCCCTGCTGATAGCCGGAACCATGTCGGAGGAGGGCGTGAAGCTCAGGTATGAGGGGGAGCTGGTCTCCAAGCCCTATCTCGAGATGACTGCATACATGCTCACGAAGGCTGGCTCCCGCATTAAGCTGGAAGACATCCTCGAGGTCGAACCCGTCCGCCCCCAGGGGCTGAACATATCCATACCGGGGGATTTCGGTCTCGCGGCCCCGTTCATGGTCATGGCCTCCATCACAGGAGGTAAGTTAGAGGTCATTGGGCTAGACAGGGAGGTGCCACAGGCTGATGAGTTAATCGTGGACATCCTCAGGTCCTTCGGTGTCTCAGTTGAGTGGCACAACGGGTCATTGGTCGTTGAGGGGAAGCCTATGAAGCCAGCGACCTTGGACCTGAGGGATGCCCCAGACCTCCTGCCTCTCGCTGCGGTATTAGCTGTCTTCGCTAGGGGCAGGAGCGTGATAAGGGGTGTAGCCCACGCCAGATTGAAGGAAAGCGATAGGATAAGGAACATGAGGGTGGAGCTGGAGAAGGCAGGAGTTGATGTCAGGGAGCTGGAGGATGGTCTGATCGTTAATGGAACGGGAGGAGTGAGGAGGTGCCCTCCACTCGAGTCCCACAGCGACCACAGGATCTTTATGGCCCTGACGGCCTTGGCAGCGGCGTCCGAGGAAGGATGTGAGGTCAAAGGAGAGGAGTGGGTGGCGGACTCTTACCCTAATTTCTTAAAGGATGCTCAGAATCTCGGCTTGGTGATCTCTTGAGGCTCTACCACTTAGGGATCTCCGAGGGTACCCTTCCTCCCAGAGTACTCTTGGTGGGGTCCCGTAGGAGGGTCTCCTTCATCTCCGAGATGATAGGGGGAAGGTTGATGGAGGAGGGCAGACAGCTCATAGCAGTAGGGGCTTACAATGGAAAGGAGGTCGCAGCTGTCGACACGGGAATGGGTCCCTCCTCCGCATCGATAGTCGTCAGGGAAGTAATAGAGGCAATGAACCGCGGGGGGATCCTCATAAGGGCTGGGACCTGCGGCAGCCTCCAGTCTCACGTTGAGGTGGGGCATCTCGTAATATCGAAAGCTGTGATAGCTGATGAGCAGGTATCCAAGAGGATAGTTGGAGACTTTCCACTGATGTCCCACGAAGATGTTGTAAAGGCTCTGGAGACCGCGGCCGAGGAGCTGGGATATGAGAGAGGGAAGGACCTTCACACGGGAGTAACTCACACTAAGGATGCCCTGTATGAATTCGAGGATCCTGAACTATCTGTAGACCCGGAATCTGGAAGGAAGAGGATTGAGTTCCTGTCCAAGATGGGCGTCTTGGCTACTGAGATGGAGATGTCCGTGATCCTCGCCCTTACCCACTGGTACAATCTACGGGGAGGGATGTTGAGGGCCGGCGGTCTGTTCCTAGTCGTATCACCGTTCGTGGCGCGCGGCCTGACCTTCACTCATCCAGATCAAACCGACCTAGTGAAGGTCGCCCTCGAGGCCATTACCTCCCTCTGATCAGGCGTATTCCCTCCAAGTGTACCCGCACTTGGTACAGGTGTATATCCTCGTGGGCGGCTCGTCGGCGGCCCTAGTCTGGACTATCTCCAAGTAAGCCTTGTCATTACCGCACTTGGGGCACTTGGCCTCTACTATCGGTGCAGCTAGTTTCTTGCCCCCCTCTGCTATTATCACGCCATCGCTGTCGGAGGCGACCTTGGTAACTATGGCCGTTGACTTCCCCGGATTGCCCTTCATCTCATATCCACAGCTGGGACAGTAGTAGACGAGCTCCTTGCCAACTTTCTTGGGTCTCATGAGGGTTCCGCACTTGGGACAGAACATTTGGCCTCAGGGCATGTGGGAAGTAGTCTATTTAAGTTATGAGGTGGCGGACCATCCGATAGTGATGAAGGTCCTCAGGAGTGTCAGGAAGAAGAAGGGAAAGCAGCTGGCGATTATTGTGGATGGTCCCAACATCCTGAGAAAGGAACTGGGGATAGATCTTGAGGAGATACGCAGATTGGCTGAAGAGGAGGGGAGGATCCGCGTCGCCACCGTGGTTCTGGATAGGAAGGCGCCCGAGAAGCTGGTAGAGGCGGTGGTCAACGCGGGCTTCAGGGCCGTCATATCCACCGGGAAGGTCGAGGTGGACTTCACCATCGCAGCTATGGATGCCGTTTACAACGAGAAGATAGATTCCTTGGTACTGGTAGCCAGAAGCGCAGCCTATATGCCCATCGTCCACAGGGCCAAAGAAGAAGGGAAAGAGGTCATCGTGATCGGAGCAGAGCCGGGCTTCAGCACTGCACTGAAGAAGGCTGCAGATCTGTACATATCACTTCCATCCTCTCTCCCTGAAGATCTTACCCAGCCTAAGGGTTATGAAGAATACTGATACCGCAAATACCAGAGCCCCGAGCTGCATCATAAGGAACCTGAGCAGCCCTATGCTTCCCTCCATGTATTGGCCTATGAAGTAGAAGGACATCCATAGGGAGAGCACGAGACCGGCGCCCATCAGCTTCTCAAAGGCATTGACGTTTCTGTTGGCGAAACTCTCTATTGCGCTGCCGACGAACATCACAGTGAGGGAGAGGGCGATGAAGCCGCTCACCTCCTGGAAGAGCCTCGCCATTATGAGCTCCAGTGGGTAGTTCTGGGCCGCGAGGGAGGTGGCCCTGCTGTAGGAGAAGAACAGGGAGATGAAGACACCGAACATTCCCATTATGAACGAGAGCAGACCCACCTGCTTCCCGAAGTAGTTGACTCCCCTCTTGAGCTTGTCGGTCAGGTCGAACCCTTTATCTAGGAATATCAGCCCGGCCACCACGGTAGCTCCGATATATAGATATCTCTGCAGGTCCAATAGGGAGAAAACCCCTGCTAGGAGTAGCAGAGCCCCAGGAAGGCCGAATAAGAGGGCTCTAGAGGTGGGAGACTTCATCAGCTTCTCGAAGTACCTCTTTATGAGTATGTAGGTGTGCTCGATCTCCCTGCTCTGCTGTACTATCACCCTCCTGACGCTCCTTATGGGGGCGTACCTCATAAGGAGGGGAATGACCAGCTCATCGTCAGCTCCATCGGAGACCAGTATTATGCTGTCTGGCTTGAATTCTTCCACAACGATCTCTATCTGTCTCTTAATCTCCTCATCAGCTAGGAGCTCACTCTTGGGGTGGCCCGTAATGGTGACAACTTCGACCTCCGCCGGAGAGTTGGAGAATATTTGCTTAACCTCCTCGTAGACCTTCACGGCACCGAAGATGGCATTGGCGTCCGCTTCCGTTGGGTCGGCGAGGGCCAGCTTGGAGGCAGCCTCTATGTTGGCCTCCTTACCTATGACCGGGCCCTTAATGCCAGCTTTGACGCCCAGATCATCATCTCGGTCCACGCACACTACGAGTATCCTTTCGGGGGGCGACTTCTTTTCCATCTCCGCGAGAGAGGACCTTCACAACATAAAAAGTTCAACTGCTGGCAGGCTTCTCAAGCAGCCCGAGCTCCATGAGAACCTTCAGCTCCTCGATGGTGAGCTTCTCACCGGCCTTATACTTCTCCAGCGCCTCCTCGGCCAGCTTCTCCTTTAGCTTCCTCTCGACCTCCTTGTTGCTGGTCACTATCTTCTCAAACCTCTTCTTTATCTCCTCCTGTACTGCCTTCATCTCCTCTCTTATTTTATCCATCTCCTCCTTCATCCTGTCAACTTCCGAGCTCTTCTCGTTTATTATATTGCTCAGTTCATCTATTTCTTCCCTTATTTTATCCAACTCTTCCTTCTCCTTCGTTATGTACTCGTAGATCTCCTTCAACTGTCCCTTTATCTCCCCTATCTTCTCTCCAGAGTCTCTCACGAAGAACCTCCATCTCTCGGCCTCGGCCATTATCTCTATGAACTTCCTTTTCAAGGACTTGGCCCTATTGAGCTCCTGGAGCATCGCCTCGTACTGGCTTATCTGCATGACTATGTCCCTCTCCTGATCTTTGGTTAGGGGGGACGTCTCTATCCTCCTCTCCAATCTAGAGATCCTCCTCCTGAGGACCCTCTCCGGAACGCCCACAGAATTGACTATCTCCTCATACTCTTTCTTTATCCTCAGGGCTTCATCCCTCGCTTGCTTGAATCTCTCAAGAGCCTCCTTCCTCTCTTCCCTGAGCTTCGCCAATTCCCCCTGAAGCTTCCTCTTCTCCTCGATCTTTTCCCTTAACTTGGCTCTCCTCTCCCTTATCTTCTCAATGAGCTCTAACCTCCTAGCTCTCAGTTCCTTAAGCTCTTCTATAAGAGACCTCCTCTGCTCACGGAGTTCGGATAATTTCCGCCTCAACTCTCTTTCCTTTTGCTTCAGGGTACCAATGGCTTCCTCTACTGCGGCCATGCGGTCTCCTCCTGCCATTTTTTGATGATCAGGCTGATGTCCAACGATGCAACACGATCCCCTACTTAAAAAGTATTCGGTTGCCTTTGATGGTCCGGCGTCTCCTTGAGAAACTTTATAAGCTCTAAGGGCTGCCCGCGTCTTCTAAGCCCCGAGTGGGGGCACCCGACCACGCATTCCTTTTTAGAGATCTTCGGTCAAACAACATTATCTAGGAATGGGAGGGTTCATTCAAGCGCAACCCCCTCACCTCGATCATCGATCACAGGGTGAGACCCTTGATGTGGAACAGGGTAAAGAGAACAGCACCTCAAGCGGTTATCTCCGCCTTCTATGGTCTGGGAGACATCATAGCAGGCTTGATACTCTGGCTCTACTTTCCCACGGACATCAAATGGGCTGCCATGCTATATCCTCCCCTTATCGGGGCTAGAGGGGCCATTTCAGGTTCAGTTGCGGGAAGGCTGACCTCAGCCATAAACTTGGGTACAGTCGAGACCAACTTGAGGAAGGAGAACGAGAAGCTATGGGAGATACTGTCTACTGGTGTATCCGCTTCCCTTCTCGCATCCATAATGATCGCCCTCCCCTTCCACCTGATGGGGATCGATGTCGGATATCCGACTCTGCTTGCCATATCGCTAATCACGGTGTGTGGTGTTTCACTCATCCTTTTACCCCTCAAGATCGTTGTATCCTTCGAATCCTTCAAGAAAGGATTGGACCCCGATATAGTGGTCTACCCTCTCATCTCCACGGCGGCGGATATAGTGGTAACGGTTCTCTACATATATTCGATCAGAACGGCCGGTACCCTCATTAACTTCACCTTAGCCTCGATTGTGGCGGCGATCTCCGTCACGCTAGTCCTGAAGTGGTTTTCTAGAGAGTATCTGAGGATCCTGGCTGAGGTGCTAGCCGCGACAGTCATAGTGATAGCTATAGAGAGCATAGCAGGGATATTCCTCAAAGAAGCAGTTTCCATCGCGGATACCAGCCTTCTATTCGTTTATCCAGCTATGTTAACCGAGTTGGGGGATGCCAGCTCGATAATCGGTTCGATTCTCACGACTAGGCTCTTCTTGGGCACCCTCAGGAGGAAGATCCCCCTAGCAGACATACTCCCCGAACTCACCGGGGTGTTCTGGGTCTACCTAGGCTTCTTCTTCTTGATGGGAGGAATGCTTTGGATCCTGGGAGGGAACCCTTGGGTGAGCGTCCTGACCTTCCTGATTGCCTTCCCGATAATGCTGGTCGTGACCACTTCCGTCGTCCTGCTCACGAGTAGGAAGCTGGATCCCGACAACTTCACGATCCCGGTCGCCACGTCCACAGCAGACCTTGTAACCACCGCAACTGTGGCTTTTGTTCTCAGCTTACTATAAGGCTGGAGATCACGCTGGAAACCTTATCCGGATCGGGTATCCCGTACAAGGCAAGGAATGTCCTTGCTCGAGGGACATTCACCCCCCTTCCGCCAGCAACCCCCACTTCGAATCTGTTTACCTTCACCGAAGTTCCTGCGAGGGCCAGATCCTCCCCAACTCCTAGACCCGAGGCCGTAAGGGGGATGACCGTTCCGAAATTGAATATCCTCCCAAGCAAGGGGATCTCCACGACCACATCGTTTATCTTGTTGATTGGAAGCTCCCTCTTTCTGACGGACAGGAACCGCTTCTCCATGACTATCCTCCTGCTAGTCACGTAGTACCTGTGTCCCCTCCTGTAGAAGTCCACACTGAGGATTCCCATTAGGCCGAAGGCCACCTCCGGTACCCACGGGGGGTAACCATTGTAGTACATGTAAGTCGAGATGGCGGCCAGTAAAATGGAAGCGAGTGCCCATCTCCAAGATATCTTCACGATCGAGGCTACAACTAGGGGCACCACCAACAAGAGCCAGAGCATCAGCAACTCCCCTTGGATCGGGAAGAAGCCGGGAAGCTGTATATCGAGGGCCTTCGACCAGAGCAGCAGACCTATGACTAGCACGTACCCGTAGATGAGATATAGCCCAACGAAAGCGAGTGGATGAGGTCTAGCGTCGATTAGAAGCTCCTCTCCCCTGGCCAGCTTCATTTCCAATCCTCTGATCTCCCAACCTGCGGATTTAAACATAGCTCGACAAGACTCACTGTTATATTTCCCATCAGCCAATCCCTTACTATGCTCGTAGACCTTGGTATCAGAGTCAGCTGGTTGGCGAGGACGGGGTGGATGCAGTCCGGTGTGCCGCCCTCCATGGCTGAAACTGTATCTCAACACACATTTCTGGCCTCTCTCATCGCGTTAGACCTGATGAGGGAGCTGAAGAGGAGAGGGAAGACTTTCAGCGAGAATAAGGTGCTGAAGATGGTCCTAATTCACGATATAGCCGAGGGTGTAGTGGGGGATTTGCCCAAGTGGACTGGAGACCGTGTGAATAAGAGCGATCTCGAGGAGGAGGCGCTCTCAACGGAGATCACCCAAGCTGACCTCTTGGACCTCTGGAGGGAATACAGCGAGGGAAGGAGGATGGAGGCGAAGATTGCGAGGCTGGCCGATTTGATGGCCACTTGGAGGATGTCCATCTACTACAAAGAGCTCGGGTTCCCGGTTGACGACATAATGAGATCCACGGAGAGAGAATCTTTGGAACTGGCCGAGGAACTAGGACTCGTTATAGAGGGAGGGAAAAGCTAACGACAAGAAAAGCGGGGTAAAATGGGTACTGCAGTTCACAATTCGACTATATCGTCATACTTTGGACTGGCCTTAGGGGGCTTGTGGAACGGCTCTCTAAGCCTAACTGCCCTTTTGAATGCCTCCAAGAGTTCTTCATCCGATCCCCCGTTCCTCATTATTGAGAGGAAGTCGACGAGGTTGTCCTCTCTCCTTATACACGTCTTGAAGAAGCCGTCGGAGGTCACCCTTATCCTGTTGCATCTCATGCAGAAGAAGGGATTGCCCGTTCCCTTGACTATCTCCACCACAGCCCCACCGTCCAAGTAGTAGAGGGGCCTACCGTGGAGTTCCCTTATCTCCTTCCTCAGGGCTACCTTCTCCAATTCTTCTTCAAATCGATCGAGGCTGTAGTAGTATCTCCTGAGGCCGGGATCCATGTCCAAGAGCTCTATGAATTGGATCCTTATCCTCTTGGAGGAGGCGTACTTCACCAGATCCCAGAGCTCATTATCGTTGTACCCCTTAAGAACGGTCACGTTCACCTTTACAGGAGTTAACCCGCACTCTAGGGCAGTATCTACCGCTTTCAATGCCCTGTCAAGACCATCTACCCCAGTTATCTTCTCGTAAACATCCCTCCTCAGTGAGTGGAGACTTATATTCACCCTATCCAGACCGGCCTCCTTCAGGGAGCAGGCCCTCTCCGGGAGGAACCATCCATTGGTCACCAAGCTTATCTCCTCGACCCCAGCCTCTCGAATGCCCCGTACTATCTCCTCCAAGTCCCGCCTTATCAGAGGCTCTCCTCCCGTGATCTTAACGGTCCTTATCCCGTGCCTCACGAGCAACCTCACCAAGCGGGTTATCTCGGAGGGGGTCATCTCACCCCCCTCTATCTCATGTCCCTCCTTGTGGCAGAAGAAGCACTCGTAATTACAGGCGTTGGTGACAGAGATCCTCAGATTAGTGACAGGCCTACCCCACCTATCCAGCAGCAATTCAATCCTCTCCCTTCTCCCCCGCTTCCCCTCCCTTCAATTTCCTGACCACCACTACATTCTCTATTCTCGTAGTCGGGTAATTCCCGCTTTCATCCTTCTCCAAGTATTTCACCATATCCCAGACGGTCAGAAGTGCAACTGATGCTCCAGTCAGGGCCTCCATCTCGACTCCCGTCTGGGAGGTGGTTCGAACCGTTACCTCTACCCACACTCTCTCCTCCTCCAGCCTGAAGCTGACGTCAACTGCTGTTATGGGGATCGGGTGACAGTACGGGATGATCCTCGGTGTGTCCTTGACTGCTTGCACGGCAGCCACCCTCGCCACCGTGAGGACATCACCCTTCTTCACTTTGCCCGCCCTTATAGCCTCTATGGTCTCCTTCCTGAGCCTTATGCTTCCCCTAGCTACCGCCTCCCTGTAAACGTGAGGTTTCCTCGTTATATCGATCATTCTACCACCTATGTTTAATCATCCCTCCTCTACCCAGCGCTCCCCTCCCCCGACGAAAACCTCCTTCTTCCAGATGGCAGCGCTCCTCTTCACCTCATCGACCATCCACCTCGCGGCCTCGAAGGCAGCCTCCCTGTGCTCCGAGGCGGCTATAACGAGGAGAGCAGTCTCACCGACGGGGACCTCCCCCACCCTATGGAGGAGGGTGGCATCCACCAGCCCGAACTTCTCTATAGCCTTCCTCCTTATCTCCTCCAACGCTTTGCCGGCCATCTCAGGGTAGAAGTCGTAATAGAGAAACTTCACCCTCCCGTGGGGAGATGTCTCCCGTATCACACCCCTAAACGTCACGATGGCCCCCACCTCAGTCCTGCCCTCAGCCACTGATCTCATCTCGGCCTCCTCGTCTATGGGTCCCTCAACGATCCCTGATCTCCCCATCTAACCACCCGAAAATGTGGGTAGTATCGCTATAATATCGTCCCCCGATACTCTTCTGCTTAGATCCCTTTCTAGGGAGTGGTTAACCGCCACCATAACTCTACCCTTCGAAATCAACTCTGCGAGTTCGGCGTTCAGACCGTTGAGTAGATCCTCTATCGTACCCTCGAACTCCAGGGACTTCTCCCTCCATCCGAACCTCTCAGCTACCCACCCGTAGAGCCTCATCCTGACCATCACTCACACCAGCTCTATGGCTATGCTCTGTCCCCCACCACCGCCATGGCAGATCGTAGCTAGCCCTTTCCGTCCACCCTTTATCTGCAGGGCGTTTATCAGCGTAACGACTATCCTAGCCCCGCTATCGCCTAGGGGATGACCTAAGGCCACGGCTCCACCGAACACGTTCAACTTGTCCAGCGGTATGTTCAGACCCCTCGCCACGACGAGGCTGGCCAAGGCGAAGGCCTCATTGTGTTCGTAGAGGTCGAAGTCCTCTATCCTCATGTTTAGGTTCTTGAGCAGCTTCTGGGTAGCTGGAATCGGGGCCTCAACGAAGTCCTTCGGTTCCACTCCTGCAGAGGCGAATCCGAGGATCCTAGCTATGGGTTTGAGGCCCCTCTCCTCGACCACATCTCTGTGAGCCAGCACTAGGGCTGCGGCACCGTCGCTGAGCTGGGAGGCGTTAGCCGCGGTTATGGTCCCGTCGGGCCTGAACACAGGCTTCAGCCTGGCAACCTTCTCCAGACTCGTGTCAGGCCTTATACCCTCGTCCCTGTCCAGGATCACCTCGTCACCCTTCCTCACGGGCTCTATCTCCCTGGCGAAGTATCCCTTCTCCGTCGCCTCAGCAGCCTTCATGTGGCTGCTGACCGCGAACTCGTCGGCTTCCTCCCTAGTTATGCCCCACTTCTTCCCCGTGTCCTCCGCTTCCTCCCCCATGAGGAGCCCGGTGTGGGGATCCGTCAGACCGTCATGGACCATGATGTCCACAAGCTTCTCCCCGGCGAAAGCGAACTTCACCCCCCACCTCCACTTCGAGGGCAGGGTGTAGGGCGCCATGCTCATGCTCTCCATTCCACCAGCGACCACCACCTTGTTCTCTCCGAAGACTATGCTCTGGGCCGCTAGGGATATGGCCTTCATGCCCGAGGCGCACACCTTGTTGACCGTGAATCCGGGAACCGTGCTCGGTATGCCAGCGAGTATCGCCGCCTGCCTAGCCGGATTCTGGCCCACCATCGCCTGGAGGACGTTCCCCATTATCACCTCATCCACATCACTGGGATCGAGGCCGGATCGCCTGACAGCGGCCTCTATGGCTATGGCCCCGAGCTTCGGGGCTGGCCAGGTCTTGAGACTCCCACCAAACTTGCCTATAGGTGTTCGAGCGATACTAACGATGAAGACATCCTCCAAACCCATGGGCATCACCTATAACTCAAACTCACATACTTCTCAGGGCCTTCCACCCGAGCAGAAGGGCCGACAGCAGGGATATCCCCTCCTCAGAAAACTCCTTCCTCAGGAAGGAGTAGAGATTCTCCTTAGGCTTACCATCAACCAAGAAGAGGTGCTCCAGCGTTTCCACCGCTATCTTCGGTATAGAGGAGTAGAGCCTCTCATCCTCCATCAAATCGACCGCTTTCTTGGCGGTCTCGAACTCCCTGAGCATTCCCGATGATAGGATCTCCTGATACTTGCTCAGGGATCTGGCCGAGGTGTCCCCACTCTCTAGGGCGTGATGCACCGCCTCCGCCGCGGCCCTGGCGCTCTCAATGGCGAAGTCCATTCCTCTGACCGTTACGCCATAGTTAACGCAGAAGCCGGCCGCATCACCGACGACGACCATTCCATCGGTGTAGAGCTTGACGCCCCGCATGAACTGAGTCTCGGGTATTATGTGGGCCGAGTACTCCACGAGCTTCCCTCCTTCCAAGTATCTCCTGATCATGGGGTGCGACTTAAACTTCTCCGTGACCTCCCACATGGCCGTGGATATCTCGGAGACCTTGGAGGCTAGGGACCCTATTCTCATCACCACGCCCAAGGAGACGCTCTCCTTATTGGTGTAGATGAATCCCCCGCCAATAACTCCCTCGGTCAGGTCTCCCACGTAGAGCTGAGCTGCGCCCTCATCCTCGGAGAGACCGAACCTGTCCTCTATAACCTCCTTAGGTAGCTCTATAACCTCCTTAGCTCCGACGGCGAAGTCCTCCTTGGATAGCTTCGGCCTAAGACCGGCTTTCTCCGCCATGAAGCTCAAGGCACCGTCCGCTGCTATCACGACCTCAGCTTCCATCTCCTCGTCGCCCTCTGCCACTATCCCGACCACGCGACCATCTCTGATGAGGGGTCTCTCGACCTTGAAACCGGATATCACCTCGGCACCGGCATCCTCAGCCTTCTCAGCCAGCCACTGGTCGAACTTGGCCCTGAGCAGGGTGAAGCTCCTCCCCTTGGGCCTGGTGCTCAGCCTTATCTCCACCCCCCTTTCGCCGTGAAGGAACCCCAAGACCTCCTTCGTCACCTCCCTCTCCACGGGAGCCTCCTTCCAGAATTCCGGGAAGATCCTCTCCAGCGACCAGGAGTAGAGCCTCCCCCCGAACATGTTCTTGGCTCCAGGTCTCTTCCCCCTCTCCACCGTCAGTACAGTGTGCCCTCTCTTCGCTAAGAGGTAGGAGGCGACGGAGCCGGCCGGCCCCGCGCCCACCACTATGACGTCGAAGTCCGCCAACTCAGCCACCCTTAATCTCCTTCAACTTCTTCGTGAGGACGGGGAGGAACTCGTACAGGTCCATGACGACTCCATAATCGGCCTGCTCGAATATGGGTGCCTTGGAGTCCGTGTTCACCGCGACTACGACCTTGGAATCCATTATACCGGCAGCGAACTGCTGCTGACCTGAAGCTCCGACCACTATCAGGAGCTTGGGAGCTATCCGGACACCGCTGATTCCTATCCAGACCTCCTCCTCCATCCACTTCAGGTCCGCGGCTACGGGTCTGGTGGCTCCCACCACCCCTCCCAGCACATCAGCCAGCTCGTAAGCCAGTTTGAGGTCCTCTTTCTTCCTGAATCCCCTACCCACAGCCACTACGATTTCCGCCTTGTCGAGGGGAACACCGACTTTAGGCTTCTCCTTCCTCTCGATGACCTCCACCCTCCTCTCTATTGAGGGAGCGCTGACCTCCCTTACCGAGGGCTCACCCTCCTCTGGAGGCTTGAACTTACCCTTCTGGACTGATATCACGGCGGGAAGGCTCATCTCCTCCACGGCTATGGCCTTACCTCCGAAGGTCATCCTCTCGACCACGAGCTTCCCGTCCTCCACGGACAGGGAGGAGACATCGACCGCCGAGGAGGCTCCCAGCCTGTGGGCCACCTGACCCACCAGCTCCCTGCCCCTCCTGTCACTGGCCAGGAGCACGACCTCATAATCGCTCGCAAGCCCGCTTATCAGCTCGACTAATCCCTCCTGATCCCCGCTGTCCAGCCCCTTGCAGAGCAGGACTTCCTTAGCGCCCTTAACCTCGTTGATCCTGCCCTCCTGATCGGAGGTCACGAGAAGGGATACATCCCCCAGCTCCCTACCGGCTGATACGAGTTCGAGGGCCAGATCCATGGAATGAGAGAACGCTAGGACCTTCATCTCATCCACCCCCTCACAGGACTCCCTCCTCCTTCAGGGCCTGAATCAGCTTCTCTGCCGCCTCCTCAACGTCTCCTTCTATCACTATCTGCTTCCTCTCGACTTTCGGAACCTTCAACTCCCTAATCGTGAGTTTGGGCTCAACAGGAGGGGAGAAGTCCTTCTGATCCAAGGGCTTCTTCTTGGCCTTGACTATCTCGACCAGCTTGGGTACCCTAGGCTTGTTTATCTCTTGGGTAACGCTTATCACGGCGGGGAACTTGACCCTCACCACTTCCTCAAAGTCCTCCAAGCTCCGGGTCACTTTCACGTGATCCCCTTCTACCTCGATGGCGGTTGCGTAGGCCACGTAAGGCCAACCGAGCTCAGCAGCCAGCCTAGCCGGAAGCAGGCCCGAGAAGTTGTCCTCGCTACCCTCAGCTGCCAAGACCAGTCCGAACTTGTCCCTTATCTCCTCAGCTAGGGCCTTGGCTATCACGTACGTGTCGCCCTTTTCGGCACCCTCTCCCATGATCAGCACCGCGCCATCTAGCCCCATGGCCAATACCCTGGTGAGAGCCTCCCTCGCCTCCTTCTGCCTCTTCCCTGAGGCGCCCCCAGTTGATAGCATGATGGCGATGGCCTTCCCACCGAGCTTCTCCTTCAGTCTGACGGCCTCCTCCGTAGCATTGAGCTCTATATCTCCCGCCTTCGTGGGAGCGTCCTCTATGTAGATCTTCCCGGTATCCTGATCTACCCTGAGCTCTTGAACGTCAAGGGATTGCTTAACGAGGACGGCTATATCCATAATCGCCACCGCGCTGGCCCGGGACCGAAATATCAAAAAGTTGATTAGTTAAACGGGAAGGCACGTGATGGTGTGAGACAATGTCTAAGCTCTTCGGCCTCTCCATAGAGGACAAATTGGCCGCGACTCACTTCGAGGTGGACGATAAGCCCCATATATGGATAAAGGACCAAGAAGTCTGCAGAAAATGTTCGGAAAAGCCCTGTCAGGTGGCCTGCCCGGCCAAGCTGTACCAGTGGAATGAGGAGACCAAAGAGATGCTGTACAACTATGAGGGCTGCCTGGAGTGCGGTACATGCCTCCTGATATGCCCCCACGATAATGTTCACTGGAGCTACCCCTCAGGTGGAATGGGGGTAGTCTATAGATTCGGCTGAGGAATAACATATCTTATATTTTACAAAACGATGCTGTCATAATTTTTAAGCTTCCGGCAGATGCTACGCCGGGGTGCAACCCTTTGGTCGATTTCGGTTTCACTGAAGAGGAGGAAGTATTTAGGGAGACTCTTAGGGAGCTTCTCTCCGAGGTATTGGCCCCTAGGGCTAGGGAAATAGACACGAAGTGCAGGATCCCCGATGAGGTGATAAAGACCCTCGCGGAGAACGGAATCCTTCTCCTAACGGTCAAGCCAGAATACGGTGGTCAGGGAGCCAGCTGGGTCATGGGAACTATAGCTACTGAGGAGCTGGCCCGAGCTGATCCCAGCGTGGCCACAGCAGTGTTCCATCTGGTCGAGGCCTCTTGGGGGAAGATCGTCGAGAGGTACGCGAAGCCCGAGCTGGCGAAGGAGATCCTGAGCAGAGCTGCTAAGGGAGAGGGATTCGTGGGCATAAACTCCACTGAGCCCCAGAGCGGCAGCGATGTAGCTGGGTTCAAGACGCTGGCGAAGAAGGAGGACGGTTACTGGGTGCTCAACGGAGAGAAGACCTTCATAAGCGGGATAGTGGAGGCCAAGGAGCTAGACGGGGGATACGTCACTCTGGTGAAGACTAAGCCGGAGGCCGGATCCAGGGGGATGAGCATTGTCTGGCTTCCGATAAACCTGCCGGGAATAGAGACGGGTCTCTTCGAGGACATGGGTAGGTGTGGAATAAGCACGGGATGGATGAGGCTGAACAACGTAAAGATACCGGAGGACTACATAATAGGAGAGGTCAATGAGGGATTCGGCATAGCAATGGAAGGATTCAACAGGGCCAGAGTCTTTGTGGCAGCTGGATGTACTGGCTCAGCCATGGGCATGTTCGACTACACTAGGGAGTACGTGAAGAACAGGGTGGTGTTCAACAGGTCTCTAGCTTCCTTCGAGGGGATACAGTTCCCACTGGTGGACTACTACTCGAAGCTCGAGGCTACCAGACTCGTCATATACAAGGCCGCGTGGATGATAGACCAGTTCGATCAGGGCAACGTGACACTGAAGGAGGCCGGACTGTGGGCGGCCATGGCCAAGCTGCTGGCCCCGGAGTTGTCTGTCGACGCCATAAAGGAGTTCATGAAGGCTACCGGAGCTTACGGATACACGAAGGATACACCGCTCGAGATGGCCTTGAGGGGAGTAATGAGCTACTACGTGGGAGCGGAAGGCGGCCAGAACATAATGAGGCTGATAGTTGGGAGGTTCCTCTTCGGAAAGGAGCATCTTCCGTACAAGAAGTGAACAGCGGCCTCAAGTCCCTATACCTCTCTCTTTTTAAGTTAATTAACTTCAGCCGGCCTTCTCCAAGGTGATCCAAGCTGCTGAGGGTGAAGGAGATCTCCTTAGATGGGGTCAAACTGATCGGATTAGAGGTGGACCTGCCTAACTCGCCGCCCCTCATCCTGATAAAGGGGAGTAAGGGCTTCGCCATGTGCGGGTTCCTGAACATGGAGGCCGCTGACAGGGTGGGAGTAGCGGCGGTCATGTCCAGCGGCGTCAACAGCGTGGAAGACCTTTTAGAGGCTCCGGTTAAGGGAGCTACCTCCAAGGCGTTGGAGATGGGTGCTAAGATAGGTGAGAAGGTCTCCGAGTCCCTGAGGAGGATAGAGATGGAGTAGGTGAGTGATGAAGTACAGATGCATCAGGTGCGGTTACACGACTTCGAGCTTCTCAGCTAAGTGCCCGAGATGCGGATCCCCTATGGAGATAGTCTTGGGTCGGAGGGAATGGTCACTAGACGAGGAGGAACCGTCCATATGGAGGTACAGATCTCTACTTCCCGATCCCAAGAGAAGGGTGAGCTTGGGTGAGGGGCTCACGCCCCTCAGGAGGATCGGGGGCATACTCGTGAAGGACGAAACTAGGAACCCCACAGGTTCATACGTCGATAGAGGATCCTCAGTCCTGGTCAGTTGTTCAGATCTACCTGAGGAATTGGAGCTCGACTTCTCTCAGGACATAACGGTCTCCATCTCCACATACCTGCTGGAGTCCGGTGTGAAGGTCAGGGTCAGGGTGGATCCCAGCAGCGTGGAGCTAACGGAGCTGCTCTACCTCTCCAACTTGGATGTGGACATATCCTTCGATGGGGGTGGAGGAAGGGCGTATGAGAGTCCCTTCATGATAGAAGGCTTCAAAACGATAGCCTTCGAGATATACGAGGCGAAAGGAGGGGCTGATGGTTTGGTCATCCCAGCGGAGTCAGGAGTCTTGGCATACGGGGTGTGGAAGGGATTCTCCGAGCTGGAGGAACTGGGCCTGTCCGGGATTCCCCCCATATACCTAGCTTACCACGGGACCGTCAAGACGGGGCTCCTCGAGGCCTTGGAGAGCAGGGGTGTGAAGTTAGTTGAAGTGGACGCTGCCAGCGCATTGGAGTCGCTGGTCCAGCTAGCGAAGAAGGGAGTGTACATCAAGCCGGTAGCTGCCAAGGCGTACTCCCTAGCTAAGGAACTTGGGAATGATGTAATAGCCGTACTCACCGGGACCGGCCTCAGGAAGTGGGAACACAGAGTGGCTACGAGGCCCCTCACCGAACTCCAGGCGAGAGTGCTGGATGTCCTCAGGGAGGGAGGGGAGATGACCGCCTACCAGATATGGAGGAGGTTGGATGACGTCTCACTCCAGGGCGTTTACAAGGCGCTCTTGAAGCTGGTCGAATCGGGGATGGTCGAGACTAGGAGTGTGATGATGAAGCGGAGGAAGATAAGGCTATATAGGGTCATGGAATCCAGTCGATGAGATGGATCCCAAGGAGAGGCTCAAGGAATCCCTAGTGGACTTGGATGAGGATTCCTTCTTCGAGGCGCTCAAGGACCTTTTGGCTAGGGGAGAAGATCCTTGGGACATAATACTCGGTCCCATGAGCGAGGCCATGGATGAGATAGGAAAGCTCTACGAGAAGGGAGAGTACTTCATAGCGGAGATGCTCGTGGCGGCTGACATATTCAAGAAAGCCCTCAAGGAGATGGGTATCGAGGAATCCGATAGCGAGTCCTCCTTAGGTGTAGTGGTCATAGGTACCGTGAAGGGGGATGTCCACGACATAGGGAAGAGCCTAGTTGCCACGATGCTGAGGGCTTCGGGTTTCAAGGTGATAGATTTGGGGGTGGATGTGGATGCGGACAAGTTCATCCAAGCGGCTAGGGAGCACGATGCGGATATAGTGGCAATGAGCGCCCTGCTCACGACCACCAGAAACTACATGAAGACAGTGATAGAGAGGCTGAAGGAGGAGGGCCTCAGAGACAAAGTGAAGGTGCTGATAGGGGGCCTGTCCACATCCAAGGAGTTTGCTGAGAAGATAGGAGCCGATGGATGGGGTAAAAATGCCATAGAAGGAGTAGAAGTAGCTAAGAGACTTCTCGGCGTGTCAGCTGATGGATGAAATGAGACGGAATTAACGGAAGTGAGCATAGCGGCCCCATTCTCCAGTTACGTGACGGATTCCTCCCGTACCTCTCTACCCGTAAGGTATCGTGCGGATCGAACAGGGTCCACCGGGTCTGATCATGGACCCGTAAATGACTTTTATTGTCAGGTGTAAGTCCCGGTGACATGCGGGTCAGGGGTGGCGCGGTCGGCATAATCGCTATACTCACCGTGGCGGCCCTGTGGGGAGGTACCTTCACCGCCATGAAGTCGGCATTCTACTCGGCGGACCCCATGCCGTTCCTCCTCACTAGGTTCGCTCTGGCCCTCCTGATACTATCCGTTCTCTATTCCATCAGGGGAAGAAGGCCGAAGCTCTCTCAGATAGGCATGCTAGCTGGTCTCATGGTGTTTCTGGGGTTCGCCCTTCAAATGGAGGGTCTCACAGGGATCTCTGCCACTAAATCAGCTTTCATCACGGGATTGAACGCGCCCCTCGTCCCTCTATTCGAGCTGATCCTCTTCCGGAGGAGACCCAAGGCTAGAGCCGTCCTTGCAATATTCCTTGGGGTCTTCGGACTGGCCCTCCTGACGGAGGTCGTTCACGGGATGCCACTCGCCACGGGAGATATCCTAACACTCGGATGCGCCGTGGCGTGGGCCCTCCAGATAGTGGTAGTCGATAGAGCTTCAAAGGTACTCTCACCGGATGATGTGGCCTTCAACGAGTTCCTCGTTACTCTTGCACTTGCTCTAGTGTCCGTTCCAGTGCTGGGAGAATATAAAATACCCTTAGATCCTGTGGTGATCGCGGCAGTCCTGTATTCTGGGATCCTAGCCACGGTGGTAGCGTTTTACCTCCAGGCATGGGCCCAGGAGAGGATCTCACCCGAGTCAGCTGCCTTGGGCCTCATGGCGGAGCCTGTATTCGCATACGCATTTGCCTGGCTCCTGCTGGGTGAGTTTTTATCCCCACTCCAGCTCATCGGAGCGTTGTTGATCCTCGTATCGATACCTCTGGCCAGCTAGCTCCCAACAGCATTTATAACGATCCTCACCAACCTGACATGGTGCAGTCATGGGTCAGGCCGCGGGGCTATCCAAGCTGCTCAGGAAGATAAGATGGGAAATGGACGCCTTCTCTTGGTCACAGCTGATCATAGTCCTGGCCTCGTTCACCGCGTTCCTCATAGTCCCCTTGGGACTGGTGATCGTGAGGTCCTTCTACTCTTCATCCGGCGGCTTCTCCCTCTACTGGCTCCAGACTATACTCACGGACCCCTTTTACTTCCCGCTGAGACTGAAGCTACTGAATCAATTCCCCTTCATCTCCTTGGAGGGGATAAGGGGAAGCCTCTACGAGGTGGTGAAGTACCAAACTGCCTCGGGAGAGGAGACGATCGTCCTGCTGACTGGCTGGGACATGGGGGTCATACCGAACTCCCTAGTGGTGGCCACCTTCACGACGCTCTTCTCCACCGTTTTGGGCTTCACTCTCGCCTTCATATTCGCCAAGTACAAGTTCCCCGGCTCGGAGGCCCTCAGGATAGTTTCCCTGATACCCCTGCTTTCCACGCCCTTCGTGGGAGCCATAGGCCTTAAGAAAATGATAGTGGCCGACGGGGTCCTCAACGTCCTCTTCTATGACATGTTACACCTGCTCCCCTTCAAGATAGAGATCACCGGACTCCCTGCAGTGATACTAGTCCAGACCCTCCTGTTCTACCCCATAGTGATGCTGAACTCCTACACCGCCCTGATAAGCGTCGATCCGACGCTGGAGGAGCAAGCCATCAACATGGGGGCGAGCGGCTTCAGGCTCTTCAGGACCGTGACCCTGCCACTCGCCACTCCCGGAATAGAGGCCGGCGCCCTTCTCGTATTCATCCTATCGCTTGAGGATCTGGGCACGCCCATAGTGTTCAAGGGGACGACGGCCGAGAAGGTCCTGACCTTCCAGATATTCAACAGGATCTTCACGCCAGCAGGCCTCATCTCACAAGAGGCCACTACCTTGGCGATGATACTCCTCGTCATCTCAGGTTTAGTCTTTGTCGGCGTGAGGAGGTACGTCAGCCTGAAGAAGTACGCGATGCTGAGCAAGGGAGGCACTTGGAGGCCCAAGAGGAAGAAGCTGTCGCCTGCGGTAACTTTACTCGTGTACCTATTCATACTGGGGGTTCTCTTCTTCGCCACTCTTCCCCACATAGGCGTGACCCTCCTCGCCTTCGCCAAGCAGTGGGGACCGACCCTCCTACCATCCAGCTTCACGCTCGACAACTTCATAGCAGTGCTGAGCGATAGGGAGGCTAGCAGATGCATAATGAACAGCCTAGTCTACTCCTCGATAGCGACCCTCTTCATGGTCGTGCTGGGTGTGAGCGCCGCCTACCTAGTCTCCAGGAAGAAGTCCCTCCCGGGAATAGAGGCCCTAGACCTCCTCGTGACCATACCCATAGCGGTCCCGGGAATAGCAGTAGCCACCGGACTCTTCCTGACCTACTTGGGTACTCCCCTGAGCCCCACCATAAGTGGAGCCCCTCTGCTGATCGCCTCCTATACCGTAAGGAAGATCCCGTTCACAGTGAGATCCGTGTTCTCAGGACTGGAGCAAACGGATAAAACGCTGGACGAGGTGGCTTGGACCGTGGGGGCCAGCAAAACGAGGACGTTCTTCTCCATAGTCATGCCCATGATCCTCCTGAACGTCTTGGCCGGAGGGATGCTCTCATTCATCTACTCCATGTCGGAGGTCAGCACGGGCATAGTCGTCGGGGATGCGAACCACAGGGACGCTCCAATGACCTGGAAGATGTACGACATGCTCTTCCATGGACTGGCGGGCGGCACATTCCAGCCCGCTGCTCTGGGCTTCCTGCTCATGACCCTTCAGTTCATCTTCATAGTGGGAGCTAATCTGCTCCTGAGGAAGAGGGCTACGGCCCTGATAGGTGTGTGAGGTGGTCTTATGGTATCTATAAGGACCGTGAACCTGACGAAGGTCTTCGGGGATGTTGTGGCCGTCGATCACGTCAGCTTGGAGATAAGGCACGGGGAGTTCTTTACCCTGCTCGGACCATCGGGCTGCGGCAAGACCACGTTCCTCAGAACGATAGCCGGGCTCGAGATGGCCGACGAGGGGCGCATCTACTTCGACGACCAGGACATAACGGACATGCCCGCCCATCTGAGGGGGACGGGGATGGTATTCCAGAATTACGCCCTGTGGCCCCACATGAACGTCTTCGACAACATCGCCTACGGATTGAAGATAAGGAAGGTCCCCAAGGAGGAGATCAGGAGGAGGGTCAAAGAAGTCCTCAAGTTAGTGAAGCTCGAGGGCATGGAAAACAGGACGCCGCACCAACTTTCCGGAGGCCAGCAGCAGAGGGTAGCCCTGGCTAGGGCGCTGGTGATAAACCCGAGGGTCCTCCTGTTCGACGAGCCGCTCAGCAACTTGGATGCCAAGCTGAGGATAGAGATGAGGGCGGAGCTCAGGAGGCTGCAGAGGGAACTCGGGATCACGGCCATCTACGTCACCCACGACCAGGAGGAGGCCATGAGCATATCCGATCGGATAGCCGTGATGAATAAGGGCAGGATAATGCAGATCGGCACGCCCAAGGAGATATACAAGAACCCGAGGAACGAGTTCGTCGCCAGGTTCATAGGTCAGGGCACCTTCATCCCCGGTGAGGTCGTCTCATCCGGTGAGGAGCTGGAGGTACGACTAGAGAGCGGTAAGGTGGTTAAAGCCGTTCCTTCTCACCCCGACGTGAGATTGGAGGCCGGGGATAAGGCCCTAATCATGATAAGACCGGAGTCCTTCACTCTGGAGCCGGGTAGGGGGTACAACGAGTTCGAGGTGGAGGTCTACCACATATCCTTCTTGGGCGACTCCCAGATGCTTCAGGCCAGCAACGAGGTTGAGAACTTCATAATAGAGGTAGATCCCGATCTGGAGATAAGTGTGGGACAGAAGTTGAAGGTTTACGCCCCGCCGAAGCACACCCTCGCCATCAAGCTCTGACCCCGGGATCACCGCCTTCTCCTTTTCTATCTAGGAGCCGGATCATCGCCCCCGCAGCTAGGCTGAGGATCGAACCTGCTATCATGGTCTCCGTCAACCCGAGGAGACCCATGAGAGTGCCTCCCATGTAGTTCCCCACCGCCTCCGATATCGAGCCGAGGGACGAGGGAACTGACACGGCCGAGGCCTTCTCCTCGGGAGCTAGCTCCATTGCCAATGCGTTCCTGGATGAGTAGTGGAAAGGGAATATGGGGATAACCATGAGCAGGGCAAGCAGCGCGAGATCCTCAATGAAAGCGGCGATCGAGAAGTAAGCGGAGTACACGAGACAGGAGATGAGGAAGCTCCGCGCTCCTCCAAGCCTGTCAGTTAACTTGCCGTAAATGGGTCCGGTCAACGTGCCGAAGAGTCCAGCTGCCGCTATCAAAAGACCCATGAGCGAGTTAGATCTTCCCGAGGCTTCAAAGACCTTTATCGAGAAGGCCACGTAGAATACTGAGATGGAGAGGCTCGCAGTAAGGAATATGGGAACGTATTCCCTGGTCCTGCCTGGGAATTCCAATTGAATGGTCCTCCTCAGGGCGCCCTTGATGTCCAGAGATCCGCGAAGCTCATCCTTAGCCAGCATGAAGAGGGGCAGGGA
>Ga0256835_1000624_pt1 | contig 24870 bp, 19 predicted proteins | sample PIR30metaG_FD_185972 | JGI IMG/M metagenome (GOLD analysis project Ga0256835, IMG submission 185972) | Hydrothermal vent microbial communities from East Pacific Rise, Pacific Ocean - PIR-30 | ecosystem: Environmental > Aquatic > Marine > Hydrothermal vents | place: Pacific Ocean: East Pacific...
TCGTCCATCGACGGCAGGTCGTCGAGGATCAGGGACGCCGTGTGGACGGCCTCCACCACCGATCCCAGCCCGAGGCACCGCTCCGGGGCGACGCGGAACAGCTCGCCGACGAGCACGAGGAGGATCGGCCGGACCCGCTTGCCCGGCGACAGCAGCGCCTCCGCACAGGCCCGGTCGAGGCCGCACGAGGTGGCGAACCGGACCGCCGCGAGGCGGCCGAGCTCGCCGTCGACCTGCTCCCGGCGCTCGTCGAGGAGCGCGCGGACGGCCTCAACGGAGCGCGGCGATGGCCTCCTCCTCGCTGTCGTAGACGTCGAAGACCGTAATCAACTGCGTCACCTGGAGGATGTCGTTGATCTTCGGGGAGAGCTTGAGCAGCGCGAGCTTCCCTCCCTGCCGGGTCACCGTCGTATAACACGAGACCATCTCGCCGATGCCCGACGAGTCGATGGCCGAGACCTGCCCGAGATCGAGCACGATCTTCTTCTTCCCGCTCTTGAGGGCCTCGTCCACGAGCTCGCGAATCTTCACGTCGCCCGCCCCGATGGAGATCTTGCCCTTGAGGGCGATGATGCGAACGTCGTCGACGTCACGAATCTCGGTCTTCATCTCGTTCACTCCTTTCGCCGTCCCGGCGCCGGGTCATGGTCACGACCGTGCCACCCCGCGGGGTGCGTCCGAACTCCACCCGGTCCATGAACCGCCGCATGTAGAAGATACCCCGCCCATGCGGGCGCAACAAGTTCTCGGGCAGCGTGGGATCCGGAACGGTCTCGGGGTCGAACCCCTCGCCCTCGTCCTCCACGCGAATCGTCACCTCACCGTTCTCGAACCGATACTCGATCCGAACGAGCTTCTCGGCCTGCTGGTGGTTGCCGTGGCGGATCGCGTTGCTCACGGCCTCACGGGTGGCGGTGACGAGCCAGTAGCATGTATCGTCGTCCCAGCGGGCGATGCGGCAGAGGTCCACGAGGACCCGTTCCGCGATCTCCAGTGCGCCGAAAGTGCTGGAGAGAACGAGCTCCGCCGAGAGAGGAGTGCCGTCAGCCATGGGCCCGAAGCAGTATACCAGCCGTCTCGCCGCGGCGACGCTCGTCCTCGCGGCCGCGCTCCCTGCCGCAGCGGGGGACGGGTGCCCCCCGGGCGTCCGGGACGCCGCGGCCGCCGTGGCTCGGCTCCACGGCGCCGGCCGTCTCGAGGTGCGGTGCGAGACCGTGCCGGCCAGGGAGCTGGCCGCCCGCCTCAAACACCAGCTCGAGGCGTCCCTCCCCGTGCCGCTGGAGACGGAGCTCGAGATCGCCTGGCGGCTCGGGCTGACCGGGGGCCGGCGTCCGGACGAGGTGGAGGGACCGCTGCTCGACCTCCTCGCCTCGCAGGTGCTCGGGTACTACGACCCCGTCCGGGACACCGTGGTGCTCGTCGCCGGGCAGCAGGGAACCGCCGGCATCCCGGGGCTGGACGCCCTCATCTGGTCCCACGAGGTGGAGCACGCGTATCAGGAGCACCGGTACCGCCTCGGCACGCGCCTGTTCTCGCTCCGGGGCGACACCGACGCCCAGCTCGCCGCCTCCGCCGTGGCCGAGGGGGACGCGGTCCTCGTGATGGCCGCCCTCGCCGTGGCCTCCGAGAACCCGTCGCCGGCGGAGCTGGCGGACGCGTCCGAGGCGATCCTCGACGCGCTCGGCACACTGGGCGGCGGTCTGCCCGGAACCGGCGTGCCGGGCCCGTTCGTCGAGCAGCTCCTCTTCCCGTACCGCGAGGGGACGCGGTTCGTCGCCGGAGCGCTCAGGGAGGGCGGGTGGGAGGCCGTCGAGACGCTGCTGGCCGACCCGCCCGCCTCCACCGAACAGCTCCTCCACGCCGACCGCCGCCACGACGCCCCGACCCCCCTCACCGCGGCGGAGCTCCCCACGGCGGCCGGGTGGGAGCCGGTGGTCACGGACACCACCGGTGAGTGGGGGCTGGTCCAGTGGCTCGGCGTGGCGCTCCCCGCCGGACGGGCCAGGCGCGCGGCGGCGGGGTGGGACGGCGACCGGACCCGGGTCTCCCGCTCCCGCGATGGGACGCTCTGGAGGGTCGACATCCTCTCCGTCTGGGACACGGAGGCCGACGCCAGCGAAGCGGCCTCGGCGTTCCGGGAGGCGTTGCCGGCACTGCTCGTGCTCGGGGAGGGGCCGCCGGACGTCACGGTCCTCAGGGACGGGACGCGGGTCACCGTCACGGCCGCCGGGACCGCGGCGGAGCTTCCCCGGAAGGGCGGTTCCACGGTACCCTCATCACCGGGCGGCGCGAGACCCACGCCGCCCGCCGGGAGGTGACCATGTCCGAGATCGTGACCGTGCTGCTCGCCCTGACCGTCGCCGGGACCGCCCTCGCGGGCACGCCCTCCCCGGAGGGCCACGCCGTCGGGCCCCGGGTCCGGTTCACGACGAACCTCGGGACGTTCGTCGTGGAGCTCGAGCCCGAGAAGGCGCCGAAGACGGTGGAAAACTTCCTGCGGTACGTTCGCGACGGGTTCTATGACGGGACCGTTTTTCACCGCGTCATCCCGGGGTTCGTCGTCCAGGGCGGCGGGTTCACCGCCGACCTCGTCCAGAAGCCGACCCGCGCACCGATCCCCAACGAGGCGGCGAACGGCCTCTCCAACGTCCGGGGCACCATCGCCATGGCCAGGACCTCGGACCCCGACTCCGCCACAGCCCAGTTCTACATCAACCTCCGGGACAACACGGCGCTCAACCGGCGCGATGGCACCCCAGCAGGGGCGGGCTACTGCGTCTTCGGCAGGGTCGTGGAAGGGATGGACGTGGTGGACGCCATCGGGCGGGTCCCGACCCACACGGCCGCCGCGAAGGATCCGCGCTCGGGCCGGCGGTACGGAATGCGTGACGTGCCGGTGAAGCCGGTGATCATCGAGAAGGCCGAGGTCCTCGGCGGAACCGCCGGGAAGTAGGGCGACTCAGGCGTCCACGTCCTGCGGCTCGCGCCGGGCCATCCGCAGGACCCACTCGTGGAACGCCGCCTCCGCCTGGTCGATGGGGATGCCGAGGATCTCCGGCAGCTCGTACGAGTGGAGCTCGCGGATCGTCTCGGCGATCTCGTCGAACAGGCGCTTCGGCGCCTTGACGAGGAGCAGGTACTCCGTGTCCTCGCAGACCTTCCCCTTCCACCGATAGATCGACCGCAGGCACGGGACGATGTTGACGCAGGTCGCCTGGCGCCGGGCGATGAGCTCCTCCGAGATCTCCACCGCCTGTTGCTCGGTGCCGACCGAGGTCACGATCATGGTGATGGGCTCGAGCTCGCTCATGACAGCACGCTACAGAAATGCCACGGCACAGTCAAGAGCAGTGCCGTGGGAACCGCCCGGGCACGAAACCGCCTGCCGGGAGAGGGGAGCGTGGTATGGTGCATCGAGACCGAGCGAACGGGGGCGTGTCATGAAGCGGTATGGAACAATGGGGGTCGTGGCGCTCGTGGTGGCCGTCACGATGGCGTGCAGCACGGCGACGACGGTGTGGGTCGACTACGACCGGGATGCCGACTTCTCGAAGTACAAGACGTTCGCCTGGGTAGAACCCGAGAGCGGATTCACTCTGGAGGAGACGTCGCCGCTGCTCCACAGGCGGATCGTCAACTACATCAAAGCGAAGATGAAGGCAGGGGGACTCGTCGAGGATCCGGAGAATCCGGATCTCTCCGTGACGTACTACACGTCGACCAAGGAGGAGATGAGCCTCAACGCCACGACGATGGGGTACTCCTACGGCCCCGGCTGGTACTGGGATCCGTACTGGTACGGCTCCTGGGGGTACGGTCCGACCACCACGACGGTCAACGTGACCACGTACACCAAGGGCACCCTCGTCATCGACATCTGGGACGCCCACACCAAGCGGCTGCTGTGGCGGGGCAGCATGGAAGGCACGGTGCCCGAGAACCCCGAGGCGGTCAGCGACATGATCTACACGGGGATCGACAAGATCGTCGCCAAGTGGCAGGCGATGAGGAGGGCGGCGGCCAAGGAGAAGGCGAAGGGGTAGTTCCCTCCCTCAGGTGATCGAGACGATCGATGGTCCGTCCACGGCGGCCTGCCGGGGCGGGCCTTCTTGCGTCCGGACCGGTGGCCGAACGTATACTGCAACCGTGAAGGGACGGCTGATCACCTTCGAGGGTTGTGATGGGTGCGGCAAGAGCACCCAGCTCGGCCGCGTGGCCATGCGCCTCGGCGAGACGGGGTGCGACGTGGTCTCGACCCGGGAGCCAGGGGGAACTGCGCTGGCCGAGGCGGCGCGGCGGATCGTGGTGGATCCCACCTTCGCCCCCGATCCCCTGACAGAGCTGTTCCTGCTCGAGGCGGCGCGGCGCGACCACGTCCGGCGGGTGATCCGTCCCGCACTGGACCGGGGCGCCGTCGTGCTGTGCGACCGGTTCGTTGATTCGTCCACGGTGTACCAGGGGATCGTCGGGGGCGTATCGCTCGCGACGGTGGAGCGCCTCAACCGGCTGGCGACGGACGGGCTCGAACCCGACCGGACCATCGTGCTCGATCTCGATCCTGAGACCGCCCTCGAACGGCGCCGGAACCGGGACGGCGAGGGCGGGTCCCGTCAGGACACGGCCCCTCTCGAGTTCCACCGGCGCGTGGTGGAGGGGTTCCGGACCCTGGCGGCACGCCACCCGTCGCGGGTCCGGCTCGTGGACGGGCGGGGCGGGCCCGACGAGGTCTTCGCCAGGGTGTGGCCGCTCGTGGAGGAGGTTGTGGGATGAGCTCATGGTTCGACGAAGACACTCTGGACGCGCAACGGCTCGGCCCGGTTGTGGACGAGACGCTTGACCGGATCGCCGCCGCGATCGGACGGGACCGGATGCCCCGGTCCCTGATGCTCGTGGGCCCGCCGCGGCTCGGGCGGGAGCTCGCCGCGGTGGAGGCGGCCGCCATGATGGTCTGCCGCGACGGCGGGGAGCGCGGCTGTTCCTGCCACGCCTGCGTCCGGGTCCGGAAAGGACTCCACCCCGACGTGGCGGTGCTCCGCGGCGAGGGGAAGGCGAACGTCATCAAGATCGATCCGATCCGGGACGTGGTGGCCTCGGCGCCGGGCCGGCCGTACGAGGGCCAGGCGCGCGTCTGGATCCTCGACGGCGTCGAGCGGGGGCGGATGACCGATGCCGCCGCCAACGCCTTCCTCAAGGTCCTCGAGGAACCGCCGGACCACGTGCGGTTCATCCTCCTGGCGGCGAACCCCTCCGCCGTGATCGGCACCATCCGGTCGCGGTGCCAGGCGTTGGCGCTCCCCGGTCCCGTTCGCGTGGCCGAGCTCCTCCCGGACGTGGAGGGACCGGCCGAGCTCGCCGCACTGGGCGAGGAGGGCGCCGAGGCGGCGGCGGCCGTGGAGGCCGTCCGCGAGGGACTCGACGAGGCGTTCCGGGGAAGTTCCCTCGGGCTGCTGCGCGCCGCCCGGCGGGCAGGGACCTCACCGTCGGGTCTCGAGGCCGCGGCCCTGGCGGCGGCGGAGCTCGCCACCGAGATCGGCGGGGAGGCAGGCGAGGGCCTCTCCCGACTGGCCGAAGCGCTCGTCCGCGCCGCGGAGGTCACCGTGGCGCTCAACCTCGACCCGGAGCGCCAGCTCGTCGGCTGCCTGATGCACTGGTTCGAGGCGGAGCTCCCCGGCGCATGAGCCTGGAGGCACTGGCGGGGCCCGGCCGGCCGTTCCTTCTCCTCGGGATGGTCCACCTCGCACCACTTCCCGGCAGCCCCAGGTGGGACGGCTCCATGGCCGGGGTCATCGAGGCGGCCCGCCGGGACGCCGGGCGCCTGGTGGAGGCCGGGTTCGACGGGGTGATCGTGGAGAACTTCGGCGACGCACCGTTTCTGCCCGGCCCGGTCCCCCCAGGGACCGTCGCCGCCATGGCCACCGTGGCGGAGACCGTACGGCGGGTGGTGGGATCCGAACCGTTGGTCGGCGTCAACGTGCTCCGCAACGACGCCCGCGCCGCCCTGGCGGTGGCCGTGGCAGCGGGTGCCGATCTCGTCCGGGTCAACGTCCACACGGGAGCGATGTGGACGGACCAGGGTCTGATCGAGGGCCGTGCCTGGGAGACGCTCCGGGACCGGGCGCACCTCGGGGCGGACCACGTGGCGATCCTGGCCGACGTCCTGGTCAAGCACGCCGAACCGCCGGTCCCAACTCCCGTGGGCCGGACCGCTCAGGAGACCGTGGAGCGCGGCCTCGCCGACGCCGTGGTGGTCACCGGCCCGGCCACCGGGGAACCCGTGAACGTCGAGGTCCTCTCCGAGGTGGGCGCCGCCGTCTCCGTGCCGGTCCTCGTGGGGTCCGGCGCGACGGCGGAGACCCTGACACGGTTCGCGAAGCTCGCGAACGGCGCCATCGTCGGCACGGCCGTCAAGGAGGACGGGCGGGTCACCGCGCCGGTCGATCTGCACCGCGCCCGGGCGCTCGTGGCCGCCCGGCCTGGGGGAGCCCGCTGACCCGCGCCGGTGGTCTCCCTCAGAACGGCGGTTCGCCGTGGCCCATCAGGAAGACCGCGTCCCCGGTCCCGTTGTCCACCCTGGAGATGTAGGCCAGCAGCCGCCCACCGGTTCCGGGCGCGGGGGAGACGACGATCCGGATGTTGCGGGGCTCGCCAGTGACACCGAGCCGGTCCAGCACATGGCCGATCTGGACGTGGGAGTACGGCGGGAGGGAGACGTCCATCGGCACCCCCTCCACCCCTCCCGGCCCCAGCGCCGTGACCGTCGCCACGAGCCCGGTCCCCGCCACGTTGACGATCCCGAGGTTCGTCCGGAACAGGTCGTCCTCGCGGACCTCGAACAGAGAGAGGGTCGCCACGGCGGGATCGATCCCTGGCGCGGTCTCCCACGCCACCGCCCACTCGGCAGGCACGGCGGGAACGAGCTGGCCGAAGGAGCCGTCGGCCCCTCCGACGTTGGCGATCCGCCCGTGGGCCGTGACGGGAGCGGAGGCGACGATGTCCACGGAACCGAGGCCTTCGTCCAGGGTGAAGGCGTCCGCTAAGAGATCGTCCACCACCACCGTGCCGCGGCCCGGTACCTCGATCCGCGCACTGGCCGCGGGCGTCGTGTTGTCCTCGCCGCTCCGGTTGAAGAAGAGCGCCACGGTGGTGGTCGTGGTGGCCGTGTTGAACAGCTCGAGACTGGTGGTCCAGAGCGTTCCGTTCTCCCCGGGCGTGCGGGCGGCCACGGGCAGGACCAGGTCCCGGCCGACCGGTGAGGGGATGTCCGCCAGCGCCGAGCCGGCGGCGTCGATGGCAGGCTCGCCGTTCCCGTTGGTCAGGAGGTTCTGGGAAACGGTTCCGAGATCACCGGTTCCGGTCTCCACCAGGCCATCCGTGAACCGGTCCACACAGGTGGCGTCGGGGCAGTAGCAGCCGATCAGGTCGTTCCGCGCCACGGGGATCCGGCACCGGAACGAGGCGGTGGTCCCCGCGGGGACGGTGACCAGCGGGGATGCGCCCACGAGCACCAGGCGATCACCCTCTGGACGCCAGACCTTGAGCATCACCCTGGCACCGGCGGTGGAGTGGGCACGCCAGACACGGAGCTCCCCGGCGGCGGTGACGGGGTGCTCGAGATCGACGATGGTCGTCCCCCCGGCGAACGGCTCGCCCGCCGCCGGTGCCCTGCCCGCGCTCTGGGAGGCGGCGGGTGGCACGGCAGCCAGGAGGGACCCGACCACGAGAGCCGTGTGGAGAAGAATCCCCTGCTTCATGCCGCCCATCCTAGCCTGGAATCTTTGAAAACGCCCGTGACGGATGCCACGGGCCGCCAACCACGAGCGTGCATGTCAGTGGAGGATCGCCTCGAACAGCCGTACGAGAAACGGATCGATGGAGCGTCCCGACCGCTCCTGGAGCCACGCGATGACGGCCTCCCGCGTCATCCTCCCTGAAGGACCGCGCACGGTGTGGAGGATATCGAACGCCTCGACGGCGCCGACGAACGCCGCCGCCGGGTGTGCGGAGCGGGAGTCGGCGAGCGCTGGCCGGCCGGAACCGTCCAGCCGCCGGTGGTGGCCGAAGACGACGATGGGCACGAGGCGGGGCACGCCGGGAAGGCCGAGGACGATCTCGAGGCCCGTGACGGGGTGCTCGGGATCGCCCTCGAGCACGTCGTCCTCCCGTTCGAGGTCGGCCAGCCACTCGTCCCGGGCGCCGTACCGGCCGATGTCGTGCAGCAGGGCGGCGATGCCGAGGTCGAGGCACGCCTCCCGCGGCAGCCCGAGCAGCCGCGCCACCGAGACGGCCAGCGCGGCAACGTTGTGGCTGTGGACCGCCGGCCATCCCTCCCGGTCGTCCAGGGGGGCCAGCAGTGCCGGTCCGGACAGGCCATCCGTGGCGAGACGGTCCAGCTCCTCCACCACGTCCTCGGCCACTGCCAGCCCCTCCACGTGCCCCGCGGCGATGGCCTCGAGCGCCTCACCGGCCAGCGCGACCCGGTCCCGGAGCACGGTGTGCGGCAGACGTGAGATGCCGTCCTCGCCGCCGCCCTCCTCGCCGCCCGCCAGTCTCGCGCGGCCGGCGGTGACGTGGGGTGTGTTCGGGGGATCCCCGGATGGATCGGCCAGGAAGGCGAGGATCCGCTGGAGCTCGTCCGGCCGGAGCCCCTTCCGCAACGTGAACCGCTCGACCCCGGCACGGCGCATCGCCCGGCCGACGGTCAGTGCCTGGGACCCCAAGTGTCCCATGGGTTGGTCGTGGACGACGAGGTCGCCGTCGAGGTCGAGGAGGACGAGGGTCCCGCCGGGAATGGTGTTCAGTGCATGGGAGATCGAGCGGTGGGCGTTGGCGAGCACCTGACCCGTTCGAGGATGGTCCGAGCCGTAGAGCCGGTGGACGGCGATCCCCATCGCCAGGTCCGTAAGGAGCTGCGCCGTGACCTCGAGGTCGATCTCCCGGGTCATCACGCCTTTCCCTCCCTCTGGGCCAACAGCTTCCTGGCGAGCTCGGACGACGGGTCCTTCTGGGATGCGAGCCGTTCGAGGATCCGTGTTCCCGCCTCGCCCTGCATCCGGCCCGCGGCCCGCGCCACGGCCGTCCACACGGGCGTCATCCGGCCTCCGGAACGCCAGCTGGAAAGGCCGGCGAGCCGGAGCAGCTCGGCCTCCACCTCTTCGCCCTCGAAGTGCCCCAGCGTCTCGATCGCCTCGAGCGCCACCGGCTCCCGGAGGGCGGCACCGGTCCTGCCCCGCACGAGCTCCACCACCCGGCGTCCCAGATGCCGGTGCCGGAGCTTCGCGGCCAGGAGCAGCCCCTCGTGGACCCAGGCGGGGTCGTCCGAATGCAGGAGCCGGTCCACGCCACGGATCCAGGTCCGGTCCCCTCCGACGACCATCCCGAGCACGGCCTCGGCCACGACCTTGGGGTTGTCGTGCTCGAGCAACGGACGGACTCGCTCGGCGAGATCCGGATCCTTCAGCCGGCGGAGCAGCATCGCCGCGTTCCGGACCACGAACCACCGCTCGTCCTCGAGCTCGTCCCGGAGGTACGGGATCGCTGCCGGTCCGACGGCAACCACCATCTCGAGGAGCCGCTTGCGGTTGGAGAGCCCTGTTTCCTCCGCAAGCCGGCCGAGGATCGCCGGGAGGAACCGCTCCCCGAGGTGGTGGACGATGGCGAGCACGGCGCGCCGCTGTTCCTTGCCCCAGGTGGTCAGCGCCTCGAGGAGCGCCGCCAGACCCTCCTCCCCGGAGATCCGCCGGAGCGCCTGGTCGTTGCCCCACCGGGAGAGCAGGGCGGCGATCTCCAGCGCGGCCTCGAACTCACCGAGCTCCACGTGCTCGACGTACACTTCGGCCAAGGCCTCCGCGGCCACGGCGCGGAGCGGTTCCCCGAGGCCGGTGGCGGGATCGAGCACCGCCTGGAGGATCCAGCGGAGCTCCTCCCGCACCGTGACGTCGCCGAGTCCCGCTTCGAGCGTCTCCCGGAACGGCGCAGCCTCCTCCAGGACCGCCGCGATCTCGGGCTGCTCGGCCCACGGTGCGCTGGGCTCGTCGTCCCCGGCTACCGGATGTTCGATCGCCGTTCCCGGAATCCGCTGGAGCAGGATCCTGGCCCGCTCGATGGTGTCGGGATCGACCTCCAGGCCCCGCCGCCGCCACGGATCGGAGGCATCGGAGATCGGCGCCGCGAGCAGGTAGACGAGGCGCTGGACGGCGGCCGGAACCGCGACGCCGGCGGCGAGGAGCGCATCCACACCGTCGAGAACGAGCCCCGGCTCCAGCACCTCGGGCAGCCGTGCGGCCAGAGAGTCCGGAGGCGCCGCGTGCTGCACCATCAGCCGGGCCGCAAGCCGTTGCCGCTCCGGGGAAAGCGCACGGACCATCTCCTCGGCCGAGCCGATCAGCCCCAGCCCCTCCACCATGGCGCCCCGTTGCTCGGCCTGGCCCAGCAGGCGGAGGAGGTGTTCCACGAGGAGCTCCAGGAACCCGGTGGGATCGCCGGCCTCCTCCACGAGACGCGCCATTTCCGTGGGATCGAGCCCGCCGTCGCCGCTGGCGCCGAGCGCGCCGCCGGTCAGGCCTCCGACGAGGGCCTGCCAGAGCGAACGGCCGGCCATGGAGACCAGGCCAGAGCCGGCCGAGAGGAACCGGGAGGCGTCCAGGGGGATGCAACGGAACGTCACGGAGGGCGCAACGGTCTCGAGGAACGCTTCACGGTCCTCGGGGCCCGGCCGTGCGGGAAGCACCGTCACGGCGTCCACGAGGCGATCCACGTCCGCGGGAGAGATCGGGGACCGGACGGCGAACCCGACGAGACCCGCGGCGAACAGCTGTCCGGCGAACCGGCGAGCCGGGCTGCCCGCTCGGTGGAGCGCGTCCTCCCCGACGAAGAACCCAGAGGGACGGATCTGGACCAGCACTTCGCCCGGGGGCAGGTCCAGCACCTTCTCGAGCCGACGGCGTCCCTCCTGGCGGGCGGGGTGGTCCGGCGGATAGTACACGGCGAGCCGCCGCGTCAGCTCAAGCTGCTCGAGCAACGCCGGGAGGGCCGTCAGGAGATCCGGTTCACTCGTCATGGGTCCAGAACCAGTCTAGCCGATGCCGGCCCCATCGTCACCGAGAAGGGTCAGAAGGTCGCCCACATGGCGTTGCGGAAGGAGCACCACACCCTCATTCACCCCGTCGCGATCCCGCGCCGGCAGGGCGATCCGTCCGAACCCCAGGGCGGCGGCTTCCCTGACCCGCTCCGGCGCACGCCCCACCCCGCGGACCTCCCCGAGAAGGCCGACCTCGCCGAACAGGGCCAGAGAGGGCGGCAGCGGCCGGTCCATGAACGCCGAGACCAGCGCGGCCGCCACGGCCAGATCCATTCCGGGCTCCCGGGGCGCGAGTCCGCCCACCACGTTGACGAAGACGTCCCGGTCCCCGAACCCGAGCCCGAGCCGCCGTTCGAGCACGGCCAGCAGGAGGGCGAGCCGGCCTGGCTCCACGCCCCGGGCCACTCGCCGCGGTGACGCCAGTTGCGAAGCCACCGTCAGCGCCTGCACCTCCACGAGCAGCGGCGCCGTGCCTTCCACCGTCACCGCCACCGCGGAACCCGGCGCCCCGGCCTGCCGGTCCTCCAGCAGCCAGGCGGAGGGGTTGCGCACCGGCTCGAGCCCCGAGCCGGTCATGGAAAAGAGCGCCAGCTCCGCCACGGTTCCGAACCGGTTCTTTGTGGCACGGAGCAGCCGGAGCTCGTGGCCCGGCTCCCCCTCCATCGTGAGCACCACGTCCACGAGGTGCTCGAGCAGCTTGGGGCCCGCGACCTGGCCGTCCTTGGTCACGTGCCCGACGAGGACCACCGGCGTCCCGCGGCTCTTGGCCACCTCTTGGAACAGCGCCGCCACGGCTCGCACCTGGGAGACCGAGCCCGCCGCACTGTCCACGCCGGCCGCTGTCATGGTCTGTACCGAGTCCACCACCACGCAGGCGGGGTCCACCTGGGCGATCCGGTCGATCACCCCCTCGGTGGAGGTCTCGGGAAGCAGCAGGACACGCTCCGACGCGATCCCCAGCCGGCGGGCCCGAAGCGCCACCTGGCGGGGCGATTCCTCGCCGCTGACCACGAGGACGGGGCGGTCGCGTTCCTGGAGGGAGGCCGCCATCTGGAGGAGCAGGGTGGACTTCCCGATGCCGGGCTCGCCGGAGAGGAGCACAAGGGAGCCGGGGACGAGTCCGCCGCCCAGCACCCGGTCGAGCCCCTCGGGACCGACGGGAATCCTAGGCTCGGGCCGCGTCGCCGCGCCGCTCACGGGGACGGGCTCGGCGGGCGGACGAGCGGCCCCCTTCCGCGCGCCCTTCCCGGGTGCGGCCGGGGCGGCGGCCAGGCTGTTCCACGCCCCGCACGCCGGGCAGCGCCCCATCCACTTGGAGGTCTCGTTCCCGCACTCGGTGCAGAAGAACCGCCGGGCCTCCTTCACGCGGCCCCCACCTCCGGACGATCAGAACGCCGCACCGGCGAGCCCCAGGAGCTGTTTGATGTCCTCGTCACCCCACCGCAGCCCCGCGCCGAGCGTGTACGATTGCTGCTTCGCGTAGGCCGGATCGTCCCAGCCCACCGACAGGAACAGGTTGTTCGTGACGAAGAACCGTCCCTGGAGCCTGAAGTGTGGGGCGTTCTTTTCGGGACGGTCCCAGTCGTACGCCTCCAGGGTGACCATGACCGCGTGACGCCACAGGTTGAACCCCTGGTCGAGAGCGACTCCGCCCTGGCCCTCGAACACACCGGCCCGGACGAACGTCTGCGGGGAAAGCCGGTACCCGATCTGGAGGTTGAAGCCAAACCGGTCCTGGTACTTGACCTCGGTCCGCTCGTAGCTCGCCGTCCGGCCGTCGTCCCACTCGTAGGAGACCAGCTCCCGCGTGATCTGCCGCCTGCCGAACGGGAGGTGGGTCGCCTCGACCCGGAAGAACCGGTTGGTCCCGGTCTCCCAGATGTCCATGCCGAACGCCGAGCGGCTCTCGCCGACCCGGGGGAGCGTCTCGCCCCAGAACCCCATCTCGAGGCGGAACTTCTTCATCTTGAGCCGCTCGTCCAGCGAGTGGACCCCGTCCTTGATCGAGGTCAGGGTGTCGTTGATGTTGTCCACCGTGGTTTCGTCGTTGACCAGCTTGCCGATGCTCCCCTCGCCCCGGGCGATCTTGGTCGTGATGGCGTTCAGGTTGTTCGCCGTGGTCTTGAGCCGCTCGGTCAGGTCGTGGATGTTGGCCAGGGAGCCGTGGAGGTCCTCCCGGTTCTCCCCGACCACGTCCTGGAGCGAGTCCGCCAGCCGGTTGATCTTCTCCGCGATCCGGGGCAACTCCTCCTTGAGCGTCTCGGAGAACTCCCGGAAGTTGACCATGGTGGCGTTGACGTTCCCCTGGTTTGCCTCGACCAGGAGCTTCAGTGAGGCGGTCAGCTCCCGGATGTTGTCCAGGATCTCGTTGAGCTTCTCGGCGCCCTGGGGTCCGCCCATGGACTCCCGGAGCGCCTCGGTCACCTGCTTGACGTCGCCCCCGATGTCCGTGGCGATCCTGAGTACGTCGTCGAACGTCGGCGGGGAACCGCCGGTCAGCACGGCGTTGGCCGGGAGGGGGCCCGCGCCCGGGGTTCCCGGGATGATCTCGACGTACTTGTCACCGAGCATCCCGATGCTCGACACCCGGGCCGTGGCGTCGGCGTAGAGCCGGACGTCGGGGTCCAGGGAGAGTGTCAGGAGCGCTTCCCGCCCCTCGAGATCGATCCGGGCCACCTTGCCGACCCTGACGCCGGCGATCCGGACGGCCGCCTTCCGGTCGAGACCGGCGACATCGGGGAACCGCGCCTGAACCGTCAGCCGGTCGCCCCGCTCTCCGACCGGGATATCCTCGATCTTGATGACGAACATCCCGAGAATGACGAGCCCGATGAGCATGAACAGGCCGATCTTGGCCGCCGGCGTCATACCGCCACCTCCTCCTCGTCGATGACCTCACCCTCGAGAAACGCGCGGACGTACGGGTCCGGACTGGTCCGGAACCCCTCGGGGTCGTCCAGTGCGATGATCCGGCCCTCCCGGAGCATGGCCAGCCGGTCCGCGACCTTCCAGGCGAGGTTCATGTCGTGAGTGATGGTCACCGCGGTGACACGGAGCTCACGGCGCATCCGGTTGATCAGCCGTGCGATCACCGCGGTGTTGATCGGGTCGAGACCCGTGGTCGGTTCATCGAACAGCAGGATGTCGGGCTCGAGCGCGATGGCCCGCGCGAACCCCACGCGGCGCCGCATCCCGCCCGACAGCTCGGCCGGGTACCGGTCCTCGACGTTCTCCAGCCGGACCAGCTCCAGACACTCCCGGACCCTGGCCGCGACGGCCGCCTGGTCCATGTCCGTGTGCCGCCGGAGGGGGAACGCGATGTTACCGAACACCGTCATGGAGTCGAACAGCGCCCCCTCCTGGAAGCTCATCCCGAACTTCTTGCGCAGGCGGAGCGCCACCGACGGCTCGGCGAGCGTCAGGTCGATCCCGTCCACGATGACGTGCCCCTCGTCGGGCAGGAGCAGGCCGATCAGGTGCTTGAGGAAGACCGACTTCCCGGCGCCCGAGCCGCCCACGAGGACCAGCGACTCCCCCGGCATGATCTCGAGGTCGATCCCCCTGAGAACGGGTTTCTCCCCGAAGCTCTTCTTCAGGCCGATGACGGCGATCTTCGGCTCGGTTCCCGCGGCCATCAGAACAGCACCTTTGTCAGGAAGAAGTCGGAGACCAGGATTCCCAGGGACCCCATCACCACGGCGGAGGTCGTGGCACGGCCCACTCCCTCGGCGCCTCCCGAGGTGTAGAACCCCTTGGAACATCCCATCCCGGCGAGAACGAGACCGAAGAACGCGGCCTTGATGAGGCCGGAGGTGACGTCGTTGACCTCGAGGTACTGGAAGCTTCGCTGCCAGTACAGGAACGAGTTTGCATTGAAGATCCCCACGGCGACCAGCCACCCGCCGACGATCCCGATGGCGTCGCCCACGAGGGTCAGGAACGGCAGCATGATGAGGGACGCCCCGACCCGGGGGACCACGAGGTACTGGACCGGCTCCGTCGCCATGGCGTAGAGCGCGTCGATCTGCTCCGTGACCCGCATGGTCCCGAGCTCCGCCGCCATGGCCGAGCCGACCCGCCCCGTCACCATCAGGCCCGTCAGCACCGGTGCGAGCTCACGGGTCAGGGAGAGGGCCACCACGGACCCGACGAACCCCTCCGCGTGGAACCGCTCGAAGCCGCGGTACGTCTGGAGCGCCAGCACCATCCCCGTGAACATGGTGGTCAGGAAGACGACCGGGATGGAGTCCCACCCAACCCGGACCATCTGGCGGAGCCACTCGGCCCAGTCGAACGGCGGGCGGAACGTCCAGAGAACCGATTGGGCGAGGATGTTGAAGAACCGCCCGAGGTCCTCCAGGGCGCGGATCGTCGCCCTTCCGAAACCGTCCAGCCACCGCAGCACCGCTGCCCCCTTTCCGCCGGCTCAGAACGCCGGCGCCTCGTAGTCGTAGGTCTCCTCCTCGTGGGCGTGGTCCACGTTCTCGAACCGCGTGTACTCGTGCTGGAACACGAGGTCGATCTCCCCCACCGGCCCGTTGCGCTGCTTGGCGATGATCAGCTCCGCCTGGCGCGGGTTCTCGGCGTCCCGGTCGTAGACCGAGGGCCGCACGATGAACATGACCACATCGGCGTCCTGCTCGATGGAGCCCGACTCCCGGAGGTCCGACAGCCGCGGCCGGTGGTCCTCGCCGCGCCGCTCCGGCTGCCGGGAGAGCTGGGAGAGCACCAGCATGGGAACGTCCAGCTCTTTGGCCACCGCCTTGAGGCCCCGGGAGATCGCCGAGACCTCCTCGTTCCGGCTGGAGAACCGATCGCCCCCGGACATCAGCTGGAGGTAGTCCACCATCACCAGATCGAGCCCGTGCTCCTGCTTGAGCCGCCGGGCCTTGGCCGAGAGCTCGAGCACCGTGATCCCCGGCGAGTCGTCGATCCAGATCTTCGCGTCGGCGATGGAGCCCGCCGCCAGCGTCAGGCGGGACCAGTCCGCCTTGCCCAGGTACCCGGAGGTCAGGCGCCCCTGGTCGACCCGGGCCTCCGAGGCCAGGAGCCTCCGGACGAGCTGGTCGGCGGCCATCTCGAGGGAGAAGATCGCCACACGGTGCTGCTTCCGGATCGCGGCGTGGGCGCAGATGTTGAGCCCCAGCGAGGTCTTGCCCATGGACGGGCGCGCCGCCAGGATGATCAGGTCTTTCCGCTGGAGGCCGGCCGTCAGCTGGTTGAGCCGCTCGAACCCGGTGTCGATGCCGGTCAGGGCCGCGTGGGTCTCCTGGGCTGCCTCCAGCACGCCGAGCTCGCGCTCCGTCAGCTCCCGGATCGGCACGAGCCCTCCCGTCAGGGCATCCTCGGCGATCCGGAAGACGTCCTTCTGGGCCGCCTCCACCACCTCCCGCGCCTCGCCGTGGTCGAGGGAGCAGGTGGTCAGGATCCGCTGCGCCGCCGCGATCAGCCGGCGCTTGACCGCCTTGTCCCGGACGATGGCCGCGTAGTGCTCGGCGTTGGCCACGTCGGGCAGGCCGTCCACGAGCGACGCCAGGTACGTGGCCCCGCCGACGCGCTCGAGCTGGCCCTCCTCCCGCATGTGGTTCGTCAGCGTCAGGATGTCCACGGCGGCGCCCCGGCCCTGGAGCTCGACGATCCCCTCGAAGATCAGCCGGTGGCTCTCGAGGTAGAAATCGTCGCCCCGCACCTTGTCGAGCACCTGGAGCAACGCCGTGGGATCGAGCAACGCCGCGCCCAGGACCGAGCGCTCCGCCTCCGGATCGTGGGGCAGGTTGAGCACCTCGGACGAGGGGCGAGCCTGGGTCTGGACCGCATCGCTCATCGGCCCACCATCCTACCGCACTCCCTCCGGACGGCCTCCCACGCGCGGGCGAGCTCGTTCTCCCCGACGACCTGGTCCCGCACCACGCCATCGTCCACCGGAAGGACCCAGCCCACCCCGTCCGGACCACGCTTCTTGTCACGTCCGATGAACGGGAGGAGCGCGTCGAGGCCGAGATCGTCGACGGGCGGCAGCGGCGCGAGCCCCTCCACGGCCCGTTCCAGGGCCTCGATCCCGTTCGCGGAGAGCAGCCCGCGCCCCGCCGCGATCCGGGCGGCGGCGAGCATCCCCCACGCCACGGCCTCGCCGTGGAGGAACCGCCGGTAGCCGGTGGCCGCCTCGAGGGCATGCCCCACGGTGTGCCCGAGGTTGAGCACCTTCCGCAGCCCCCCTTCGCGCTCGTCCCGCTCGACGATGCCGGCCTTGACACGGATCGCCCGGATCACGATCTCCGTCCACCGCTCCCCGGCGTCCACCGGGGGCGGCGGATCGAGCCGCTCCAGCAGCTCCCGGTCCCCGATCCAGGCGGCCTTGACCACTTCGGCGAGCCCCGCGCGGACCTCCCTCCCGGGTAGCGTCACCAGGGTCGCCACGTCGGCCACCACCATCCGCGGAGACCAGAACGTCCCGGCCAGGTTCTTCCCCTCGGGAAGGTTGATCCCGGTCTTGCCCCCGATCGCCGCGTCCACCATCGCCAGCACCGTCGTCGGCACGGCGATCCACGGGATCCCCCGCATGAAGATCGAGGCGGCGAACCCCGTCATGTCCGTGACCACGCCGCCGCCGATCCCCACGAACACGCCGTCGCGGGCGAGCCCCCGTGCGAGCGCCTCCCGGAGGATGCGCGCCACCTGCTCCCACGTCTTGTGCCGCTCGCCGGCGGGCAGTGCGAGGACGGGACCCACGCCGAGAGCCTGGGCGGCCGCGCGGGCGTGGAGGGGCGCTACGGTGGTGTCGCTGACCGTCAGGATGCGGGAGCCGGCCGCGGCCTCCCGCACGGTGCCGGGACGGCCGAGCAGACCGGTACCGACGGCAACCCGGCAGGCACCCCGGCCCGAGACGACGAGAAGCTCCTCCATGGCCGCCATGGTACTGCCTCCAGGCTCGAAGGGGGTTGCACCCATTCCTCGTTCCTCACATAATGGCGCAGACTTCCCGGTTTTCGGGAACGTTGAGGGGGCGCCTGTGTCACAGTATCTCCGTGTGAGGCTTCTTGCGGCTCGTGCCGTGTTCATCGTCGTCGTCTTGACCGGATGGGTCGTCTCGGGCCATGCCGGAGAACGGGTCGGGCTCGGCCCTGCCTCCACCGGCCTCGCCTGGGACGGCGGCGGCCGTGGCGGCGAGGAGACGATCACCGTCACCGTTTCCGAGGTCCTCGTGGATGGGATCGCCATCGACGGCCGGACGTGGGCCGTCGTGCAGATCCCCGAGGGGCACAACCTGATGCGGCGGGGCGAACCGTCCCTGCCGTTCCTCGCCACCGAGCTGCTGCTCGGCGACGACGACCGGGTGGAGCTCGAGCTCGTCGACGCCACGATCCGGGAGATCGACCTCGGCGCCATGGGGTTTGCCGGCGTGGCCCCCTCCAAGGGCCACTTCGACCGGAACGTCGACCCCGAGACCGTCCCGTGGGTCTTCGACGAGAAGCTCTACGGATCGGAGCATCCGTACCCGGCCCTCCTCGCGAGGGAGGGAGACCCGTTCATCGCCGGCCCGCTGCGGGGCCAGGGCGTGGAGCTCCAGGTGGTGCGGTGGACCCCCTCCACCAACGTCCTGACCGTGCTCGAACGGGCGACGTTCCGGGTGGTCCACGAGCCCGACCATGTCAACCCGAGAACCCGGAAGGCCCCGCCGATGACCGGCCTGTTCGCACGGCTCGCACGGGAACGGGCGGTGAACGGCGCCGAGTTTCTGGCGCGGTACGCCCCGTTCGTCGAGGTGGGCCGGCTGCTGATCCTGGCGTACGACGACTTCGCGGACGAGGTGGAGCCGCTGGCCGAATGGGAGGAGCTGGTCGGCTATCCGACCCTGCTCGTGCATCTCTCCGACGTGCCTCACGCAGCTTCGGTTCCCACGGCGACGGAGATCAAGAGCTTCATCCAAGGGCTCTACGACGAGAACGAGGGGCTGACCTGGATCATCCTGGTGGGGGATTACCAGCAAATCCCCAACCTCCAGGGCGCGTTCACCGGGCAGAACATCCCCTGCGACGCCTGCTACACCAAGCTCGAAGGAAACGACAACCGTCCCGATGCCGCTATCTCGCGGCTCTCGGCCCAGAGCGGCGCCCAGGTGACGGTTCAGGTCAACAAGATCCTCGCCTACGAGCAGAACCCGGACACCGGTTCCGCCGCCGCCTGGTACTCGAAGGCGTTCGGGATCGGCGGCGACGACACGGGGAGCACCCAGTACGCCGATTGGGAGCGGATGGACCTGCTCCGCAAGGATCTGGTCACTCTCGGCCTCGACCCGGATGAACCCCACTACACGTACACGGAGTTCACCACGCTGTACCACAGTCCCTCGTCCCAGTCCGTTGGGGACACCGTCGACGATGGCCGCGGGCTCGGCCTCTACATCGGTCACGGCAGCGAGACCCACTGGGTGACCTCCGGATTCTCCGTGGACGACGTCCACGACCTGACCAACGGGAACATGCTGCCGGTCATCTGGGACGTCGCGTGCGTCAACGGTGCATTCCAGGCCTTGAACGAGTGCTTCGCCGAGTCATGGCTGCGGAAAGAGAACGGCGGCGCCGTCTCGTTCGAGGCGGCCACGACCAACGAGTCGTGGGTCCCGCCCTGCGACGCCCAGCGGGGGATCGTGGATGCGCTGCGGAACGAGACCGCGTTCACCACGGGCGGGCAGCACGTGGACGGCAAGCTGTACTGCATGGACGTCAACGGCGACCAAGACAGCGATGAGGGAACCAAGTTCATGGAGCAGTCCACCCTGTTCGGCTCCTGCGTCACCTGGCCTCGGACCGTGCCCCCCGTGGCGCCGGACGAGCCGGACGACTTCGCCCTCTCCGGCGGCGTCGCCTCCCTGACGGTGAAGGTCGGCGGCGCGCCGTATACGAAGGAGCACGGCGCCATCGTCAGCTTCTCCACCGAGGGGACGAACGGGCCCATCGTGCTGGGATCCGGCCTGATCGGTGCCGACGGCGTCGTCCACGCCCAGGTCTCGGGTACCCCGACCCACTGCCACATCCACGGGTTCAACCTCGTTCCGGCGAGCTTCGAGCTGGCCGCCCGCCCCGAAGGCTCGGTCGACCTCGACCGGGATGCGTACGCCTGCACCGGCCATGCCGGCATCCGGGTCGCGGACAGCAACGTGCCGGGCTCGTCGGACGCGGTCGTGGACACCGTGACCGTCACGGTCTCCGCTCCCGGCGGCAGCGTGGACGTGACACTGACCGAAGAGGGGGCGGACCGGAACGCCTACTCCGGCGGCCTCGACCTCGGGACGGACCTGACGGTCCAGCACGGCGACACCCTGACCGTGACCTACGTGGACGCCGACGACGGCAGCGGGGGAACGAACATCGACCGGACCGACACCGCCGCCATCGACTGCACCGGCCCCGTCATCTCCAACGTGCAGGCGTCGGCGACCCACGAGTCGATGACGATCACGTTCGACACGGACGAGCCCGGCACGACGACCATCCTCTGGGGGACCACGAGGCCGCCGACGCAGACCACGGACGACAGCACCCTGGTGACGGCCCACTCCGTGACACTGACCGGGCTCGCACCGTGCACGCGGTACTTCTTCGAGATCGTGACGGAGGACGCCCAGGGAAACCAAACCGTGGACGACAACGGCGGCGCCTTCTACTCCGGCGTCACGAGCGGCTGGACGGTGATCGCCTCCGAGACCCTGGATGCGGATCCGGGGTGGGCGACGACGGGAGACTGGGCGTTCGGCGCGCCGGCGGGCTCGAACGACCCGCACGCCGGGGCGACTGGGAGTTCGGTCTACGGCTACAACAACACGGTGACCGATAACGGGAACTACGCCAACAACATGTCGGAGGAGTACCTGACCACTCCCGACTTCGACGTCTCTGACGCGACCTCCCTCGAGCTCCGTTTCCAGCGGCAGCTCGGGGTGGAGAGCTCGACGTACGACCACGCGGCGGTCGAGATCTCCGCTGACGGCGGTTCCTCGTGGACTCGCGTGTGGGATCATTCCGGGGCCACCGTGAACGAGAGCTCGTGGTCCGAGCAGACCATCGACCTCGGTCCGTACCTGCCGGCAGCCACGCTCCGTGTCCGGTGGGTGATGGGGCCGACGGACGCCTCGTTGGCGTACAAGGGGTGGAACATCGACGACATCCGGCTGGAAGGTTCAACTCCATGCTGCTCCGACGCGCCGGCCTGGCCGTCGGGCAGCGATGGTGTGGACTCGGTGGCGGAAGTCAACACGGGCGGAAGCTGCCAACTCGGCGGGCTGGACGTCGACTGGAGTCCGGCGGTCTCAACCTGTGCGAACGACATCCGGTACGACCTGTGGGTCGTCAAGGGCTCCACGGTGGACTTCAACCAGAGCGCGACGTTCTCGGAACTCTCCGGGACGCACCGCAGGGTGATGGGGCTGACCCCCGGCCAGCAGTACGCGGTGGCGGTCCGGGCCGTGGACGAGTTCGGAAACATGGATGCCAACACACACGTGCTGACGGCGACGCCGTCCGGCGCCGTCTCGGGCGACGTCAACGGCGATTCGGCAGTGGACTCCAGCGACGTCCAGGCGCTACTGGCCTACTTCTTCTCCGGAACCACGCCGGCCGGAGAGGGAGACGTGGACTGCTCTGGACGGATCGACGCCAGCGACCTGGCGCGGGAGGTCGAGTACCGCTCCAACGGCCTCTACTGACCCCGCAACCTGCTTCCCCGGAAACACGCCCCCGCCTCGGCGGGGGCGTTTCCTTCCCTTCCCTCGAAATAGGGACACTTTCTATTTGATCCGATCTGATCCAGTGTGATCAGCGGGGCAAGGCCGTATGAGGACCGGTCCGGAAAGAAAGGAGAAACGAGGAAAGGGAACACTCTCTATCGTGTCTTGTCTATCGTGCGGAACGGGCCCGCCGGAGATCCTGCTACGCTCGGCAGGGAGGGATCGAATGAAGACCGACCTGGAGTTGAGAACCCGGTACGGGATGCGGACGGAGGAGTTCTCCTCCCTGATGACCTACCGTGTGCGCGACGTGCTGCTCGTGGCGTCGCGGTACGACGCCTTCGTCCTCGAGGAGGACGGTCAGCTGACTGAGCTGATCTTCGAGGAGTACCGTCAGCTCGACCTCAACCTGCGGTACGCGCCGAGGTTTCACCGGGCCGCTACGGCGGCCGAGGCGTTCGAGAAGCTGGCCAAGCGTGAGTTCCAGATGGTGGTGGCCACTCCCCGCCTCCAGGACAGCGACGTCCGGACGTTCGGCCGCACGGTCAAGGAGCGGTACCCGGAGATCGCCGTTGGCGTGCTGGCGGCCCACGCCTGGGACCTTCCCCTGCTGGAGGGGGTCCGGGAGGCGGGCGAGGCCGACTGGGTCTTCCTGTGGCAGGGCGACGTCAAGGCGCTGCTCGCGATGATCAAGCAGGTGGAGGACCGCGAGAACGCCGACCACGACGTCCTCGAGAGCGGCGTCCAGGCGATCATCCTCGTCGAGGACGAGGTCCGGTTCTACTCGGTGTACCTGCCCCACATCTACACGGAGGTGACAACACAGACATCCCACCTGATGGCCGAGGGGCTCAACATCTCCCATCGGCTGCTCAGGATCCGGGCCCGGCCGAAGATCCTCCTCGCCCGGACGTTCGAGGAGGCGATGGCGCTGTTCGAGCGGTACCGGAACAACGTGCTCGGTGTGATCTCCGACGTCAGCTTTCCCCGAAACGGCCGGCTGGATCCCGAGGCTGGACTCGCCCTCGTCCGGGAGATCCGGCGGATCGATCCCGATGTCCCGATCCTGCTCCAGTCCACCGAGCGGGAGTTTGCGGCACGTGCCGCCGAGGCCGGTGCGGCGTTTCTCCACAAGCGATCGCCCGACCTGCTCCACGAGCTTCGCCGGTACATCCAGGAAAACTTCGGGTTCGGGGACTTCGTCTTTCGGCTGCCGGACGGCACCGAGGTCGGGCGGGCGGGCGATCTGCGTGAGATGGTGACAATCCTGCCGACGATCCCCAACGAGTCGATCGAGTACCATGCGGCCCGGAACCACTTCTCCCGCTGGCTCAAGGCGCGGACGGAGTTCGAGCTCGCCGCCCTCCTCCAGTCGAAGCAGGTTTCGGAGTTCGGGAGCATCGGAGACCTCAAGCAGTACCTGATCAGCACACTGACCCGGTACCTCCACGCGATCAAGAAACACATCATCACCGACTTCGAGGAGAATCGGTACGACCGGTTCGTCGCCTTCGCCAAGATCGGGAACGCCTCGCTCGGCGGGAAGGGCCGGGGGCTGGCCTTCGTCCACAAGTTGCTCGCCGAGACCTCCCTCGACACGCCCCGTCTCGAGGTCGCCGTACCCCGCACCGTCGTGCTGGCCAGCGACCTGTTCGAGGAGTTCCTCGCCCACAACGGGCTCGAGGAGATCGTCCGGGATGCCGAGAACATGGAGGATGAGGAGATCCTCGACGTCTTCCGGGCCGGGCGGTTCCCGCACGAGCGGCGGGCGCAGCTCGCGGCGTTCCTGGAACAGGTCAGGGAACCGCTGGCCGTCCGGTCCTCGTCGATTCTCGAAGATTCGATCTACCAGCCGTTCGCCGGCGTATACGCCACCCTGATGCTGGCCAACCGCCACTCGTCCCTCGACGTCCGCCTGGCGCAGCTCCTCGAAGCTGTCAAGCGGATCTACGCCTCGACCTTCCTCCGGAGCGCCCGGGAGTACCTGGCCTCCACGCCGTACCGGATCGAGGAGGAGCGGATGGCCGTCCTGATCCAGCAGCTCGTGGGGTCGGAGCACGGCGACCTGTTCTACCCGACGCTCTCGGGCACCGCCTCCTCTTACAACTACTACCCGTTCGAGCGGATGCGGCCGGAGGACGGTGTCGCCCTGATCGCGCTCGGTCTGGGGAAGTCGGTGGTGGAGGGGTTCGAGGCGCTCCGGTTCTGTCCGAAACACCCTCAGATCCTCCCCCAGCTCACGCCCCCGGAGACGGCCCTGAAGAACGCCCAGCGGCGGTTCTACGCGCTGGACCTGACCCAGGCAGACCTGATCCCGGGCCTCGACGCAGATGCAAACCTCGTCCGCAAGGAAGTCTCCGTCGCGCTGTCCGAGCCCTTCGGGCCGTACGTGGCCTCGACCTACCGTCCGGCGGACGACACCATCGTCCCGGGCATCGAACCCGGGGGCACGCCGCTCGTCACGTTCGGGTCGATCCTCCGGGGCCGGTTCATCCCGTTCGCCGAGACGCTCGACCGCCTCCTGGAGACGGTGGAGGGCGCCATCGGAACACCGGTGGAGATCGAGTTCGCCATGGACCTCGAGCAGCGGGAGGAGGACCGGTTCGTCTTCAACGTGCTCCAGGTACGGCCGATGGTGGCGAGCGCGTCCGGCGACCGTTCGATCACGCCGGAGCTCGAATCGCGGGCCGTCGTTCGATCGGAGAACGCGCTCGGGCACGGCCGGGACGAGGTCATCCGGGATATCATCCTCGTGGATCCACGAGGGTTCGACCGATCCTGGACACCGGATGTCGCCCGAGCCGTGGCCGCGATCAACCAGAGAATCCGAGAAGAGGGTCACACCGCGCTGCTCCTGGGGCCGGGCCGGTGGGGTTCCCGCGATCCCTGGCTGGGGATCCCGGTGACCTGGGGCCAGATCTCCGCGGCCCGGGCGATCGTGGAAACCGACTTCCCCGACCTCGAGGTGGAACCCTCGCAGGGATCCCACTTCTTCCACAACCTGACCTGCTTCGGTGTCTCGTACCTGACGGTCCACGAGGGACGGGACGGGGGGGCGATCGACTGGGCG
>Ga0256835_1000625_pt1 | contig 24869 bp, 22 predicted proteins | sample PIR30metaG_FD_185972 | JGI IMG/M metagenome (GOLD analysis project Ga0256835, IMG submission 185972) | Hydrothermal vent microbial communities from East Pacific Rise, Pacific Ocean - PIR-30 | ecosystem: Environmental > Aquatic > Marine > Hydrothermal vents | place: Pacific Ocean: East Pacific...
GAACAGATCGTCTTCCAGGTACTTGGCCGTTTCCCGGGCCAGGTCTTTCCAGCCGTAGAACTTGTACAACAGGCGCTGCACTTTGGGCGGGAAGTCGGAAGGCTTGCGCGGAAGCTGATAGACCAAGATGGCCACGAACATACCCAGCAGCACGCCGAGGAAGAAGAGCCGCCTCAACAAGGCGCCTCGTTTTGGGGGCCACTTACCGCGCAGGATCAAAGCGGCTAACAGGATGTAGCCGGCAGCGTAGAACGGAAAAGGCCAGTTGGCGTTGATCCGGCGCAGAAAAGAGAGGGGAAACACCAGGGCAAGCGGTACGGCGGAGAGGGTGAACAGGTAGAAGAGGGAGCTATTCTGCTGGAGCTTTTTGCTTTTGAGGAAGGTGAAAAACACGAAAATCATCAGGAAAAAGGTGATGGGCGTGACCACACCGGCCTGTTCCAGGAGGAAGAGGAGCGGTCCGCTGAAAAAGAAGCCCTGTTGCGAAAAATGATGGCTCGTGTGTTTGAAGGTGATCCAGCCGTGCTTCACGTTCCACCACAGGTTGGGCGCGATGAGGAGGCCGGCCACGATCAGGGCCAGATAGGGCCCGGGATGCCTCAGGAGGGCCCTTTTCTGCGGGTCCAGATAGAGCCAGAGGAAATACATGGCCCCGAAGGCGATCATCGTCTGTTTGCTGAGGAGACCGAGACCAAAGATGAGGCCCAGGAAGAAGAAGTCCTTGAGACGGCGAGTTTCTGCGGCTTGCCATCCCAGACACAAAGCCCAGGCCCAAAAGAAGATGAGCGGCGGGTCAATGGTCATGACGAAGCTGTAGATGGAGGCAAGGGGGCTCGCCGCCGCGGCAAAGGCCGCCCAGAGACCAACCTTCCGGTCGAAGAGCCGCTGACCGAGATAGTAGATGAAGGCCAGATAGAACGTGCCGCAGAGGACCGCGGGCACCCGCACACTGTATTCACTGGTGCCCAGATATTTGGTGAACAGATGGATGAGCCAGGCCACCATGGGGGGCTTGCTGAAGTAGCCCCAGGCCAGATGGCGGGACCAATCCCAGTAGTAGGCCTCGTCAGGGGAGAGTTCGAGGCCGATCTGTTGGGTAAACATCAACCTTGCGGCCAGCAAGGTGACCAAGAAAAGCCCTGCCGGGGAAAAAAGCGAAGAGAGAAAATTTTTCATTTTCGAACGATGAAGAAGCTTCCTATAAGTCCGATGAAGCTTCCTAGCAGAAAACCGAGGAACACGTCAAAGGGATAATGCACCCCTAAATAGAGGCGGGAATAGCCTACGAGGAGGGTAGCGGCCCAAAAGAGGGGAGAAAGGGCCGGTAGGGCTCGTGAAAAGACCATGGCGGCGCAGGAGACGTTTGTGGCGTGGCAGGAAGGGAGGGAAAACCTCTTTTCTTTAGCTATGATGGGCTTGGTGAGGTACTGAAACTTGTGGTCCTTGTAGACGTAAATATCGGCCACGGTGTAATAGGGCCTCGGCCGCGCGAAGTAAGGTTTGAGGACACGGGCACAGAGAAAATCACTGCACATGACCAACCCCAAGGCGCCGACGGAGATGAGGAGCCCCCGGACCGGTCGTTCTTTGATGAGAAGCAGGGCGAAGAGGCCGAAGAAGGCGTAGATGTACCGTTCGTCGCTTACCAGGGGCATGAGTCGGTCTAACCAGGGATGCCGAAAGTGGTTTATCCAGAGAAGGAACCGTTGATCGAGAAGGGCCAGTAGTTCCAAGAAGTTTATCTTGTTCATCTAATAAAGTTTATAGACTAAATATAATTGGAATAAAGTTTATAATAGATTAAATATAATTGGAATTTAAATATAATTGGAATTATAGTCTCCAATATCGATAAGGAGTATTAACAAAATCTTTATAAGAAAATATACCTTTGACATCTATAATCACTCCGCGTCCTGGACGTAAAAGTTCTATAACTCCTTTGGGACCCAAAAGACGGTAATTTTCATGTGCAACTGCTAAAATAATCGCATCTAAACCTCGAGGAGGGTCAGGGTAAAGATTAATATTATATGCCTTTTTTGCTTCTTCTGGTATGGCTAAGGGGTCATGTACTTCAGGTTCTATGCCATATTCTCTTAGTTCTTCTATGATATCTATAACTCTGGTGTTACGTATGTCTCGACAATTTTCTTTAAAAGTTAGGCCTAAAATACCAACTCGCGCTCCGTCTACCCTTATTCCGGCCTTGATTAATTCTTTTATGGTTTTTTGGGCGATATATATTCCCATATAATCATTAATTCTTCGGCCAGCAAGAATAACTTGGGGATGATATCCAAGCTCTTGGGCTTTGTAAGTTAAATAATAGGGATCGACGCCTATACAATGACCTCCGACAAGTCCGGGACGAAAAGGTAAAAAATTCCATTTTGTGCTAGCACATTCTAAAACCTCGAGAGTGTCAATCCCCATAAGATTGAAAATTATTGCTAATTCATTCATGAGGGCTATGTTTAAGTCCCGTTGGGTATTTTCTATTACTTTAGCAGCTTCAGCTACTTTTATACTAGGAGCTCGATAGACGCCAGCTTTGACTATCAATTCATAAGTGTTTGCTATTATCTCTAAACTTTCTTTATCTTGGCCAGCGACTACTTTTATGATTTTTGTTAAAGTATGTTCTTTATCCCCAGGATTTATTCGCTCTGGAGAATAACCGATTTTGAAATCTTCTCCACATTTTAGACCAGAACATTTTTCTAAAATAGGAGCACAAATTTCCTCTGTGACTCCAGGATAAACTGTCGATTCATAAACAACAATACTCCCTGGGGACAAATTTTCACCTATAAGTTTACTTGCTTCAATTAAAAAGCTCAAATCTGGTAACTTATTTTGGGTAATAGGGGTGGGAACAGCTACAATGATGAAAGAATAACTTTTTATAATTGTAGGATCATTAGTAAATTTTAAAAAAAGTGCTTTATCAAACTCTTCTGTTTCTATTTCACCTGTTGGATCTTGCTTGTTTTGATAAGCAATTATTTTGGATTGATCGATGTCAAATCCCAAGGTTGGAATTTTTTTTCCAAATTCGATGGCTAAGGGTAAACCAACATAACCCAAGCCGATAATAGCTACATTTTTAGCCACTTTCATCGTGATCCTCCTTGATTGTGTTTCAAGATTTAAATCTATCTCTCATACCGATCAAGGCTCTTATGGGAAAAATTTTTCCCTAAAAGATGAAAAATTTTTCTTCGCCGATTTTTAGGAGATAGTAGGCCCTCTTTAAAAAATTCAAATTTTGGTCTTTTTTCCAAGGTTCTTATGTTCAAAATTTTGGCATATTGTTTGCTTAACTGTTATGGCAGTAAGTGGAAAGTCTAAAAGTTTCCAACTCGGAATTAATTTAAAAAAGAGGGGGGTGGGACTTTGAGATAAGAGAGGGTTTGGTTGTCTGATCATTAGCAGATTTTTGAAAAATTTCGAAAAGAGGAGGTTAGAGATGAAAAGATGGTCTTTATGGGTTTTGTTTTTTCTGTTTTTAACTTTTTCGGTGTCTACTTATGCAGCACCGATAATTCCTGGTGACCTTTCATCATTGCAAAACGTTCTTGATTCTCACACACAGGGTGGTGTTAGTAGTGTAGATGTAAATACTGATTATTTAGACGATGAAATGGATTCTTCTTGGAGGATTACCGCGACCGGAGGGTCGGTAGCGACTATAGTGATCGAGCTTGCTGCATATGCTAATTTAAATGAATTTGGTGTCTATGATCCATACGATCCTACAAAGAAGGTGACCATTTTTACTGGCTCTGAAGGCGAAGGAGCTATGGCTACTTTAAGCATTCTGCTTGACGGATCGGTAGTACTGAATACGGTAGATACTGGGGTTAATTTTACAAGTTTTGTTTTTGGTTATTTTTTGAAAACACCCAATTCTGATCCCAATGTTTATTTCTATTCTGATTCTTCTTTAAATGCCGATGGTTATGATCACATGTTAGCCTATCAAGGAAAAGATGTTGATTATTTTAGCCCTGATCCTGACGTGTATCCTTATGGTCTGTGGTCAGATCAAGAATTTGTTTTGGCTTGGGAAGATTTGCCGGGTAATTCCTCTGATGGAGATTATGATGATTTTGTAGTTATGGTAGAATCTGTTGATCCTATTCCTGAACCAGCCACAATGTTACTTGTGGGGGCTAGTTTATTAGGAATAGGTTTTGTTGGTCGTCGTTGGACAAAAAGGAAGGTGTAATTTTGTATAGTTTTGTATTAAGGTTGGGCAGTTACTGCCCAACCTTAATACAAATTTTAATATATACTATCCAAGACAAATAGTTCTAATGGATCTTCAAGTATTTTTTTGAGTACTATTCCAGAAGGGCTGTCTTTTATACAGGGAATATATAAAAAGCCATTTTCAATAAAAGCGAGACAGTCATTTTTCTCTTCGTTAATAGTGGAGATACCACATTTGTCCGGATATTCCTGACAAAATTTTATTCCATTTTCAAAACCTTTGTCATAATCATTTTCATTGTTGGTATTAGTCTCTTCTTTTGGAGTATCGATGTAAAAATTGCTAATTTGATTTTCTGGTATTTCAAAAGCCGTTTGTGAATATTCATATGCTCCACAATCTATTCCATTTCCTTGAGGTCGTGGAATTTTTCTTATATCTTCTTTGGGGACTTCAGGAATTTCAGAAAAATCAGCTCCTTTATCTATGACAAAGCTATTTTTTGTTGGTTGAAGATTAAAAGAAAACAAATCAATATTTTCTAATTGAGGATTTTCTAAAAAATTATCTCCAATTTCTTGAGGTAAAGCTTTTAAATTGAAAAACACATTCTTTTTCCATAATACTTCGCTTTTTGATGTGGGATTGTTCCAATATATAAGACCAACTTTGTCTCCATTAAAGAAATTTTTTGTGCCGATAAAAATATTATTGACTATTTTGAAAAGAGAATCTGAATCTTCGTTATTTATTAATAATAATACATTTCCTTCTCCTAAAATAGTGTTGTTTACTATAATATTTTGAGAACCTGCTTCGGGAACAATAGCAATGGCATCACCGCCAGCTCGACAATTTGTTACGTTATATGTGAATGATTTTTCTTTAAAAAACGAACAGCTTCCAACTATAATAGAGTTTTCTAAAAATATTTTGCTTCTAACTTTAATTTGATTGCCGGCATTTCCATAGGCTCTAATCCGTCTCAATACTACAGATCCTTCTCCTTCCTTCAAGTATAAAAGATCTAAGCCATCAGAGGTATTATATCTGAAAACTGAATCTTCGAATATCCAAATACCTCCAGTTTTCCCTGTTCCTAAACCATCTCCATATCCAGACCAACACCATTTGTATTCTTTTTTGTTTGGATAACTTTCTACACAACCATTCCATTCTATAGTAACTTTTTGAAATTTTAACTCTCCATGGTTTGAACTATCTTGTCCGGGGCCTGCATCTCCTTCCCAACCTGCCCAACCATTACCAGCAATCCTAACTCGTTTGACTGTCCAATCGGCTATTCTATAAGCTACTATCCCACGATTTGCAAATCCATGTATATTCAGATCTTGTAGTAAGATATTACTCGCGTCTGAAGCAGAAATTCCATATTTTGCCCACTTTCCAAAAGGAAAGGTGTCTCTTTTGCAAGAGGCCTCTTTTAGGGAATGTAGTTCCGTACAACTTTCATGGTCTGTTAATTCTAGACAAGCTATTACTACATTTTGGCTGTTTTTTAGGCTAATTATTGATGAAACTCTCTCAGTTCCCCATAATTCTGGAGGATTATTGCAAACATTATCCCATCCTAGCCCAACAATCTTTGTGGGATGGTTTTTATCTGGACCAGAAGGGATAGGAGGTAATTTGCAATTCCAAGGCCAATATTCGCTGCACCAATCTGTATTGGGCGCTCCATATCCTATCATATATTCTCCGGGATATATAATTAACGTATCTCCTCCTTTAATTTTCCATTGGCCATTTTTATCTAAGGCCCAAAAAGGATGTGACCAAGCACATTTACCATTGCTTTCTAAAGTATAAGGGGTGTCAGAAGTTCCATCACATATATCAGCAGGGCCGCCATCAGGTCTAATATAGTAAACTTGAGCACAAACATAAGTGGAAAAAAAGATGAAGAAGAAAAGCCACACAATTAGCATACGATGTAGCTGAAACATGATTACCCTCCCGCATAAAATTTTGCTTTTCTATATATCTTTAATTTGCAATTCCAGCTTAAAATGCTATATGAATTTTTTTTCTTATCTTTTACCTTGGGGCTGAATTTTTTTTCAACAGCTGAAATTTTTTTCATATGAAATTATGGTTCAACAGAAAGGAAATCAAATGGAAAAATTCAAGAAATTTTTGAAAAACCATCTTTAATTAACATCTTTTCCTAAACTTCTTTGTGAGGTATAATCTAAAATAAAAAATTGGCAATTTTTTTGAAGTTTGGAGTCCTTCGAATCCTAGAGGTTTTTTTGTTAAAAAGCTGTTATAGGTTGCTCCTCCTTTTCTTGTAAAGAATGTGGACGTTTTTGTTTTGTGTATTTATTTTTTGTGTTTTTACTATTTTATATACCTATTTCGGATATTTATTCTTTTTAAGAATTAAAGCCTTGCTTTTATTAAAGCCGGTCTTTAAAAAAGAAAATCTGCCATTTGTAAGTATTGTTATTGCTGTTTATAATGGAGATAAATATATTGAAAGGAAACTTATTAATATACTATCCCAAAATTACCCCCCAAATAAGTTTGAAGTGTTAGTAGTTTCTGATGGGTCTATCGATAATACGAATTTAATTGTTGAAAAGATGTCTTTACGCTATCCTAATATAAAGCTTATAAAGTATTTTCCTAGGCGAGGTAAACCATATGCTATAAACAAAGGGGTTTCTGCCGCTAGGGGAGAAATAGTAGTTTTTGCAGATGCGCGTCAAATATTTGATGTGAATGCATTGAGGGAATTGGTATATAATTTTGCAGATAAAAGTATAGGTTGTGTGAGTGGAGAGTTGATTTTTGTTGAAAATCTTGATAGCAAGATTAGAAAAGAAATGGGTATATATTGGAATTATGAAAAAAAAATTAGGAAATTAGAATCCCAGACAGGATCTGTGGTTGGAGCGACTGGAGCTATTTATGCAATTAGAAAAAAATTATTCGAACCTATTCCCGAAAATATACTTTTAGATGATGTTTATATACCTTTATTAATTGCTGAGAAAAAGTTTCGAGTTGTTTTTGATTCTGCAGCTCGAGCTTTTGATATTGTATCTCCTGATTTTTCAAAAGAAAAAAGGAGAAAAATAAGGACGCTTTTAGGTAATTGGCAATTGGTTTTTTATAAACCATCTATAATATGTCCTTTTGGCCATCCATTGTGGTTCAGATTTGTTTCTCATAAATTTTTAAGGTTATTAATTCCTTTTTTTGTTTCTGTTTCGGTATTAGTTTCAATTTTTTTGGGTTTTCCGTATTACTTTTACGCGCTTTTTTTTATTTTTTGTCTCTTTTTGACCATTGTTCCAGGTAGTGCTGGCTCTCTTTTTAGGTCATTATTTTTTTTGAACTATTGTGCACTATTGTCTTTTGTCTATCTTCTAAAAAAGAAATGGGATGTTTGGTAAATTCTTTTCGAGAAAAGATAAATTTATAGTTTTTTTATATCATGCACTTTCTTTGTCTGATAATTTTTTTGATGTTGATTATGAAGACCCTGTGTATACATTAGTGCTTTCTGATTTTCGTAATCATTGTATCTTCTTGTCAAGTGTTGAGAAAAATAAATTTTTGTTAACTTTTGATGATGGCCATATTTCTAATTATACACTAGCTTTTCCTTGTCTTTTAGAATATAATTTGTCTGCATGTTTCTTTTTAATTTGTGATTTTATTGATCGTCCAGGTTTTTTGTCTAGAGAAATGATGTTAGAAATGTCTAAGTATGGAATGGATTTTGGCTCTCATGGTCTTACTCATCGTTTTTTTACTGAATTGACAGATAAAGAACTTTATAGAGAACTGGAATTTTCGAAAAAGAGATTAGAAGATATTTTGGGTAAACCTATTTTGAATTTATCGTGTCCGGGGGGGCGTTTTGACAGAAGAGTAATTCATTTTGCTTTTGGCCTTGGCTATAATGCTATTTATACTTCTGTGCCCAAGATTAATTATAAAGATAATTCCCTATTGGGAAGGATATCTGTAACCAGAAAAATGTCCGTCAAAGATTTAGAATTTTTTTTAGAAGGTAAATTGTTGAGATTACAGGGTAAATATTATTCTCTTCTTCTTTTAAAGTTGGTTTTAGGGTCTTATTATCCACTTTTGAGGCATAGAATCTTAAAATTTTTTAAGGAGTGAATAAATGAAAAGATGTGTCAACTGTATATTGCCAAAAGGTTTGCCTAATCTTCCATTTAAGGGAGATGTCTGTTTCTTGTGTTATAGTTATAAACCACCTAACCTTTTAGGCCTTGATAGACTAAAAGAAGATATAAATCTTGTTCTGGATAATTTCTATAACAATAGTAAAGTAAAGCCTGATTACGATTGTATTGTTCCTGTCAGTGGAGGGCGAGATAGCACTTATGTTTTAAATTTTGCCCATAAATTGGGCTTGAAAATTTTAGCAGTAAATTTTGATAATGAATTTTCTACAGATATTGCAAAACAAAATTTAAAAAATGCGGTTGATATCTTAGGAATAGATTTAATCTCTCGACCTGCATCATCTGTTTCTTTGAGAAATCTTGTGAAAACAGCTTTACAACTTGTGCCGCATCTGCCACCTATGATAGCTTTTGGTTTATTATGTGGTGGATGTGGCTATGCTTTTAAGCGGTTTGTTTATGAAATCGCGAATCAATATAATGTACCTTTAATTATTTGGGGGGATAGCAGTGAAGAATCGTCTAGGGTGTTAAATGTTACTCCGCGTCCCTTAAACTTTTGGCAAAAAATAAATCCGCTAATTTCCTTTCATAGATTGAAATTTAAAGTTGGTTTTAAAAAATTAACTAAAGAATTACAGATTTCTTCTCCTCCCTGTAAGGAAATTCATTTGTTTGATTATATTCCATGGGATAGGAGAGTTATCGTTTCAACAATAAAGGAAGAACTTAATTGGAGATCTCCTTCTGATTCTCCAACAACTTGGAGAATTGATTGTAAGATTGCTCCATTAGCTGATGCTTTAATGGAAAAAGAGTATGGTATTTCTAAAATAGAAATTGGTTTTTCCAATATGGTGCGTGCAAAGAAAATGTCGCGTAAAGAGGCTTTAAAGGAAATTGAGCTTATTAAGAAAAGAAGGCCTCAAAAAATTGAAGAGTTGTGTGAAGATCTTGGTGTAACGTCATCTAAAGTTTTAAAAGTTGTTCTATGAATATTCTTCATTTAATCTCTTCGAGAAATATTTTTGGGGCAGAGCGTGTTGTATTAAATCTTGTTGAAAATATACAAGATAGAAATATTAAATCTTATCTGGGTATAATTGATTCTTTTACAAATAGAAATGAATTATTGACTTATTGTGTCCGTAAAAATATACCACATTTTGTTATACCTTCACGTCGATCTTTAGATTTGCAAGTTTTGAGCCATTTAAATGATATAGTTTCTAAATATTCTATTAATATAATTCATAGTCATAATTATCGTTCAGATTTTTTTACTTTCTTCTTGAAGAAGAAGGTAAAATGGTGTTCTACGCCACACGGTTGGTGTGGGAGCGATATTAAGTTGTATTTTTATGAATTATTGGATAAGTTCTTGATAAGATTTTCTCATAAGATAATAGCAGTTTCTTTGTCTCGTTTAAAGGAATTGAGGAATATTTTAATTCCTGCTAATAAAATCGTTTACATTCCTAATTGGATTGATGTTTCGCGATTTCCTTTGGTGGATATTAAAGAAAAATTAAAACAGCCTATTTTTTCTGTTGGCGTTGTTGCACGATTAGAAAAGGAAAAGAATTTATTTTTTACTTTGTCTGTTTTTAACAAATTTATTAAAATTGTCAATGCCAAAGCTCATTTATTCTTGATCGGAGATGGCAGTTTAGCTGCGAGTATTCAAAGATTTATAGAAAAGAAAAAGATAAAAGATTTTGTTTCCCTATGTGGGAAAATTTCTGCAGAAGAGATAGTAGAATTTTATAAAAAATTCCATTGTTTACTTTTATTTTCCAAAAAAGAGGGGTTTCCTATGGTTGTCTTAGAAGGAATGGCTATGGGGATCCCGATAATTGGATCTTTTCCGGCTCTTTGTGAAGTTTACCAAAAAGCACCTGTTGTTTTGGTTCATCCGCTAAAAAAAGAACAGGCTATTTCTTCTCTATTAGCTATATATTTGACTTATAAAGATTATTATCTTTTTCAAGATATTTCTTTTCTTCTTAGAAGATCTGTAGAAAAGTTTTATAGCAAAAATCTTATCTTAAAAAGATATCTAGACTTTTATTTTTCTTTAGTTAACTAATATCGATGAAAGTAGCTCATATTTTGCATCAATTTCCTAAGTTGTCTGAAACTTTTATTTTAAATCAAATTACTAGTTTACTTGATTTGGGATGTAATATAGATATTTACGCATTTCTTCGCCCGAATGAACCAAAAGTTCACAGTGATGTTCTAAAATATAATCTTCTCTCTCGAACAAAATATGTTGATTTGCCGTCTAATAGAAAATATTCTTTGTATTATATTTTGTGTTTATTTCTGGAAAAGAATAAGTCACTTTATCTTTCCTTTTTAAAAGAATTTTTAAAAAGGAAGTCTTTTTATGAATCACTTAAAAAGAGTCTTCTTTTTTTGTATCTTGGGCAACGTTATAATATAATTCATTGTCATTATGGTTCTTTAGGTCAAGAATTATCCTTTTTAAAGGATTTTTTAAAAATAAAGTTGGTTACATCTTTCCATGGTTTTGATATAGCTAAAATACTGCATCATTTCCCCCCAGATTACTATAATGATCTTTTTTTAAAAGGCGATTTATTTTTACCAATCAGTAATCATTGGAAAAAGAAATTAATACAATTGGGCTGTCCGGACGATAAAATCGTTGTTCATCGTATGGGGATTTTCCCAGAAAGATTTCAATTTAAAATCCGCTCTATCAAAAGGCCTTTTAAATTTTTAACTGTAGGTCGTTTGGTTGAAAAAAAGGGTATCCATATAGCTGTAAAGGCACTGGCGAAAATAAAAGATGAACTAGTTCATTTTCAATATTTAATTGCAGGGGATGGTCCGTGGCGCACTAAATTAGAAAAAATGGTTTATAAATATGGTCTTCATTCACAAGTAAAAATTTTAGGACATGTTGCACAAAATGAAGTAAAAAATCTTATGTCAGAGACTCAAATTTTTTTATTGCCAAGTTTAACTTCTTCAGATGGAGATCAAGAAGGGATACCCGTTGTCCTTATGGAAGCTATGGCTTCGGGGTTACCTGTGATATCCACTTATCATAGTGGAATTCCTGAGTTGATTTCACATAATGAATGTGGTTTTTTAGTGCCAGAAAATGATATTGATTCTTTGGCTGACATGATTTTGCATGTTGCTAAATTAGATAGGAAATCTTTAGAGAAGATTGTTTTGTCTGCAAGAAATAAGATTGTAAATGAATATAATATTCATAAGCAAGCCCTTAAATTATTAAATATTTATAAAGACTTGTTGAATGATTGACAAAAATTTTTCAAAAATTTCTAGATTAAAATGTTTGTTTATAGTGGATAGTTTCCTTGCTAAAGGTGGGGCAGAATCGACAATTATTAAATTAATAAAATATTTACCAAAGGTTTTTCCAATAGATATTTATTTTTCTGCCTTGAGTTCTAATCAGAAAATGATTTCTCTTGTTGAAAATGATATAAAAGATATTCTTCCACTTTCGTCTTATAGCTTTTTCTCTAAGCCTCTTTTTTATAATTTGAAAAATCTTATCTCCTTTATAAGGAGAAATAATATAGGATTTATTATGTCTTTTTATGAAGGCTCTGATTTTTTAACTTTCTTAATAAAAAAGATGTTTCCTCAAATTGTGGTCTTTTCGAACAAAAGAGACTTAGGTTATAGACTTAAGAGAAAGCATCATTTGATGTATCGCTTTATATTGAAAACTTTTGATGTAGTTGTTTGTGCGTCATATCAAATAAGAAATTTTGTTTTGGACAAATATAATGTTCCTTTGGAAAAGACCATAGTTATTTATAATGGTGTAAATCTATCGGAATTTGACCGTCTGCTATCTAAATTAGAACGGAAATATTCTAAACCTGGATTTGGCACTTGCACATTATTCCGTAAAATCAAAGGGTTGGATGTTATTTTTCGTGCTATTTCTCTTGTCTCTCGTAATCATAAAGATTTTGTTTTTCATTTAGTAGGTTCTGAAGATGAAATTACGAAAGAAGCAATATATTCACAAATTAAGGAATTAAAAATTCAAGATCATGTTGTTTTTTGGGGTTGGCAAGAAAATATTGTCAATGCTTTATCTAATTTTGATTTTTATGTAAATGCTTCTTTTAGTGAGGGTTTGTCTAACGCTATTGTCGAAGCTATGGCTTGTAGTTTGCCTGTTATTGCTTCATCTGTTGGAGGTAATAAGGAGTTAGTTTTTCATCAAAAAAACGGTTTTTTGTTTGAAGCGGGAGATTATGAATCTCTTGCTAATTACATAAATATTTTACTTAATGATAGCCAGTTGAGAAAAAAGATGGGTTCTTTTTCTAGACAAATTATAGAATCAACTTTTGATTTTGAAAGGATGATATCAAAATACGGAGAACTTTTTAGAAGGTTTTCTCATGCCTAAAGTTTCAATAGTAATACCAGTTTATAATTGTGCTAAGTATATTCCGGAAACTTTATCGGCAATTTTTTCTCAAAAATTTCAAGATTTTGAAGTTATTTTGGTTAATGATGGCTCTAAAGATGATCTTCCTTCCAAAATAGAACCGTTTTTAGATAACAAAAAGTGTCGTTATTTTTACCAAGAAAATCGGGGTGCTGCGGCTGCTAGGAATCTTGGTATTAAAAAAGCTGAAGGGGAATATATAGCTTTTTGTGATTGCGATGATGTATGGACGCCTAACCGTTTATTTTATGAGGTTTCTTTCCTGGAAAAAAATTTTCATATAGGCATGTGCTCTTCATTAGCGATACCTTGCAACGAAAATTTGAAGCCTTTAATTCAAACTTGGTTTGTTGATTATGGTATAGTGAATTATAAGTTGTTTCTTCAAAATCATATATGGACTTCTTCTGTTGTTATTCGTAGAAGTCTTTTCTTTGAAAAGAATATATTCTTTGATGAAAGATTTAAAAGGGCTCAAGACTATCATTTGTGGCTAAGGCTTTCTAGAGTTACTCCTATGGTGGTTTTTCGTAGAGTCGGATATTATTACCGTATTAGGCCACAAAGTATTACTAGAGATCCGAGTAAAAGAGATAAAGATTATTCATTACTTGCAGTGCATGATGTTTTTGGTTATCGCGATGTTGACTTTAGATCTTTTATTTTTGGGGATAATGATAATGTAAATGACAAACACTCGCTTCCTGTTGAAAAAATTGAAAGGTCTTTATCTGCTATAAAGTCTATATTGGATTCCTATAAAGATTTGCCCTTTTTGTCCTTTTGGGAGAGAGATATTGATAAATATTGGCTGTTTCTTCTTTTTTTCTGTTTTAGAAAATATAAAAATCTCAAGCTTGATTATATTAAACGACGTTTTTTGTTGAATAGTTTGGATGTCTTTAGGTCTCTTTTTTATTATATTCAATACAAAATGCATTGTAAGCTACAAAAATACTATTTATTTTTTGCTTCTTTATGAATTTTCTTTCTTATGAAAGCTATCGTGCAATTTCATTATCTAAAAAAAGATGTTAAACGTTATTTAAATACCGGTATCTCTAAGAAGTATTTATTGTTTGAATATGGATTGTATGTGGTGGTTTTTTATCGTATTTCTCGTTTTCTTTTTTTAGTAAATTTTCCTATAATTAGGCTATTTTGTAAATTTATTTCTTTTTTAATTTTAAAATTTGTAGAATTTTTCTTTCATACATGTCTTCCGCCCTCAACCGATATCGGCCCTGGTTTTTATATTGGTCATCCTTTTGGGATATTAGTTTCACCTAATTCAAAAATAGGTAAAAATTTTACAATAACCCATTATGTTACAATTGGGGCAAGAGGCCTTGGAGTTAAAGGAAGTCCTATTCTGGGAGATAACGTTTTTATAGGTAGTGGAGCCAAAATTATAGGTCCTGTGAAAATAGGAAATAATGTCCGAATAGGAACGAACTCTGTTGTTTTAAAGGATGTTCCTAATAATACTCTTGTAGTTGGCGTTCCTGCAAAAATTGTTAAGGTTTTAAAGTAAAATATGCTTGGATTAGGCCTGGCAAAATATTTCGTATATTTCCTTTATATATTTTTACTGTTGTTAGCTTTTCTGTCTTTTCGTTTTCCAAATTTTTCTCTTATAGTCGTTATTTCTATTATCCCTTTTAGGAACATATTGATGAAATTTTATTCGTTCCCTTTGGGGGATGATATAGTTGATCTTTATTTAGTTTTTTTGTTTTTGTGGCTTTTGTTTAATGGTGGGAAATTAGTTTGTTTGCCTAGAATTGTTTATATATATTTTGGTTACCAATTTTTCTTGTTTTTTCTTTCTTTGAATTCATTTGCTGATCCTTGGCCTATTATCCAAGATTTTAAGAATTTTCTTATTTTGCCTTTTTTGGCTATATTGGTGGTGAATGTCTTTAAAGATAAAAGAGATATTATATATTACATAATTGTAATACTGTTGGCTTTGTTGTGGGCTGACAGAACATATATCAGAAATTTGTTATCTCATGGAAATTTAGGAATGTATCGGGATACTTTGAGAGATCCTGGCATTTTTGTTGTTTTAGGGTCCAATGAATTAGCCACTTTTTATACTTATAATTTTTTCTTGCCATTTAGCTTGGCTTTATTTTTAAGGGCAAAACTTAAAAAGTATTTTTGTTTGTTGATGTCTATACTTACAGGTATCGTTATCTTGTTTACTTATTCTCGCGGTGCATATTTATCTTTGTGCATCTCCCTTTTTTGTGTTTTGTTTATTTATCGTCGTTTTAGTGTGAAACCTTTTGTTGTCTATATTACATTGTTAGTTATGGTTGTCATGGCATATCAAGTTATATTGCCATCATCTGTTGTCCAGCGAATAAATATGACGTTGTCTCATGAGGGAGAACGTTTTGAAGAACGTTTAGATCCATCCGCGCAAGAACGAATCATGTTATGGAGCGAGAGCAAAAGGTTAATAGCAGAGAGTCCATTGATTGGGCATGGTTTCGAATATACCCGTCATGGTCTAATTATGGGGTTTAAAGACCCGCACAATAAGTATATAGAAACGTTGATTGAAGGAGGAGTTATAAATTTAATTTTGTTTGTTTCTCTCTTTTTTTCAATAATTAGTTTGAGTCTGAAGGTATTTTCTTTGACAGAAGATTCTGTTTTTAGAGCCTTATCTTTGTCTTTATTTGGAGCAACAATTGTGCTGATGATCGCTAATTTTTTTGGTGATAGATGGACTTATTTAGAATTAGGTTCTTATTATTGGTCTTTGATTGGGGTAGTTCAAAAAATAAAAGATTTATCGGTTAAAGTTTAATCTCTGAAAATAAAATGATTAAGATTTTATCTTTGACCACCAGAATTCCTTTTTATCCATCACATGGCCATTTTGAGAGAACATACTTTTTAATTAAAAATTTGTCATCTAAATGTTCTTTTTCTATCCTTGGTTTTTTACCAAATTTTATTGTTAAAGCTAATCAAGAAAATATAAGTAGTTTTGTTGAAAAGGTATTGGCTTTTCCGTCTCCTGCATATAAGGATTTTCTGGTGAAATCTCTATTAGATAGTTTGTTGTTTTCAAAATATCCATTTGTGGTGAGAAAATATCTTGATGAGAAGATAGTTAGCTCCTTGCTTTCGTTCTATGATTCTTTTGATCTTGTTCATTTTGATATATTGCACATGTGTGTTTATCTTCATTTTTCTAGATTTTTTGTTCCGTTAATAGTTACAGAACATAATATAGAATTCCTACGCTTAAAACGATTAGCAAGAATTTCTAAAAATCCTCTTTTGAAGCTTTTTCTCTTTCGTGAAGCTAAAAAGCTAGAAAACTTTGAGACAAATGTTTTGAATCTTGTTGATGTAATCATTGTTGTGTCTGATACAGATAAAGAAATTTTGAAGTCAAAGGGAATAGATAAGCCAATTTTTGTTGTTCCAAATGGTGTATGTTTGGATAGGATACCTTTTTGCAAGCCCAATAAAGAGAAAAATCTTTTATGGTTTGGTAGTTTAACAGATCCTTACAATAAGGATGCTGTCTTTTTCTTTTTAGAAAAAGTTTGGCCTTTGGTTCAAAAGAAATGGCCAGAAGCACGTTTTATAATAACCGGTTTTCAGAATACAAAAATTTTAAAGAAATTTAAATCTTCATCAATTATTATTTATGACCATGTTGAAGATTTAACGAAGATCGTGGAGAAAGCACGAATTTTTGTTGCTCCAATTAGAGCCGGAAGTGGTACAAAGTTGAAGATCCTTACCGCTATGGCTTATGGTCTTCCTGTTATAACTACGGATATTGGTATTGAAGGAATAAGTGCAATTGCTGATGTTCATTTTTGTCAGGCAAATTCTTGTCAAGACTTTTTGGTAGCTATTGAGAAGCTATTTCATGACTATGAACTCTGCCTTTTTTTGGGGCAAAATGCCAGAAATTTAATAGAAAATTTTTATTCGTGGGATTTATTGGCTCAGAAGCAATATAAAATATATAGAAGTTTATTATTATGAATATAAGGGTCTTTTTAAGACATTTTTATCAGTTCTTGTTGAAAAAAAACAAAAATAATCTTTCTCTAGAGATTATTCATGGTAGTGTTTGGACTTTTATTACTCAAATATTTACTAGATTGTTGACTTTTGCTCGAACAATTATATTGGCAAGATTATTATCTCCTCATGACTTTGGTTTGATGGGGATAGCTTTTTTGGCTCTTTCGGCTTTGCAAACTTTTTCAGAAACTGGTGTTAACGCAGCGTTAATATATAAGAAAGAAAACACGCGTGATGATTTGTGTGTAGCTTGGACTGTTCGTCTTTTGAGAAGTGTATTGATTGCTGTTTTGTTGTTTGTTTTCGCTCCGCAGATATCTTCTTTTTTTAATAATAATGAGGTAATAAATATTATTAGGTTGATCGCTATTGGTCAGCTTTTCTATGGCTTTTCAAATATAGCAATTATTCGTTTTCAGAAAGAGATAGAATTTCATAAATATTTTCTTTTTTCTATTTGTTCCGTTTTGCCTGAAGTTATAATAGCTATATGGCTTGCTATTTTGTTGAAAAGTGTATGGGCTCTCGTGGCTGGTTATTTGGTTGGTTCATTTTCTTACTGTATTTTTTCTTATGTATTTTGTCCGTTTGTGCCCCGATTTTCTCTTTCTGGTGTCCATTTAAAATCTTTGTTGAAATACGGAAAATGGATTTGGGCATCTACTATCATTATTTTTCTGATTACTCAGGGTGATGATATCTTTGTAGGAAAGTTTTTAGGCACGGCGGCTTTGGGTATGTATCAGTTGGCATATCGTATATCTAATTTGCCGGCTACAGAAATTGTGCATGTTATTTCGAGAGTAGCTTTCCCTGCTTACGTTAAGCTTCGTGAAAATTTATCTAAATTGGCGGTTATGTATTTAAATTTTTTGCGCTTTTCTACTTTGATTGCTTTTTCTATTTCTTTTTTGTTGTTGTCATTGTCTTATCCTTTTGTTTTCTATGTTTTAGGTGGAAAGTGGATAAATATTATTAATTCAATGAGAGTTTTGTGTATCTTTGCCTGTTTAAGGTCTATTGGAGTTTTGAATGGTTCCCTTTTTAGGGCGTTGGGATATCCAGATTTTGAAACTAAGCTTTCTTTAATGAAGTTGTTATTAATGGCTGTTTTTATATATCCTTTAGGGATAAAATATGGAATTGTTGGTGTTGCTTTGTCTACCACTTTGCCGAGTTTTTTTCATAATTTTTATGGTTTATATTTGGTGGCTAAAAAAATAAATGTTGGATTCAGCGTTTTTTGTAAAGTGATATTGGTTTCTTTTTTAGTTGCTCTTTTTTGTTTGATTTTTTCTAAATTTTCTTTTTCTTTCATTCATTTTTTGACTCAAAAACATTTACTCTCTTTGTTTTTCTCTGCTATTATTGGCCTTATCCCTTTGGGATTGTTTCTTTATTTATTCCTTTTGAAAAGGAGTTTTTATGGACGAGTTTGTCTTAAATATTGGTAAAGTTTTCGTGAAGTTTTCAGGAAAATCTGAAGTTTTTGATTCAATTAGAAAGGAATTTTCTTTGTATCCACTTGTTGATGCTGATCCAAATTTAGAGTTTAATTTTCTTAACAAATCACCTGTAGTTGAAGAAGACTTAGTCCGTTCTAATAATTTGCTTGTTTCTTCAAATAAAGTTTATGTTAACGATGGCCATTTTTTTTATGTTATTTCTGAATGTTCGAAAAAATGGAAAGTTGATCTTTATTGCTTTTTTAAGTTTCCTGCGTCTTATTATAGAAAAATCATTTACTCTTGCAAAAGGTTCTTTCATTGGAATTATTTGTATCACCACGAAAATCTTGCAAAAAATTTTATTTATAATATATTTGATTATATTTTTGAGTTATTTTCTTTAAAGAAGAATTTAAATCAAACCTTTATTCATGCAAGTAGTTTTGATAAAAATGGTCAAGGGATTCTTCTTGCAGCTTTGGGAGGAGTGGGAAAGACTACGTTAATGACAAAATTAGTTTTTGAACATAATTGCAAATTTTTGGCTGACGATTTATCTATCATTGATGATCGATATATTTATTTTAATCCTAAATTTTTACAAATTTATCCTTATAATTTGCTTAATAATCCATATTTATCAAAGGTTCTGTTTCGAAATAGATCTTTAATTGATAAAGTTAATTGGTATCTTAGGTCTCGTCTTAAAGGACTTAAAGGTGTTAGAAGGAGAATGTCTCCATTTGATGTTTTTGGTTCCTCTAATATTTGTTATAAAAGTAGGTTTACTAAAATATTTTTTATGCGATATGCGAACGCTTCTAAAATAAGTATATCCAATGTTTCTTGTGATTACATTGCTGAATTGTGTTCCAATGTTATTGTTTCTGAATTATTCCCGTTGGCTAATATTTTGTTAAATATTTATTCTAGCATTCAATCTTGTTTTATTCCTTCATTGGCTGAGTTTTTGGATAAAGTTAAAAAGGTCTACTGTTCGGTCTTTGCTAATAAAAAATGTTTTTTGATCGATCTTCCTGAAAGATATGATTTAAATTATCTTTGTGATCTTATTTTGGAGACCATTTGACTTCTTTCTAGTTCTTTGATGTAGTATACATTATGTATTTTGCGCTAAAAATAAATCCATTAATTCCGGTTTGGTGCTATAATCTATAACCATAGTTAAAATATACTATCTGTCGCGGCTATGCTACATAAATTTGTGGCTCATCTTTTTGGGCTGGCCATTCAAATGAGCTTTTCAGTTCGCTTTTTTATCTGCTAACCTTTTCTCTGCTAACCTTTTCTTGTCTGACTTGATCTTCTGTTGACCTTTACCGAGAAAACAAGAAACCGTTAGCCCACAGTTTTAGATCTCTGACTTATACGAAGCCTAAGTTAGCCAAATGTTGACGCCAATTTTGATCTTCCTGTTCAATAATGGAGATATCTGGCAAGATATGTTTTTTAGGAATCAGATCTTTCTTTACAAGATAATTTATAATCTTTTGAAGACTTTCTTCTACTGTTTCCCTATCTGTGTTACAGACAATTTCTGCGTTTTTTGGTGGTTCATAAGGATCAGAAATACCAGTGAAATTTTTAATTTTTCCTTGTAAAGCCTTTTTATAAAGACCTTTAGGATCTCTGGCTTCCAGAACCTCTAATGGGCAGTTACAGAAAACCTCTATATAATTGGGAATTAATTGACGATTTATTTGTCGAACTTCTTCATAAGGTGCGATAGCCGCCACTACAGAAATTATTCCATGTTTATTGAGAAGCCAAGAAAGAAATCCTATCCGTTTAATATTTATATAACGATCTCGCTTGCTAAAGCCTAATTCTTGACAAAAATTCTTTCGAATAATATCCCCATCTATGAGTTCTGCTTTTAAGCCTCTTCTGCGTATTTCTAAATATGTTAAACGTGAAAGAGTTGATTTCCCCGATCCAGAAAGTCCCGTAAACCAAATTGTGAAAGCTTTCTCCATCTTAACTTTTGGCGCTTTAAACTATTTTTGCAATTTTTGCCAAAAATAAAACATTTAAAGAAAGATGTCAAGTATTTTTAAAGGAATTAATCTGGAGAAAAAAGATAAATTACAATCTTGGGCTTTTATAAGCAATCTTGGTTAAATTTGTTTTATTAATTAAATGTTTCAGGTGTCTTTTAGGGAGGATATTTGTTTTAAATTTTTCTTCTAAAGTTCTTAAATTAAATTTAAACTCAATTTTTTGTGCTTCTCTTTGTTTGAGAATAAAGTCCTTTTCCTCTTGCGTTAGAGTTTTCCACATCCTGCCTTCAACAAACAACTGATGGAAATCCTCGTCAGGTATGATTTCTTTGTAGATTTTTCGGAAATTGAATTTGAACTCCAATTCTGAAGTGAAGAAATCGTACAGGTTGAAATGCCCGGGGAAGTTTCCGTAAACCTTTTTATAAGCCTCTTGGGCAACGTCTAAATTTAGATGGGCCATTTGTGCTTTCACACCTTTGAACCTGGGATACGGTCTGGCATCGAAACAGTTAAACAAAAGAACTTTTCGGTAAAAGCCTACGTGTTTGGGCTGTATGGTGATGATGACGTCTGTAAAACCTTGTTCTCTAACGTATTTGTACAATAGTTTGAATATGGGGAAATAGGCGGATCTCGCTTCCAAGTTTGGAAGGGCAGCGAGAGAGCAAAATTCTACAAGCTTTCTTCCTTCTTTTCTGAGCTTATCTAAGGCATCAGGATAGATATTGTCGCTTGGCAGTTTGAATTCTTCGGTATCAAACACCACTGTAGTGGTGCATATTGGTGTTTCGTAATTGATATCGTCTTTTTTGTAGGCGGTGAAAACTTTTGTCTGTGGGAGAAGGTGGAATTTTGTAATCCACATGTTGTCTGGTTGTGGTTCTATGATTTGGGCGAAGATGTAGCGATCATGCACAAAGCGATAGACGGGCTCCAACTCTTTGGCGGTAACATTGTGCCGAATTGTTATCTCTTCAGTCCAGTTACGCAAGAAATCCCCCACTTTTGATAGCTGAAGTCTTCTGAGTCGCCACCAGTTTTCCGATCCGATTTGATAAGTCATATGCATCTCTTCTGCTGAACGAGTAGTGATTTGTCTTTCTGCTTTTTATGATCGAGAACATTTTTTGCTCGTCTTCAAAACTGGTGGTTTTTGCAAGGAAAAACATTTCCTACATCCCTGCTCTAACAGGAAAAACTTTTTCCTGTTCGGTAATCTTTTTCCCTTTTTATATTTAATCGGAAAGGAAGTCAATAGTGACTTTTTGGAGACAATTGATGACACGATCAGCGTTTTTCTGTGCTAATCAAGAGCCAATATTGGATAAGACTTTGACTAAACTGAGCAACAAGTATGTATTTGAGAACTTTTCTAAGTTAGAGGCTTATTGAGGGCGGGAATCATGGTTATTCTCCGCAAAAGCGCGAAGACCGAGGTACAAGTAATGTAATCCGGAAAATATGGTCAGCCCGGCGGTAACAAAAAAGAGTAAGTGGAGGGCCCGGGGAGGCAGGCCGTAAAGGGTCAAAACCACGGTGATGATCTGGCAAGCCGTGGTTAGCTTACTGGGAAGGGAGGGATGGACTTCGAGCCGGTGCTTGAAAAGACTGAGGAGGAGAAAGCCCAGCAAAATGAGCACATCGCGGCTGATGATGATCACCGCCAACCATTCGGGAAATAGCCCGCGACCCACTCCCAGGAGATAAATGGTATCCAACAGCAACTTGTCAGCGATGGGATCGAGCAGGGCCCCGAGCTGGGTCTTTTGTTTCAGCGTGCGGGCCAAAAAACCATCCAAGGCGTCGCTTAGGCCCGCAATCAAGAAGAAAACCAAAGCCCATTGGAATTTGTCTTCCAGCAAGCAAATTACCACCACCGGGATGAGAAGGAGACGTAAAAGGGTGATAAGATTGGGCAGATTGAGCATGATGAAGGCCTTATAAAACTTTGTGACTCGTCTGTCACGGGCTTGACATGGCCCACAGCTCGCGATAAGGAGCGCCTCATGGTCATAGGTGGCCCTTTTCCCGACAAAAAAGCTTTTGTTTCCCTGGCCAAAGAACACAATCTCGTGCCCGTCTTCCAGGAAGTCCTCGTGGACATGGAGACCCCTATCTCCCTCTTCTACAAAGTCTTCGTGGGGCACTACGGTTTCCTGCTCGAAAGCATCGAAGGCGGCGAGAAATGGGCACGTTACAGCTTCATCGGGGTCAATCCCTTCCTCGTCTTTCGTAGCCGAGATCGGGAGATCGCCCTCCTTGATCGTCACGGAGAGAAGCGTTTCTGGAGTGAGAACCCGCTTGAGGACTTGCGCAAGCTCCTCGCGCGTTTCAAGGCCGCCACCCTTCCGGAACTGCCCCGATTTTTCGGCGGAGCGGTGGGGTTCGTCTCCTACGACATGGTCCGTTTCATGGAACGCCTCCCCGCCACCCTCCCCGAGACCACGGGGTTTTCCGACGTGCATCTCATGTTCCCCGAGATCCTCCTCATCTACGACCGCCTGCGGCACAGCCTTCTCGTGGTTTACAACGCCCGTCTCGATGAGGGGAACTCCCCGGAGGCGGTTTACGACCGGGCCCTGGCCGAAATCGAGGCCATGGTCCGTCGGGTGAGAGGGCCTCTCATCTATCCTCCGGCCACGCCGCCCAAGGAAGAAACCATCCTTGCTCCGGAGATCAGCCGGAACCGCTTCCACGAAATGGTCAAGAAGGCCAAAGAATACATCCAGGCCGGAGACGTGATCCAGGTGGTGCTCTCACAACGTTTTTCCGGAGAAAACCATCTTCGTCCGTTCGACATCTACCGCGCCCTGCGCAAGATAAACCCTTCTCCCTATCTCTTCTATCTCCGCCTGGGGGACGAGACCCTCATCGGTTCCTCTCCCGAGATTCTCGTCCGGCTCGAGGAAGGCACCATCGAGGTGCGTCCCATCGCCGGCACCAGGCCGCGCGGGCGCACGGAAACCGAAGATCAGGCCCTCGCCGAAGATCTCCTCCACGATCCCAAGGAGCGCGCCGAACACCTCATGCTCGTTGATCTCGGGCGAAACGACGTCGGACGCGTGGCCACCTACGGCAGTGTGGAGGTGCACGAGCTCATGGTCATCGAGCGCTATTCCCACGTGATGCATCTCGTTTCCGGCGTGCGGGGCGATTTGGCTCCGGGAAAGGACATGTTCGACGTGCTCAAGGCCACCTTCCCCGCGGGCACGGTCTCCGGTGCCCCGAAGATCCGCGCCATGGAGATCATCGAGGAGCTGGAGCACGCCCGCCGCGGACCTTACGCCGGAGCCGTGGGATATTTCGGTTTCTCCGGCAACATGGATCTCTGCATCGCCATCAGGACTCTCTTTCAAAAGGGCACGCGCCTCTATCTCCAGGCCGGCGCCGGGATCGTTGCTGACTCCGATCCAGAACGCGAGTTCCAGGAGACCATCAACAAGGCTCGCGGTATGATTAAGGCCATCGAAATGGCGCACAGGGGGCTTTAGATGGCCATTCATCTCGTTGTCATCGACAACTACGATTCCTTCACCTACAACCTGGTGCAGTTGCTGGGCATTATGTGTCAGAAGCTGGCCCCGGGAACGCAGATTTCCGTATTCCGCAACGACGAGATCACGGTGAAAGAGCTGGAAAATCTGCAACCCACCCACCTGGTGATCTCTCCCGGGCCTTGCACGCCCAAAGAAGCGGGCATATCCGTGGCCGCCATCAAGTATTTTGCCGGCCGCATCCCCATCCTGGGGGTGTGTCTGGGGCATCAGAGCATCGGGGCGGCTTTCGGCGCCAACATCGTGCGGGCCAAACGCCTCATGCACGGAAAGACCTCGGAGATCACGCACGATGGCCAGGGCGTTTTCAAGGGGCTTCCGTCCCCTTTCGAAGCCATGCGCTATCACTCCCTCGTCATCGAGGAGGCCAGTCTCCCGCCGGAGCTCGTGGTCACCGCCCGCGATGAAGAGGGCGAAATCATGGGGGTGCGCCATCGAGAGTGGCCGGTGGAGGGCGTCCAGTTCCATCCGGAATCCATCGGCACCTCTCTCTACGCCTGGAAACGCCTGCGCAAAGCCCCTCGCGATTGGGACTTCACCTCCCGGGATCTCCCCGAAGGGGTCATCATCCTGCGCAACTTTCTCTTCCCGGGCTGATGGATCTGAAGGAACTTTTTGTCGAGCTTTTGGCCATTGCCATTTTCGTTGGGCTCCTGTGGCTCTATCTCGAATGGCGTGCCAGACGTTGAGATGCCCGCTTTCCGGACCGAAGAGATATTAGTGAGACTTCCCAACTGGGTGGGAGACGCCGTCATGGCCACACCTGCTCTGCTGACGTTGGCCCGGTTCTATCCGCGTCTGGCGCTCGTGGCCCGGCCTCCCCTTCTTTCTCTCTTCCGCGTGTTTCCCAACGTGAGGGAGCTCGAACCCGTGGAAGCAGGACGGCGCGGTC
>Ga0256835_1000626_pt1 | contig 24839 bp, 23 predicted proteins | sample PIR30metaG_FD_185972 | JGI IMG/M metagenome (GOLD analysis project Ga0256835, IMG submission 185972) | Hydrothermal vent microbial communities from East Pacific Rise, Pacific Ocean - PIR-30 | ecosystem: Environmental > Aquatic > Marine > Hydrothermal vents | place: Pacific Ocean: East Pacific...
TCCGGGGTAGGGGAGCCTTGCTCCTGGGCCGTAACGAAAGAGAGGGATGTTACCACCATAAATGCCAGAATTAAAAAAATAAAAAAAGCTTTGCCCATTTTTGCCCCCTGCAACCCCGAAAAATTCTTCAAAATCGGAAAAATTTTCTCTTTGAGCTTAAGCGCTATCACTGAGGGCTTTCAAGACAGGAAAAGGGGCTCAAATAGGATTTAATCAGATCTGCAAGGGTTTTCGAGACCAAAAGGGACGATTTCTGAAAAAATTTCAAAAATATGGACTTTTTCTCGGAAATCTGGGGAGAAATCAGAGGAAAACCTAGAGAAATGGCGGCCCCACGGGGACTCGAACCCCGGTCTCTGGCGTGAGAGGCCAGTATCCTAGGCCGCTAGACGATGGGGCCAAACTCGTACAAAAGTTATCCAGCAGTTATCCGCTTGTCAAGAAAGCTGTACGCCAGCAGAAGAGATACTCTAGGCCGCCCTCTTTTCGCTGGCCTTCTGTAGGTGGTACGCCCTGATAAAGGCGTCCAGGTCGCCATCCAGCACGGCTTCCACGTTTCCCACCTCAAGACCGGTGCGATGGTCCTTTATAAGGCGGTAAGGATGGAGAACGTAGCTCCTGATCTGGCTTCCGAAGGCGATCTCTTTCTTCTCACCGTAAAGTTTCTGGCGCTCTTCTTCTTTTTTGCGCCGCTCAAGTTCGTAGAGCCGGGCCTTCAAGATGGCCATGGCGATGGCCTTGTTGCGATGCTGCGAACGCTCGTTCTGACACTGGACCACGATACCCGTGGGCAAATGTGTGATGCGCACGGCACTTTCGGTCTTGTTGACGTGTTGCCCTCCGTGCCCGCTGGCCCTCATCGTCTCGATCTTCAACTCTTCCGGACGAATTTCGATCTGGATGTCTTCGTCAATCTCGGGAATGACCGAAACCGAGGCAAAGGAGGTATGTCTCTTACCGCTGGTATCAAAGGGGGAGATGCGCACCAGGCGATGGATACCGGACTCGGCCTTCAGGTGACCGTAAGCGTAGGGTCCTTCGACGATAAACGTCGCCGACTTTATCCCCGCCTCTTCGCCTGTCAGGATGTCGATGATCTTCGTCTTGTAACCCTTTTTCTCGGCCCAGCGGAGATACATCCGCAAAAGCATCTCCACCCAGTCCTGCGCCTCCGTCCCCCCTGCACCGGCATGAATGGTAACGATGGCGTTCGAGGTGTCGTGTTCTCCTGATAAGAAAAGCTTGATCTCTTCTTCTTCCACCAGGGAAAAGAGCTTTTTCAGGCGGGAGGTTACCTCTTTCAGGGTCTCCTCGTCTTCTTCCTCCAGGGCAAGCTCAAAGAGCACCTTTGTATCTTCAAACTCCTGTTCCAGGGCCTCCCAGGAAGACAAAAGATCCTGCAACCGCGCTCTTTCGCGCAAAATCTCTTTGGCTTCGGAACGATCCCAGAACCCTTCTTTTACCAGCTCCTTCTCGAGCTCGGCCAAACGGGCCTGTTTGGCCTCCGGATCAAAGACACCTCCTTAAACTGGAGATGCGCTCTGCAAGACGCTCGAGCTGGACCCGGATCTCGGCAGGATTAAGTGCCACCGCTTTCTCACCAAGCTTCACTTCAAGCTTCCTCTTTCTCATATCTTTTCCTCCCGAGGATTGATTTCGCCCCTAAGAGAAGGGCCAGGACGAGACAGAAAAAGACAAAAACGTCGCCATACCTGACGTACCAGCTAAAATATGCAAGATGTTTGGCCTCTACACAAGGGGCCGCTTCCTTTTCCAGCGGAGTCTTGTACCGAATCCGGCCAAACGGGTCTATGAGCCCCGAAATACCTGTATTGGCAATACGAACCACGTAACGCCTCGTCTCCACCGCCCGGAAGACGGCCTGAACGAAGTGTTGATAAGGGCCGGCGGTGGTGCCGAACCAGGCATCATTGGTAGCCACGAGGAGAATCGTGGCCCCGTCCCTCACCCTCCCCCTGGCCAGGGAGGGAAAGATGCTCTCGAAACAGATCAGCGGACCGAACTTTTGATCCTTTCGCAAGGGGAGGAGCCCCCTCTGTGAGCCGGGAGAATATTCCCCCGAAGCCACGGCAAAACGGCGCAACCAGGGGAGCCTGTCTTCGAAGGGCACAAATTCTCCGAAGGGAACCAGCTGCTGCTTGTCGTAAATGGCTACCTTTCCGTCGGGTCTTACGAGAATGAGACTGTTGTGTATTTTGAGTTTGCCTCCCTCTCGAACCAGACGCGGGGCTCCAAAGATGAGGGGCCTCTGGATCTCCCGCACCCAGGCGAAAAGGCCCCTGAAGAGGGGATTTTCCGGTGAAAAATAGGTGGGAATGGCCGTCTCCGGCCAGAGCAAGATCTCGGCCCCTTTCTTGATGGCTCGCAGAGAAAGCCGCTGATATTTGGCGAGAGTCTCTTGAAGGATCTCTCTTTCCCACTTGAGATCCTGGGGAATATTCCCCTGGATGAGCCCCATTTTTTGCGAAACCCCGTGGAGGGGGACACCAAGCCTCCAGGCGCCGTAAAAATAGGCCCCGAGGAGACAGAGGACAGCCAGAAGGAGGGGGGCTTTCTTGCGCGCTGAAACAAAAGAAAAAACGGCGTAATTCACCAGCACCACCAGAAAGGTGACGGCGAACACTCCACCCCAATCTGCAATCTGGATCAAAAAGGTCTCTTTGTACTGGGTCGTTCCCAGAAGCCCCCAGGGGAAAGCAAAGGGCACCTTGGCCCGCAAGAATTCAAAAAGGGTAAAGAGAGAGGCCAGCCCCAGGGCCCCCGAAAGACCAGGGTTTAGAAAGCCCAAGCCCCGGGCCAGATAGAGGGGCAAAACCCAGTAAAGGGCCAGATACGCTGCCAGAAGCCCCAGGACCCCGGCGGCAGCAGGGAAAGGGAGCCCTCCAAAGTGGGTCATCACCGGCACCAGCCAGTAAAGGAGAAAGACAAAGTAGACCCAGGCACCAAGGAAGAAGAGTCTCGCCGCCCTTTGAGGCGCCTGTCTTTGAGCTTCGAGCAAAAAGGCCAGGCCCAAAAAGGCCAGATAAGACCATGAAACCTTGGGATGAGCCAAGGCAACGAAGAGACCACCAAACAGTGCCAGGAAATAGGGAATCATGCGGCAGGGGTTTCTCGCTTACGAAAGCGCACTTTTCTAATTCGGCGGTTGTCAGCCGAAAGGATCTCTATCTCGAGCCCGTCAAAGAAGAAGCGCTCCCCGGCCTCGGGGAGCCTCCCGGCTTTGGCCAGAATGAACCCCGAAAGGGTCTCATAGGGGCCTCTGGGAAGAGAAATATCCAGAAACTTCTCGATATCATCGAGCCTCGTGGCACCTTCAGCGAGATACCATCCCTCCTGATCTCGGGGGAAGAGAGGGGTCTCCTCGCCGAGGATTTCCTGAAAGATATCCGTGAGCGTTACGAGCCCCGAAATGACCCCGCTTTCGTCTATCACCAGAGCGAATTGTTCTTTGCGCTGGCGAAATTCTCGCATCACGTCTCGCACCTTGACACTTTCCGGCACGATATAGGGCTTTCGGCAAATGGCCCTCAGAGAAATCTTTCCGTTTTCCGAACGGCAAAAGCGCATCAAATCCTTGACGTGAACCACCCCCACCAGGTGGTCGAGATCCTTTTCGTAGACCGGGTAGCGGGTATGAGGTCTTTCGTTGATGACAGCGACTATCTCCGCAAAGGGGAGGTCTACTTCCAGGGAAACAATATCCTTGCGGGGCACCATGATCTCCCGTACCGGTACGTTCCGTATCTGGAGGATGTTGATGATCATCTCTCCTTCTTGCGGAGAGATGAGCCCCTTTTCCTCTCCTTCGTCGAGAAGCTCTGTAATCTCTTCGGCAAACTCCTCCGCTTCTTCTTCTGGCGACTTGCCGAAGATCTCCTTGAGAGCTTTCAATAAAGACGGCTTCTCTTCCGTCACACGCCCCTCCAAACTGGCTTTTCGCCTAAGGGTTTACCACATTTCTGCAAACTCTTTAAATCTTGGCCAAGGAAACCGAAACACTCAAAATCTACCAGAGATAATCGGCCTGATTCTAAAAATTCTTTTCCCGCTTGCAAACCAAAGAAAACCCCGGTTAGCTTCAGGGCCATGCAAAGGATCCCGGAACCGGAACTGATGCTTGACGAAGAGCAGGCCCGGGCTTACGCCGAAGCCGACTTTGCGGCCCCTCATCAGATGTTCGTGGATCTTTTCAAAAAACACTTCGGAGAAGAACTCGAAGGCGTGGTGCTGGATCTGGGATGTGGACCGGCAGACATTTGCGTGCGCTTTGCCAGGGCCTTCCCGAATTGCGAGATCCACGGGCTCGACGGCTCCCCGGCCATGCTCAAGTACGGCCGGGCTCGTCTCGAAAAAGAAGGGCTCGCTTCGCGCATCAAACTCCTCCTGGGAAGAATTCCCGAAGCCAACCTCCCCGCCGCCTTCTACGACGCTGTTATCGTGAACTCCCTCCTGCACCATCTTCCCGACCCCTCCATCCTCTGGGAGACCATCAAGAAGGTCGCCAAAAAGGGCGCTCCCGTCCTGGTGATGGACCTTCTACGCCCAAAAACCCCGGAGGAGGCCCGGCTCATCGTGGAAAGATACGCCGCCTCGGAGCCCGAAGTCCTCAAAAGAGACTTTTACCACTCTCTGCTTGCGGCCTTCACCCTGGAAGAAGTCCGGCAACAGCTAGAGGAGACGGGCCTCTCACACTTCAAGACCGAGACCGTTACCGACAGACACTGGATCGCCTTCGGAAAAATTTGCTAATTTTGTAAAATTCTCTCTTACAAAAATCGACGAAATCGTTTTTCTTGGTGTATAATGAGCCCGTCATGGAAGCGCAGAGAAAGATTCTGAAACCCCGCGAGGTCGAAGAGCTCGCCTGCCTTTACGAAATCGCCAAGACGCTTTCAAGCTCCCTCAACATGCGCCAGGCCCTGGAAGAGATCCTGGCCATCCTGGCCGAGAAACTCGATATGCGGCGGGGCACCATCACCATCTTCAACCCCCGCACCCAGGAGATCCAGATCGAAGTGGCGCATGGTCTCACCGCCGAAGCCCGCAAAAGGGGGCGTTATCGCCTGGGGGAGGGGATCACCGGCCAGGTGGTGGCCACCGGGCAACCCATCATCGTGCCTGCCATCACCAACGATCCCCGTTTTCTCAACAAGACTCGCAGCCGTAAACCCTCCGAGAAGGACAAAATCTCCTTCATCTGTGTACCCATCAAGAGCGGCGCCAAGATCCTCGGGACCCTTTCGGTGGACCGCATTTTTTCGGACCACGTCTCCCTGGAGGAAGACGTCCGCTTCCTCACCATCATCTCCGGCCTCATCGCGCAAACCGTGGCCAACATCCAGGCCATTCAGGAAGAAAAGGAACGCCTTCTTGAAGAGAACCGGAAGTTAAAGCGGGAATTGCAGGGCAAGTATAGCCTTGAAAATTTCATCGCCCTGAGTTCCCGCATGCAAGAGGTCCTCGAGATGATCGAAAGGGTGGCCCCGAGTTCGGCCACGGTCCTTTTGCGCGGAGAATCCGGCACCGGAAAGTCCCTCATCGCCAAGCTGATCCACTTCAACAGCCCCCGGGCCAACGGACCCTTCATCACCGTGGCCTGCACCGCCCTTCCCGAAAACCTCATCGAGAGTGAGCTCTTCGGTTACGAAAAAGGGGCCTTCACCGGCGCGCTTTCCCGCAAACGGGGCCTCTTCGAAGAGGCAAACGGGGGGACCATCTTCCTCGACGAGATAGGAGACCTCCCTCTTCCCCTGCAGGCCAAGCTGCTCCACGTAATCCAGGAAAAGGAATTCTACCGGGTGGGAAGCACCCGCCCCATCAAGGTGGACGTCCGCATCATCACGGCCACCAACCGCAATCTCGAAGAGCTGGTCGAAAAGGGGCTCTTCCGTGAGGACCTCTACTACCGGTTGAACGTCTTTCCGATCTACGTGCCTCCGCTGCGAGAAAGGTCTACCGATATCATCCCGCTGGCGGAATTCTTCCTGGAGAAATACAGCCGCGAACACGGCAAGGAGATCAAGCGCCTCTCCTCCCCGGCGATCGATCTCCTCGTGCAGTACCACTGGCCCGGGAACGTGCGCGAGCTCGAAAACGTCATCGAAAGGGCGGTGCTGGTTTGCGACGAAGAGGTCATCCGGAGTTACCACCTGCCCCAGAGCCTCCAGACGGCGGAAAGCTCCAACACCTACGCGCGAAAGAGCCTGGCCCAGGCCGTCAAGAATCTGGAGATGGAACTCATCATCGAGGCCCTCAAAGAAACCCGGGGCAACCAGAGCAAGGCCGCCCAGATGCTTGACACGAGCCTCCGCATCCTCAATTACAAAATTCGCAAATACGGCATAAACCCCAAAGCCTTCCGCGTTTCTAGCAAAGGCTAGACGCGAGGAACAACAAAATGGGTTAAACTCTTTTCGAAAACTTCCCGGACTTACGGACAGATGCTGTTGCAGGAGAAAAAGCTGGAAAACTGGAAACAGGGCGAACTCTTCGAGGAAGGGGAGCCAAAGCCTGTCATCATTCCCCGCTCCGAGCACCCGATTTCCCGCAAAAACATCCCTCCCGAGGTCCTGAAGGTCCTCTATCGTCTCAAGAAGGCCGGGCACCTGGCCTATCTCGTGGGGGGAAGCGTGCGAGACATGCTCCTTGGCCTCACCCCCAAGGATTTCGACGTGGGCACGGACGCCCGCCCGGAAGAGATCCGCAAGCTCTTCCGGTGGAGCCGCATCATTGGGAAGAGATTTCGCCTGGTCCACGTCTATTTTCCCGGGGGAAAGTTCATCGAGGTGGTAACCTTCCGGGGGCCGGAGGGGGCGGAAGAAAGCGGCCTCGAAGTCTTTGGAACCCCTGCGCAAGACGCCTTCCGCCGGGATCTCACCATCAACGCCCTCTTCTACAACATCGCCGATTTCAGCATCATCGATTACGTGGGTGGCATGCGAGATCTGAAGGAGGGGATCATCCGGGTCATCGGCCCTCCGGATCTGCGTTTCACCAGGGATCCGGTGAGGATGATGCGCGCCATCAGGCACGCCGCCCGCATCGGGTTTGAGATCGAAAAGAACACCTGGGAGGCCATCTGCCGGCACAAAGAGAAGATCGTCCTCTGCGCTCCCATGCGCATCCGGGACGAATGGCTGAAGGATGTCCTCGGGGGCTGGTCTTCTCCCTGGGCGGATCTCATGCTCAAATCCGGTCTCTTCTACGAGGTCTTCCCGGCCTACGGGAGATACCTCAAGGAAGCCCCGGCGGAAGAAAGGCGCTTTTTCCTGAAACTCTTGGCTGCTTCCGACAAAAAGCTCCGCAAGGGTCGTCTGAGCGAGGCCCAGGCCCTTGCCCTTTTTCTTTACCCCTTCCTGGTAGGGAAGGGGAAACTCCCGCGCCTCCCTGAAGGGGCGGGCCGCCCGTACCAGGAAATTCGCAAGGAGATGGAAAAGGTCTTTTTCCCCTACGATTTCAAGAAGGAGCTCTTTGAAAATACCCTTCAGCTCCTGGCAGGGCTCTGGCCCGTCAAATATCATCTGCTCCACAGCAAGCGGATGCCCCGGCGTCTTTCCAGCAAAAGCTACTTCGAAGAAGCCCTTGCCATCTGCAAAATCATCCTCAGATTAGAAAGAGAGGTGCTGGGGATGGAAATTTCTTTCCCGAGAAAGAAAAGACGGCGTCGACGGAGGGCTTAAGATGCCTGGTTATCGCAGCTCTCTGGGGTTCAAATTTTTACAGGCCACCAAACACAATCGCCTCGAGCTTTTGAGGCGAGAAAGAGAAGAAATCACCCCTGCCCCCTGGTTCAAGGTCTATCCCGATGCCCCCCGGGTAACACTTCCTCGCCCGTCCTTTGGCCCGGAAAACTTGTGGGAAAGCCTCCTGAGGAGGCGCTCCATCAGGCGCTACACCAAGGAGCCCCTCACCCTGCGGGAACTTTCTCTGCTCTGTTTTGCCGCCCAGGGAGTCACCGGTGAAGTGGGGCGGTATCTCCTGCGCACGGCTCCCTCTGCCGGAGCCCTCTACCCCATCGAGACCTATCTTTTCGTCAACCGCATGGCCGATCTTGCCCCGGGAATCTACCATCTCGAAGTGCAGGATTTTGTGCTGGAGCAGCTCGCCGAGGGTGCCTTTGGTGAGGCTCTCACCGAGGCCTCCCTCTCGCAGCATCAATGCGCCCGCGCCGCGGTGGTCTTCGTGTGGTCTGCTATCCCGCGACGCACCATGAGCAAATATGGCTCACGAGGCGTGCGATACATCTTCATGGATGTCGCCCACATCTGCCAGAACCTGCTCCTGGCCGCTTCCGCCCTGGGGCTCGGGGCCTGCCCCATCGGAGCCTTTTTCGATGACGAGGTGAACGAGCTCCTGGGGCTAGACGGGGAGGAAGAAACCGTCATCTACCTGACTTCCGTGGGCTGGCCCGCGGAATGATCCTCGCCTGGCACGAGGGCGCGCTGGGAGACCTCCTCATCGCACGTCTGGCCCTGAGTGCCCTCCGAGAAAGGCATCCCGGCGAAAAGATCATCCTCTTTGCCCGCCACGAAGCCCGCAAGCTCCTGGTAGAAGCCGGCCTGGTGGACGAGGCCTATCCCACCAGCCTCTCACTCTTGAGAAAAAAGGCTCCTCTCGTTTATCTCTTCGCCCGGAGCAAAGATCTCGAAACTCTCTTGCGCCCCTTTGCCGAAAGGCTTGTCATGCTCCCCACAAGGCCCGGAGGAAGGCTCCACCTGGCCTTGAAGCAGCTCCTCTCCCTGGGGCACTTTTCAAAGAGGGGTATTTTCTTGCGAAAGAAAGACCCTGCGGGGGAAGTGATTTTGCTCCATCCGGGAAGCGGAGGCCGTTACAAATGTGTGGCCCCGGAACTCTGGAAAGCTCTGGGGCAAGACCTCGAAAGGCGGGGAGAAACCGTCTTCTTCTTGCTTGGACCGGCAGAGGAAGATCTGCTTGGTGCCTTCCCGAAAGGAAAGACCCTCTACTCTCCAACCCTCGAGACAGCCCTCCAAATTCTTGGCAAGGCCCGGGGCTTCCTGGGCCATGATTCCGGGCTAAGCCATCTGGCAGCAGCCCTGGGGCTTCCGGTTCTCTCCATCTTCGGCCCCACCGCCTGGTGGCACTGGGCCCCTTTTGGGCGGGTAATGGTGGGCAAGGTCCCCTGTAAATGCCTGAGAGCAGGGAAAGACTCCCGGCTTTGCCCCGCCCCCTGCCTTCGAAATCTCACCTACGAAGCTTTGAGAGAGCTTGCAGAGAGATTCTTCAATACCATTCCCACGTTTTTCCGGATGGAGGGGGAGGAGGTGCCGTCTGATAGCTCGGGCTTCCTCCGTAAGCTGGAGGAGATTGAGGCGGAGGTGGCGGCGGAGGCGGAGGGTAGGACCCTTGAGGAGCTTTTGGAGCTTGTGCTCGGTATCCGGGTGGTGGAGGTGGAGGGGGAACACTCTCTGAAGGGGTGATGATCTTTTCTTCCTCGTCTTTGCCGAACCAGTTGCCCGGCCAGAGCTTGGACCAGAAGCTTTTCTTCTTTTTGTGGGTCTTGGGTTTTTCTTTCTTCTTGTTCTCGATGATGAGTGGCGCAAGGTCTTCTTCCTCGGGAGGATAATCCGGCCAGGGGTCGATATCGGAATATTTGTACTTGCTGGCGCGGACTTCCTGCTCCTTCTGGGCCGGAGCCTGCGGGGCCGGTTGAGATGGTGCGGCAGCCCTTGCCGTCACCGCCGGGGCCGGTGGCGGCCCCTGGGTCCGGAAGACACGCTCCGGATGCATCTTGTTTATGTCTTGTGGGGTGGCATCTGCCACGGCATTCGGGGCTTGCGAAACAGGCGGCGCGGAAGCATACCCCGAGGTGGACGGAGCTTGTGGAGCATAGGAAGATGCCTGGGGGTAAGAAGGAGTCTGGGGATAGGAGGCCATCATCTGCTGTCTCACGGGCCGACCTTCGATATAAGCCACACCCTGGCTGGCAAAATCTGCCAGCTTTGGAATGAGGTCGTCCAAAGTATCCGTGCTCACATAGAGGGCCAGAGGAGGCTTGTCTCCCCTGACCGGAACGAGTTTGGCGTCGAGACTGGCTTTCTGGCCAAAAGTGGTGAGACTCCCGAAGACGACGTAATCTGCTCCCAGCTTTTCACCAATCTGGCGAGCCGTCTTTTCGTTCAAGGGGCCGGAAAAGTTCCTGAGCGCCCTCTTGACCTCTGTTTCGTCGATCACCACCACCTTGCCCGGCACATAGAGCCGTGTGCTCAGCATATCTTGAATGCCTTCCCGAACGTAGGAAAGATCGTGGGGAGCGTTGATCTTGAAGGGAAGCACTGCCACCTTGATAGTAGCGGCCTGCACAAAGGTTGCACTGCAGAACCAGAAGAAAAGAAGACCCAAAATAACTCTCATGTGCCCTCTCCACGCTGGATTTTTGAAAGTAGGCTAACAGCAGCGATATTCGGAGTCAACCGACTAAGAATGCAGCCAGATGTTGCCGTAAGCATCCAGAGCGGCTCGCCAGCCTGGCTCCACCCAGACCGTGGCGTAGTCTCCCACCAGGAGAACCGGGCCCCGAAATTCCGCTTCCGGAGGGAGCTCTTCCCAGCGATAGACCGGCACCTCGACTTCCTTTCCGTCGGCGAGCAAGACCCTCTGGAAAGCAAGCGCCTCCTTTCTGGTGCCTTTTATTTCAGGGAGAGCCGGGGAGGGAAAATCGGCGGCCAGGTTTATCCTTATGGCCACCGCCTCAAGCGGAGAAAGTGGCATGCTGTAGCCGTAGAGACGTTGATGGAGGGTGTGAAAATGCTCCCTGAAGTTTGCCGTAAAAGGCACCGTGAGCTCGTAGGATTGCCCCTGGTAACGCAAATCGATCTCGGCTTCGGCCCGGAGATCCTCCCGACGATACCCGTAACGCGCCACCTCGGAGAGGGCCCTCTCTGCCAGTTCTTCCAGAAGGGGCAGGAGATATTCGAAGGCCACCCTCTCCCCTTCGAGAAAAACGGTCCGGGAAAAATCGAAGGAGGGACGGGCCATGAGAAGCCCCAGGGCCGACAAGACCCCGGAAAACCGGGGGACCAGGACTTCTTTGATCCGGAGCCTCTCAGCCAGGGCCGTGGCGTGAAGCCCCCCGGCCCCGCCGAAACAGACCAGGGTGAAATCCGCCGGATCAAGCCCGCGCTCTACGGAGACCTTTTTGATGGCCTGCTCCATGTTGGTGTTCACGATGGCAATGGCTCCCAGGGCCAGCTCCTGAACCTTGAAGCCGTATCTTGCGGCAAGGGAAGAGAAGGCCCTGAGGGCTTGATCTTGATGCAAAGGGAGTCGGCCTCCCAGGAAAAGATCCGGTACCAGACGACCGAGGACCAGGTTGGCATCTGTGACCGTGGGGGCACTTCCCCCGCGGCCATAGCAGGCTGGCCCTGGAGCTGCTCCAGCACTCTCCGGCCCCACGCGCAGGGCTCCGCCCCGGTCGAAGGAGATGACGGAACCACCCCCTGCTCCGATGGTATGGATGTCGATCATCTTGAGATGGACGGGGTAACCTTCGAGCTGGTAGTTGCGAGTGAAGGTGGGAGCGCCATCACAGAGTGAGACGTCGGTGGAGGTGCCCCCCATGTCGAAGGTGATGATCCGGTTCCGCCCCAGGGATCGCGCCAGGGCAAAGGCCCCGTAAACCCCGGCCGCCGGTCCTGAAAGTAGCGTAGCCGCGGCCCGTCGCCCCACCGCCTCCGCGGGCATGAGCCCCCCGCTTGATTGCATCAGGAAGAGCTTGGTGCGAGGAAGGCTCTTTCTCAGACGCCCCACATAGGAGGCCATGATGGGAGCCAGATAGGCGTTTACCAGGGTGGTGGAGGTGCGCTCGAACTCCCGAAATTCCGGAAGGAGTTCCGAGGAGAGGGAGACCGGAAGCCCGAGATCAGCCAGGGCTTCTCTCACCTTCTGTTCGTGAAGGGGATTGGCGTAGGAATGAAGGAAGGAGACCGCCACCGCTTCGAACTTCTTTTCCTCCAGGAGGTGCCTCAGAAGAGAAAGGGCCTCTTCGTTCAAGGCCCTCAGGACCTCTCCTCTGGCACTCACCCTCTCCGGGAGACCTATCACCTGGGAGCGCTTGATGAGAGGAGGTGGCTTGGTGACGAAAAAATCGAAGAGTTTGGGACGGTTCTGACGACCGATGAAGACGACGTCTTCAAAACCGCTCGTGGTGACCAGAAGAACCCGGGCTCCCTTGCGGGTGAGAAAGGCGTTGGTGCCCACGGTGGTGCCGTGAAGGAGGACCTCCGGAGCCCCCGCCTCAAGCTCCTCAAGGCCCTTCAATACCGCTTCTGACGGGTCCTGCGGGGTAGAGGAGACCTTGTGGGTGAAGAGCTTGCCGTCCTTTTCGGCAACGAAGTCGGTAAAGGTGCCTCCGGTATCAACGGCTACCCTCATCAAAGGTCACCTTTTCGATTTTTCGCGTTTCGGTGTCAAAGAATACCATGGTGGGCGGACCTTCCTTGCCAAGGAGCTCCCCGGGATTGATCACCGGGACACCCTGAATCTCTTTGACCTCGTAAACATGGGTGTGCCCACAGCATACCAGGTCGTACTTCCCGGTAAGGGCAAGCCCCTCGGCGAGCTCCGGGAAATGGACCAGGGCCACCTTCAGGCCCTCGAGCTCTTCGAAGGCGTACTGACCGTGAAAATGGATGTTTGGAAAGCGGGCACATTGCTTGGCCAGCAGCCAGACATCCCCGGGGTTGTTCCCCAGGATGAAGTGCACTTCACCTTGGAAACGAGCCAACTCAAGCACCATGAAGGGGGAGATCAAATCTCCACAGTGGAGGAGATAAGAGGCCTTTTTCTCGTTGGCCAGTTCCACGGCCCTGCGCAGGTTCAAAATGGCGTCGTGACTATCGCTTACGATAGCCAGGAGCATAACGACCTCCTTTGACCGGTGATTTTAAACTTACAGAGTGGGGGCTACGGCTACCTGGGACTCTATCTGCCGCAACTTCTCGAAATAGTCCACGTTTTCTTTGATCCAGCGTTTCACGTAGCGACGTCCGAGGAAACGAAGATAGGCCCCGTAGAGATCGCCCCGCATGAGAAATTTAAGGGCTTCTTTGAGAGAGTAAAACTCCCGGTGGAGCCGAAAACCCTCTTCCTGAAGCTGGGTAAGAGAGAGATTCTTGGGGTGGAAAACCACGTGGTGACCATCGTAAAGATCCCACTGGGTGGAGAAGACCCGCCCCTCCTTGAGCCAATTCTCATAAAGCACCGAACCCGGGATGGGTGTGAGAACCAGGAATTGGGCCGAATCCAGGCGCACGTCACGGGCAAAATCCAGGGTGGCCTGGATGGTCTCCGGGGTGTCGGTATCGGCCCCGATCACGAACATGCCGTGGATTCTGATACCATGCTTGTGGAGGACCTTTACCCCTTCGTAGATTTCCTGGTAAGTGAGCCCCTTCTTGTAGGTCTTCAGGGTTTCGGGGTTGATGGACTCGATACCCACGTAGACCAGGAAACAGTTGCTGCGCTTCATGAGCTCCAGGAGCTCTTTGTCTTTGTAGATGTCGATCCTCACCTGGGCGGACCAGCTGCCCTTGAACCCCTGCCTGATCATACCTTCGAGCAGCTCTTTGGTGCGCGGACGGTGGGCGGTGAAGTTGTCGTCGTAGAAGAAGACGTGCTGCCCCTTCTCTATGCGGTCAAGCTCCTCCAGAAGAAGGGCCTTGTCTCGAAAGCGATAGCGCCTCCCGAACATGGGAGCCACGGAACAGAAGATGCAGGCGTGCGGACAGCCCCGCGAAGTCATCATGGGGTAGATGCGCATCTTCTTCGGGTTCACCCCGGGGATGAGACTAAAGTCCGGGATGGGAAGGCTATCGAGATCGGTAACCCCTTTGCGCGGGGGATTATGGACCACTTCTCCATTACGGCGCCAGGTAAGACCCAGGATATGGTCAAAAGGCCCTCCGGCCTCTATCGCCTCTACCAGCTCTACGATGGTCTCGTCCCCCTCTCCCCGGATCACAAAATCGGCGTGCTGGATGGCCTCATCCGGGACGAAAGAGACGTGCACCCCGCCCATGACCACCGTCTTTCCGTAAAGATTGCGGAAACGATCAGCCATCTCATAGGCCCGTGGAGCAGTGGAAGTGATGGTGGAAACGAGGACCAGGTCGGCATCCTTGACGGCCCCCTCGTCCACGGAACCCAGCTCCTCGAGAAAGACTTTGACCTCGTGACCCTTGTCCCGCAGGATGGTTCCCAAGAGAGGCATCGCCAGGCGGGGCAGTTTAAAGGCCGAAAACACATGCGTCCTAACGTTTTTTGGTTCTATGGCCACGATCTTCATGGCCCTTCATGATAAATCAAGTTGCCTCAGAAGGCAAAAATTTTTCTTAGATTTTGCAAGTTTTTATTTTCCTTCTCAAGAAAACTAATTTTTAGCAGCAAAAGCGCATCCCTATCTTGCATTAAGAAAGACGATGCTTATCTTCCACCATAGAAAAGAAAACAAATTCGGAAAAAATCAGGAGGTGGTAATATGCCGATCGGATGGGGTGTAGACTTTTTTGATCCTTTTCGCGAGTTTGAAAGATTACAGGAAGAAGTAGACCGCCTGCTTGAAATGGCAAGCCCGTTTGTTCCTGTAAGGACTATTGCACGGGCTACTTTCCCGGTAATCAACATCGGGGAAACAAGCGACGCGGTTTACGTGTATCTATTCGCCCCTGGCGTCGAGCTAGACAAAATCGATCTCTCAATCGAAGGAAACATTCTCTCTATCAGTGGCGAAAGAGACGCCACCAAGGCACTCAAGGTAGAGAAGGTGGATCCCAGCCGTTACTACCGTCAGGAGCGTTTTAGTGGGCGTTTTACGCGGGCAATCTCTCTACCTGAATCCATAGATCCGTCACAGGTCGAAGCTACTTACCAGAATGGCATCATCAAAGTGCGGATTGGTAAACGCGAAGAAAAGAAAGCCCGCAAGATCGAAGTAAAAGCCAGCTGCTAAAAATTGACAAAAGGAGGGGATACCATGGCTGACAAAGAAACCAAAGAACTCGCTACCAGAGAAGAGGCCACACCGGCGGTAAAGCGTGAGCTTCCGATGATCCCGCCGGTAGACATATACGAGACCGACGACGGACTTATTTTGGTCGCCGACATGCCCGGTGTCACCAAAGAGAGCCTGGAAGTAAAAATTGAAGACAACGTCCTTCAGATGCGTGGGGAGATCGTTGATTTGCCAGGAGAAGACGTTCAGCCTCTTTACGCGGAGTTACGCGGGAACGAGTATTTCCGGGCCTTCACCATCGGGCCGGAGTTTGATCTCGACAAGGTCGAGGCTTCGATGGAAGCAGGGGTACTCCGTATCTTTCTCCCCAAAGTGGAGACTCAGAAGCCTCGCAAGATCGAAATCAAAGTGGCCTAAAGCTTGAGGTCTAAGGCCTGAGAAGAGGGGGGCAATCCCCCCTCTTTTTTCGCTTCCAAATCCTACCTTTTTGCTAGCCTTTGCTAGGCAAGCCCTCTCCTTCCGTTTATATTGTTGGCAGCTTTGTTTATTGATGGGAGCACCTTTATATGACAAAACGTCATCGCGAGGTGGCGAAGCCTCCGTGGCGATTCGAGGGGTTGCTTCGCTCCGCTCGCAATGACTTATTTGTGTTCTGGTAGCACGCTGCCACAACGACACTGTTACGAATTTGTGCGGAATAGATCGAGCCATGACAGAAAACATGACTGAAAAGTTCCTAAAACCTTCCCCCAAAAAGTTTGCGGACAAGGCCCGCTCCCCGGAGGAAACCATCCGCTGGGTCACGGAGAGGTTTGAGGAAGCCGGGGCAGACATCTTCCAGGAACTCAGGCGGGTGGACAAGGGCCGGCTAGGGATCCCCGTTTACATAAGTCTTTACGGAGCCGAAGGGCTTTCCGTCACGGGAAACGTCAAACAGATGGGCAAAGGAGCCACGGAACCCCTGGCCCAGGCCAGCGCTCTCATGGAACTTGCCGAAAGATACAGCCTCTTCCGCTACATCAGAAACCAGGCCAACTTTTTGCTGGCTCCCTTGCAAGAACACGAAGACGCCATCTCCGCGGAAGATCTCCTTTCTTCGGTGGAGGACCCTTCCGAAGACCAGGAAGCCTCAAACCTTTGCCGCCGGATCTTGCCCGAGATCCCCTTCCATCTGGCACCGGCCTTTGAGGTCCACCGAAAGCGGCGGCGTTTGCTTCCCATCTATTGGTTCTGGCTCCTTTACGAGTACAACGGCTCGTCTGCCGGAAACACTTACGCCGAGGCCGCGGTTCAGGGAACCTGCGAGCTCATCGAACGTCACGCCTCCGCCCTGGCGAGTCTCCAGAAGACACCCTTCCGGGAGGTCGTGTTAGACGGTGTGAGCCCGGAAACAGAGGCCCTGCTTTCCTGTTTCCAGCGCCTCGGGATAAAGCTCTTTTTGCGCGACTTCACCTTTGGCATGCCCGTGGCCACCATCGGCGCCCTGGCTTATGATCCTTCCACCTTTCCGCACCGCTCCGAAATCGTTTACACCGCAGGGACCGCCACCTCCCCGGAAAGGGCCTTGGTGCGGGCTCTCACCGAAGTGGCCCAGCTGGCAGGCGATTTCGACACGGACGGAAAATATCTGGAAAGCGGGCTTCCCAAGTACGCCACCCTGGAAGAGGCCGCCCATCTCCTGGAAAAGGACGGAGAAGTCTCCCTTCGAGAGCTCCCCGATCTTTCCGCACCGGACCACGCCGAAGAGCTGCAAAGACTGGCCCTGGCTCTGGCGGAAAAGGGGTTTACCCTCTATCTCCTCGACGCAACGAGCCCGGAGCTTCGGGTACCGGTGGTGTACAACGTCATCCCGGGGGTCCATTTCCGCGAAAGGATCAAGATCCCTCCCCTCTATCAGCTCGTCCGCACGGTGGCCCTCTATTTGCCCGCCGAGCTCGCACTTTCCATCCTTGAACCCCTGAGCAAGGAAATCTCTCGCTACTACGTGGAGAGTGCCCGGGGGCAGGTCCTCAGCAAACTGGAAAGATGGAAAGAGGCGGCTTCTTGTTTTGAGAAAGCGCTTGCCCTTTCCCCTTACCCGGAGGATCTCCCCGCCATATATTGCCATTTGGCCCACGCCCTTCTCCAGGCCGGAGACTTCCATGCCGCCAGAGAAGTTGTGGAAAAAGCTCTTGGTCTTTCGCCAATGCCTGAGTTATACAATCTTCTGGGTACCATCAATTTCAAAGAGGGTCGGACAGAAGCCGCCCTGGAAGCCTATTTTCAAGCGGTGGCCCTCGATCCTCAAAGAGCGCTGGATTATGCCAACATCGGGGCTTGTCTGTTGGCTCTAGGGCTACCCCAGGAGGCGGAAACTTACTTCACCAACGCCAAAATGCTTGACCCAGCTTTGGACCTCGAACGTTTTCGCCAAGTAAGAAAGGAGGGCTCCCATGTATAAACGCATCCTGGTCCTGCGCTTTCCGGCGGAAATAGTCGACCAGCCCATCGTCTACCGGCTGGTGAAGGATTTCGACCTTTCCTTCAACATTTTGAAGGCCACCATCCTTCCGGGCAAAGAGGGGCTCATGATCATCGAACTCGCAGGGCACCCCAAAAACTTCAACAAAGGTCTGGCCTTTTTGCGGGAGCTGGGGGTTGAAATCAAGACCATTGGCCAGGAAATTCAGAAAAACGAAGAAAAATGCATCCACTGCGGTTTTTGCACCGCGGTTTGCCCTACGGGAGCCCTTCATGTAGACCGCAAAACGATGGAAATAAAGTTTGACCCCGAAAGGTGTTCCGGCTGCGAACTCTGCGTGACCACCTGTATCGTAAGGGCCATGGAGGTCCGTTTTCGCAAGGAAGTGGCTGAACTTGGTTACTAGATGATTGCCGTCGCCTTAAGCGGAGGGGTCGATAGCTCCTTTGCCGCTCACCTCCTGCGCCAAGAGGGCAAAGAACTCTTTGGGATCTTTGCCCGCCTCTCTCAACCGGATCCCGAGAGAGAAATAGCCCGGGTCCAGAAGATCTGCGACCTGCTGAAGATTCCTTTAAAGATAGTCGACCTCAAGAAACCGTTCGAGGAAAGAATCGTCAGTTATTTCAAGGAACAATACCGCCGCGGACTAACTCCCAACCCCTGCATCATTTGCAACCGCGAGATCAAATTCGGCCTCCTGCTGGAGAAAGCCAGGGAGCTCGGGGCCTCCCGGCTGGCCACCGGCCATTACGTGCGCCTCCGCTTTAATAAAAGAAATTCCTGTTACGAACTCCTGAAAGGTCGCGATCGAGACAAAGATCAGTCTTACTTTCTGGCGCTTCTGAACCAGCAACAGCTCTCCCGGGCCCTCTTCCCGCTGGGGGAATGGAAGAAGGAGGAGGTCATCAGGGAATCTGTAAAACTGGGTCTTTTTAATCTCACTTCTCCTGAGAGCCAGGAAGTCTGCTTCATCCAGGGCGATTACAGGCGGCTCTTTGCTGGAGAAGACTTTCCGCCGGGCGAAATCGTCACGGTAGATGGCAGAGTGGTGGGGAGACACCAGGGCCTCTTTGCCTATACCATCGGGCAAAGGAGAGGGCTGGGGATCCGCTTGGGTAAGCCCTATTACGTGGTGGCCTTAGACCGCGAAAGAAACCGCCTCATCGTTGGCCCCAAGAGATACCTCAAACGCAAGGATCTTCGGGTGGGAGGCGTCCATTTTGTGTGCCCGGCCTACCGGCGTGAAAGTTTCGAGGCCCTGGTGCGCATACGTTATCGTCACAAAGAGGCCCCGGCATCCATAAAACTTCTCTCCCCTTCCGAAGCCCAGATCTCCTTTAAAAGCCCCCAGGAAGCCGTCACACCGGGGCAATTCGCCGTCTTTTATGAAGAGGACCTCGTCCTCGGGGGAGGAGAAATATTGCCCTCTCCGCCGGAGGGCTTAATCGAAAATTTGAAAACTCCGATTTAGGGAAATATGAAAGATTCTCTCGACTGGCAAAAAGAGACCTTTCTCGAAGAGATGGACTCTCCTGAAGAAGCCAGAGAACTCCTTCAGGTCTTCGAACTCTCTTCGGAGAGCCTCCTTTCCGAAATCGAAAAGGCCCTTGCCGAGGGAAATCTCCCTCTGGTTCGGGAAAAGGCTCACGCCCTGAAAGGGGCCTGCGCCACCATCTTTTTTGAAAGAGCTCGCCTCTTGGCTTATGATTTAGAAAAAGCGGCTGATCTGGAAACGGCTAAAGAGCATTTTGCGCAACTCCAAAAGATGCTCAAGGAATTTCAAAAAGTGATTGCAAATTTTTGACTTTACGTATCCCTCAATTTCTGGTTAAAAGCCGCTTAAGTGCTGGAGAAACCGCTATGATAAACAAGATTGGAATACCATACGCCCTGGTCCCGGGAATCCTTGGGGCCACCCTTGGGCATTTCACCCAGAAGAAGAAACTTCTTTATGCCGGCCTTGGCACTTCACTCTTCATGGCCTGGTTCTTCAGGGATCCGGATCGCTACCCTCCTTTCGACCGGGAGATCATCGTCTCACCCGCAGATGGCCGGATCGTGACCCTTAAGAAAGTCAAAGAAGAACGCTATTTGCAGCAGGAAGCCTATCAGATCGGCATTTTCATGAACATCTTCGACGTCCACGTCAACCGCTCGCCGGTAACCGGCCGGGTGCTGGACACCTGGCACGAACCGGGAAAGTTCCTTCCGGCAGACCGTGAGGAGGCCTTTGAGAAGAACGAAAAGCACTACTACCTCATCGAACGGCTCGACGGACTGCCCCTTCTGGTGGTTCAGGTGGCAGGGCTCCTTGCCCGCCGCACCGTGCCTTTCGTCCAAAAGGGCGATGAAATCATCGTGAGTGAACGCCTCGGGCTCATCAAGTTTGGCTCCCGGGTAGATATCTTCCTGCCCGCCAACAGGGCACGCTTGCTGGTAAATCTGGGGCATCGGGTACGTGCCGGAGAAAGCCCGCTTGTTCTTTATCCCTGGCAACAAAATGAACAGAGCTAAACGTCCCAAAAGAGAAAAGAGAGATCGTATCCCGATTCTTCCCAACCTTTTCACCACGGGGAACCTCTTTTGCGGTTTCTTCTCCCTCATTTCCGCCATCGAAGGGCAGTATCTTCGGGCCGGGGTGGCCATCCTGGTGGCCATCATCTTCGACATCCTTGACGGACGCGTGGCCCGTTACACGAGGACGACCAGCCGTTTCGGCCTGGAGTACGATTCTTTGTGCGATCTGGTCTCCTTTGGCGTGGCTCCTGCCGTCCTGATCTATACCTTTGCCCTCAAAAGTTACGGCCGTTACGGGTGGCTGGCAGCCTTCCTTTACGTGGCCACGGCAGCCTTGCGCCTGGCCAAGTTCAATGTTCAAACCCTGAAAGAAAAAACCTACTTTTCTGGCATTCCAAGCCCCGGAGCCGCGGGGCTCCTGGCTTCCACCGTCTTGTTCTCCCACTGGTACGGGCTATCTTCACCGGTCAAACATGTTGCGATTCTCGTAATGGTTTATATCATTTCTTACCTGATGGTAAGCGGAATACCCTATTTTTCCTTCAAAAAACTGGATTTTGCCGAAAAACATCCGTTTTATTCTCTGGTGGTCTTTGTGCTTCTCCTCACCGTAGTAGCCGCAGAGCCCCCGGTAACCCTCTTCGTGGGATTCCTCCTCTACGCCCTTTCCGGGCCCTTCCTTCTTGCCCTCCGCGCCAGGCGGGGGCAGAGGGTAGTGGTTTCTTCTCAAGCTTAAATTTTCCGTTTTCAGAAAAACTTTAAAGCAGTAAGTTATGGCGAGGAGGTAACTCTCATGATTTCGCGTGTATATATTTTCGATACCACCTTACGGGATGGGGAGCAGTCTCCCGGGGTCTCCCTCTCGGTGGAGGACAAAAAAGAAATTGCCAAGGCCCTGGAAAGACTCCGCGTGGATGTGATCGAAGCGGGTTTTCCCGTAGCTTCTCCCGGGGATTTCGAAGGCGTCAAGGCCATCGCGGAGACGGTAAGAGACGTGCAGGTGGCGGCTCTTGCCCGCGCAAACCAGAAAGACATCGACGTGGCCTGGGAAGCCATCAGGAACGCCACCTCCCCGCGGATCCACACCTTCATTGCCACCTCCGACATCCATCTCCAGTACAAGCTTCGCAAGAGCCGTGAAGAAGTGCTCCAGCTGGCGGTGGAAGCGGTCAAGTACGCCAAGAAATATACCCCCATCGTGGAATTCTCCGCGGAGGACGCCACCCGAAGTGATTGGGACTATCTGGCAGAAGTGGTGGTGGCGGTGATAAAGGCCGGGGCAGTAACGGTCAACATCCCTGATACCGTGGGATACACCGTGCCGCAAGAATATTACGACCTCATCAAACACCTCGTCGAAGCCCTCAAAAAGGCCGATCTTTACCACCTCTTCGAGGAAGGTGAGGTCTGCTTCAGCGTCCATTGTCACAACGACCTGGGGCTTGCGGTGGCCAACTCCCTTTCAGCCCTCCTGGCCGGGGCCCGGCAGGTGGAATGCACCATCAACGGTATCGGAGAACGGGCCGGAAACGCCGCCCTGGAAGAAATCGTCATGGCTCTCAAGACACGGCAGGATTACTTCGCCAAGGTGCTGGGCAAGCCCCTTGAAACTCGCATCGACACCCGGCAAATCGTCCCCACGAGCCAGCTCGTCTCAAAGCTCACAGGCATGATGGTCCAGCCCAACAAGGCCATCGTGGGGGCAAACGCCTTTGCCCACGAATCTGGCATTCACCAGCACGGCGTCATCATGCACCGTGGCACCTACGAAATCATGGACCCCCAGGAGGTGGGCTGGACGGGGAGCGCCATCGTGCTCGGCAAGCATTCCGGAAGACATGCCGTGCGCTTCAAGTTGGAGAGCCGCGGATGGAAACTCTCCTCGGAGGATCTCTCCCGGGTCTTTGAACGCTTTCGGAAAGAAGTTAAGGACGTTTTGCGCTCCGTGGCCGACGAATATCTCGAAGGGGTGCTGCTCGACGAGTTCCTGGAGGGAGAGTACCGCTACGAAGTAAGCGCGGCTTACGTCTCAAGCCTCTACGGTGCCCCCTTAAAACCCCTGGCCCAGGTAGAGGTCATCGACCGGGAAAGCGGGGCCAAAAAGGCCGTAGACGTGGGCGTGGGCTCCATTGACGCCGCTTTCAAGGCCGTGGCCCAGGCTCTGGGATACCGTTTTCTCGGCAAGGAAGACCGTGCGCCTTCCTCTCCCCTCGACCTGCGCCTCATCGACTTTCACATCGACGCCGTCGGAAAGGGAACCGAATCCCTCGGTGTTTGCGGCGTGGTGATAGAGGACCAGGCTGGCAAGCGCTCCGCGGGCCTGGGGAAGGATTACGATATCGTGGCGGCGGGGATCAAGGCCCTCGTCAACGCCCTCAACCGGCTCGAAGCCTACCGCAGCCGGGGAGAAGAACTGAAGAAAGAGCTTGCAGCAAAGGCTGGTGAGTAAGTAATTTGCCCGGAAAATGGGAGAATGTTATTTTTAGCGCAAAGGAAAAAAGAGCTTCGATCATGGAAATGGCAACCGAAAAAGAATTCCGCATCCTTATTGTTGAAGACGAAGACCTTATCGTGGAAATGCTCGAGGAATACTTTTCTCTCGTCGAACCCAAGCTGAAACTCTCCTTCGCCAAGAATCTGCAGGAAGCCAGGCAGCTCCTCCAGAAGGACTCTTTCGATCTGTGTATCGTGGACTGCAATCTGCCGGACGGCACCGCCTGTGACCTCTTCCACGAAAAGGCCTTCTCCTGCCCGGTGATCGTAACCACGGGATATGTCGACGAGAAGAAGTTTGCAAGTGTCAAGCAGTTTACCAAAAAGCCCGTTTTTCTCTTCCAGAAACCCTATCTCCCCGCAGATCTGCTGGAGAAGATCAAAGAACTCCTAGGGCACAATTAATGGCCAAGCGCTACATCGTTGGCATAGATCTGGGAACCACCAATTGCGCCCTGGCCTATGTGGATCTCCAGGAAACCGGCCCGGAGCTCAACATCCGCACCTTCGAAGTGCCGCAGCTGGTGGGGGCCGGGCGGCTGGGCAAAAGACAGGTCCTGCCCTCCTTCATTTATCTCCCGGGGCCTTACGAGGAAGAAGATTTGGGGCTTCCGTGGGATCCGGACCGGCGTTACGCCGTGGGCACCTTTGCCCGGGATCACGGCGCGCTTCTGCCAAACCACCTGGTCTCTTCCGCCAAAAGCTGGCTCTGCCACGGAGGGGTGGACCGCGAAGCCCGTATCCTTCCCTGGGGTGCCGAAGAAGAGGTGGAAAAGCTCTCCCCGGTGGAGGCCTCTTCCCGCTATCTCCAGCACCTCAAGGAAGCCTGGAACTACGAGATGGCGCGGGAAGATCCCGAAGCTCGCCTGGAAAATCAGCTCGTGGTCCTCACCGTGCCCGCCTCTTTCGATGAAGTGGCCCGAGAACTCACTCTCAAAGCCGCCGAAATGGCCGGGCTCAAGGTGATCCTCCTCGAAGAGCCCGTGGCAGCCCTCTACGCCTGGCTCTCCGCCCACGAGGAAGACTGGCAGGAAAGACTCCGGGAAGGGGAGCACCTCCTCGTCTGCGACGTGGGAGGAGGAACCACGGACTTCACGGTGGTGGAGGTCCGACGCGGCCCCAAGGGGCTTGAGCTTGAAAGGGTCGCCGTGGGTGATCACATCCTCCTCGGGGGAGACAACATAGACCTCACCCTGGCTCGCCTTGCCGAACGCAAGCTTCCGAACGTCCGCCTGGACTTCGCTCGCTTTCAGACCCTCACCTTCCTGTGCCGGGAGCTCAAGGAGAAACTCCTCGAGCCTGATGGTCCGGAAGAAGAGGCCGTAAGGCTTCCAGGGCGCGGACGCTCCCTCATCGGAGATACCCTGGTGGCCAAGATCACCAGGGAGGAACTGCTGGACCTGGTTCTCAAGGAATTCTTCCCTCCCGTCGAGTTTGGCACCTCACTTGCCAGGGTAGAATCGGTGCCCCGGGTCATGCGTGAGTGGGGGCTTCCCTTTGCCCGGGATCCGGCCATCACCAAACACCTGGGAGCCTTTCTGTACAAAAGGAAAATAGAGAAAATCGATGTCATCCTCTACAACGGTGGTGCCCTCAAGCCCCCTCTTTTTCGCAAGCGCCTGCGAGAAGAGATCACCCGCTGGTACGAAAAGGAACCCCGGGAACTCGAGACCGTCTCCCTGGATCTGGCAGTGGCCATCGGTGCAGCCTACTACGGGCTGGTAAGAGAGGGCTTCGGGATCCGCGTGGGAGGTGGCCTTCCGAGGGCTTATTACATCGGGGTGGAAGGAGGGGAAAGATCCCAGGCAGTTTGCCTGGTACCCAAGGGCACCAAGGAGGGAGACCACCTCACTCTCCCTCAGAAGTTTCACGTCCTTACCAACCGGCCGGTCAAGTTTCCCCTTTACACCTCCTCCTTGAGAGAAGACGCACTCGGAGAAATCGTGGAAATAAACGAAGACTTCGCCGCGCTCCCTCCCCTTACCACCGTGCTCAAATTCGGCAAGAAGAGCGGCATCAGAGAGATCCCCGTGCGCCTCGAAGTCGAACTCTCAGAGGTGGGAGTCCTGGAGACCTTCTGCTGCTCCCTGGAAACTCCCCACCGGTGGCGCTTGCAGTTCAGCCTCCGTGAGGAAGAAGAGCAAGCGTTAGAAGAAGATCCCGAAGGAGTGCTGATCAAAAGGGAGGAAGAGACGGCCTCTCTCCCGGTAGAGGAGGCCCAGCTCGCCGAAGCCCTGGACACCGTGCGAAAAGCCTTTGCAGGGGAAGAGGAAGCCCTCTCGCGGCTCAGCCGGAAACTCGAAGAGATCTTTGAAATGGAAAAAGACCGCTGGCCCCTGGCCCTGCTCCGCAGCCTTTCCGACGCCCTTCTGGAGCTAA
>Ga0256835_1000627_pt1 | contig 24735 bp, 22 predicted proteins | sample PIR30metaG_FD_185972 | JGI IMG/M metagenome (GOLD analysis project Ga0256835, IMG submission 185972) | Hydrothermal vent microbial communities from East Pacific Rise, Pacific Ocean - PIR-30 | ecosystem: Environmental > Aquatic > Marine > Hydrothermal vents | place: Pacific Ocean: East Pacific...
ACCCCCTCGGCAACGACCGTTCGCCGGTCTCCCCGCACCGTTCACCGTCTTACCCTTCCCCCTCCCACGCCCCTCTCGGGCCAAGCCGTCTGCGTTCGCCGCCCGGGCACGCCTCCACGGGGCTTGCCCTCCCCTCCGTCGCCGGACCACCCCCGCCCCCACGCCGGCCCGTTCCTCGTGGGGCGCTCGATCGCTGGATGGCGGAGGGCTTCGTTGTGGGGACACTCCCGATCGTGGAGGCCAAAGGTTCTCCGTACCTCCTACCGGGACATCGCTTCGCTCGTCCCTGGGTGGGCGGGTGAGTGGGGTACCAGGTGGGAGCGCCTCGTTTCGGCCGGCGGATCGGTCGGGTTGGAGGACAGTCCCGATCGTGACGGGCTCGGGTTCTCTGGAGCGCCAGCCGGGACGTTGCTTTGCTCATCGCTGGTCGGGCGGGGGTGGAGAAGGTACTGTTTGTCTGCCGAGGAGGGAACATTGTTCTGCTCGTGACCCCAACACCGTCACGGTCACACAGCCATGGCTGCCGGCACGTTCCCCGCTCATCGCATCGGGGGGATCGCTGGCCGGGTCAGGGCGCGGGTGCGGTCGAGGAGGCCGATTTCCTCGGCGGCCCGTGAAGGATCCATGGCGTCCGCTGGGAGGAGAAGGTCGGTACATGTGGCCGCCTTCCTTGGGGAGCTGTTGGCGATCCGCCTGGCCGGCCCGGAGAGCGGCCCGATGAACGGTCTCCTCAACCAGAAAGGCTTGACCGGCCGGTATGGGGTTGGTAGGGTAACGGCCGCCCGTGGGACGGTCGTCCCCGGGACCATCCGGAGGAACGATCCCATGAGCCTGATCAAGAAGCTGGCGAAGCGCATGTTCAGTGAGCCCGAGATGCCGCCCGAGCTCGGACGGAACGAGCCGTGCTGGTGCGGCAGCGGCCGGAAGTACAAGCACTGTCACCTCGAGCGGGATGAGCGCAAGCGTTCCGCGCGCCGCGCCGGGACGTTGAACGGCAGCCAGCCTTCGATGTTCTGATCGGCCGTCCCCGCCGGGGCCTTCCACTTCGGCGCGTCTGCGGGTAGGCTTGGCCCGTGGGAAGCTTCTTCCGTGTCCTCGGAGTGGCTCGCCGTCACTGGGTGTGGCTGGGCGTGGCCATGATCAGCATGGTGCTGGTCGCCTCCTCCACGGTGTTCGCCTACAACCTGATCCGGCCGCTGTACGACGAGGTGCTCGGGCACCGGACCGTGGAGACGACGGCGGGTTCGGCCGTGCCTGCAGAGGTTTCGCGGACAGGGTTCGTCGGCAGGCTCGACCGGATGTCGGCCTCGCTTCGCGAGCGGTTGCGGAGACTTGGAGGCGGGGACCGGCGGACGGTGCTGCTGCTCGTGCTCGCAGCCATCGTCATCAAGAACGTGTTCACGTTCCTGGCCCGGTACTCGGTGGCCCAGCTCGGCCTGGCGACGATCCGGGACCTCAGAGACATGATCTTCGACGCATTGCTCCGCCAGAGCCCGCGGTTCTTCCAGCGGAACTCCTCCGGCGTGATCGTCGCCCGCGTCGTCAACGACGTCCGGATGATTCACGAGGCCCTGGCCGAGCGGATGGGCGACCTGCTCCAGGACTCCCTGACCGTGGTCGCGTTGCTGGCCTACGTGTTCTCCCTGGACTTCAGGCTGGCGGCGGGGACGCTGGTGGTCGCCCCGGTCCTGCTGGCGCCGGTGATCCACTTCTCGCGCCGCCTGAGGAAGCGGTCGCGCCAGTCCCAGGAACGGATGGGCGAGCTGACCTCGATCCTCGACGAGACGATCAAGGGAATCCGGGTGATCCAGGCGTTCGGGATGGAGGCGTTCGTCCGGCGGAAGTTCCGCGAGGCGACCCACCGCCACTTCTGGGCCAACCTCAAGGCCCGGGCGATCCAGGCGGCCAACGCCCCGGTGATGGAGATCGTCGGGGCGTTCGGGGCGCTGGTGCTCATCGCCTACGCCTCGGCCCAGATCCACGCCGGGACCATGACGCTCGGCGACTTCTCGGCGTTCCTCCTGGCGATCTACGGGACGTACAACCCGATCAAGCGGCTCAACAAGTTCAACCTGGCGGTCCAGCAGGCGATCGTCGCCTCCCAGCGCGTGTTCGAGATCGTGGATGCGCCCGTGGAGGTGACCGACAGGCCCGGCGCGGTGGAGCTCGAGAGCGTCGCGGGCGGGATCGTCCTCGACCGGGTGTGGTTCGCTTACGAGGAGGGCGAGTGGGTGCTCGAGGAGTTCACGCTGGCGATTCCCGAGGGGCACACGGTGGCCCTGGTCGGGGCGTCCGGCGCGGGCAAGAGCACCGTCGCGCAGCTGATCCCCAGGTTCTGGGACGTCCAGCGCGGCGCTGTGCTGGTGGGCGGCCGGGACGTCCGGGACGTCACGCTGGCCAGCCTGCGCCGGCATATCGGGATGGTGACCCAGGAGACCGTGCTCTTCAACGATACGGTGCGGGCGAACATCGCCTTCGGCCGCGAGGATGCACCCCAGGAGCGCGTGGAGGCGGCGGCGCGGGCGGCGTACGCCCACGACTTCATCGTGCGGCTCCCCGACGGGTACGACACGGTGATCGGCGAGGGCGGGACGCGGCTCTCGGGCGGGGAGCGCCAGCGGCTGGCCATCGCCCGGGCGCTGTTCAAGGATCCGCCGATCCTGATCCTCGACGAGGCGACGTCGCAGCTCGACACGGAGGCCGAGCGGCTGGTCCAGCGGGCACTGGAGAACCTGATGGCCGGACGGACGACGCTGGTCATCGCGCACAGGCTGGCCACGGTGACGCGGGCCGACGAGATCGTCGTGATGGAACGGGGGCGGATCATCGAGCGCGGGACCCATTCGGAGCTGCTGGAGACCGGCGGGGCGTACGCCCGGCTCGTCTCGCTCCAGGAGCTGGCGTGACGGGGCCGGAAGGCCGGGGAGGGATGGCATGACCGGCACGGAGACCAGGGGGACCATCGCGAGCATGACGGGGTTCGCCCGCGTCGAGGGGGCGATCTCGGACCGGCTCCGGGTCGGGATCGTCGCACGAAGCGTCAACCACCGGTTCCTCGACGTGATGGTGCGGCACGGCCTCAAGGAGGAGCTTCCCGAGCTCGAGGCGCTGGTCCGGGAGACGGTGGCCGCCCGCGTCCGCAGGGGGCGCGTGACCGTCCAGCTCCGGTTCGCGGCGGTCGGTTCGGCCGGCGGCCGTGCGGCGGTCGACACCGGGATCCTCGCCGGGATCGCGGAAGCGGTCACCGAGCTCGAGCTCCCGGGGATCGAACGTTCGGTACGGCTCGGTGAGCTGCTTGCCGTTCCGTCCGTCGTCCGGATCGAGGAGGGCGGGATCGGTCTGACGGAGGCGGAGCTCGGGGGGCTCCGGACGCTCCTCGAAGAGGCGGTCGGCGCCTTCGACGCCATGCGGCGGCGTGAGGCCGAGACCCTCCGCCGCCAGCTCCTGGACGAGCTCGATGCCGTGGAACGGTTCACTGCGTGGCTTGGCGAACGGGTGGAGGGGATCCAGGAGCGGCTCGTGGAGGCCCTGCGGGAGCGCGTTCTGCGGCTCCTCGGGCCCGATGTGGAGCCCGACCCCGCTCGTCTTCTCCAGGAGGCCGCGCTGGCGGCCGACCGGGCGGACGTCCGGGAGGAGCTGGTCCGGCTCGAAAGCCACGTGGCGGAGTTTCGGAGGCGGCTCGACGAGGGTGGTGCGGTGGGAAAGGTTCTGGACTTCCTGTGCCAGGAGTTCAATCGGGAGCTCAACACCATCGGGTCCAAGGCACGGGACGCCGGGGTGGCGGCCCGCCTCGTGGACGCGAAGGCCGCCGTGGAGCGGCTGAGGGAGCAGGTCCAGAACATCGAGTGATCCGGCGGATCTGCCACGAAACCTTTCTGGTACCATTGGAACCAGTATGAGTCGCACGGCGAGCCAGCTCTTCCTCACGGCCGGTGTGGCGTTTGCATTCCTCCCGGTCCAATGGGGCAACCTGTCGGACCTCAGGGATGCCCGGGCGGTCCGGCTGATGGATGCGGCCGGAGGCGCGCTCGACCCTGCGATCGGGCTCGAGAACGTGCAGAAACCCGGCGTCAGGCTTGCCGGTCGGCTCCTGCGGATTCCGTTCACGATGATAGGCCGCTGGGGTGTCCTCCAGGAGCCCGCCGAGGGGTGCGGGCAGTTCCCGACGTGGTGGTGGCTCGCCAGGGTGGAGATCGGGTCGTGAGGACGGTACCGGAGGAGGGGTCGAGATCGGTCGGCGTACGGCACGTTCCGCCGAGGTTGCAACGGCGGATCGCCGTTTCCATCGCGTTCGCGGTGCTCGTCACGCTCCTGCTCTCCGGAATCGCCCTCGTTCTCTCGAAGCGAAGCTCCCTGATCCGGACGATGGAGACCGGAGCGGTGACGTACACCCGCCTGGTCAGCATGCCGGTGACATGGCTGGTGGCCCTCGAACGGCCGTCCGGGAACGAGAGACTGCACAGGAAACTGGCCGAGCTGATGGAGCTGAACCGCGAGGTGGAGAAGATCGTCGTGGCGGACGCGCAGGGGCGGATGGTACTCGAGGCGGACCGGGATGAGGTGACGACCTACCCCGTGGGTTCCGGGGCGCCCGTGATCGAGGATCCCGAGCTGCTCGACGCGATCCGGGGGTTCGAGGTCCGGAGCTGGAGGCTGCGCCGTCCGGGTGGAGGCAGGATCTTCCGGGTGGTTGTTCCCGTGAAGGAGGAGTTTGGACGGCACACCTATGCATTGATCGCCACCTTCGACTACACCATCGTCAACCGGGAGGTGATGCGGACCGCACTGACCACTGTCATGTTCCTCATCGTCGGGCTCGCCATCGCGTACTGGAGCTCGATTCCGCTGGCAAGGGGGATCTCCCAGAGCCTGGAGCGGCTCCACCACGCGGTGACACGGATCGCCGACGGTCACTTCTCCGAACGCGTGGATGTCCGGTCGGAAGACGAGATCGAGGACTTGGCCAGGGCGTTCAACACGATGGCGGAGGAGCTGGAGAAGACGATCGGTGAGCTCCAGGACGCCTACCGCGAGCTCCTGACGCTGGAACGGGCCAAGGACGACATGGTGGCCAACGTCTCGCACGAGCTCAAGACGCCGATGACGGCCCTCCGCGGGTACCTGGAGCTCCTGGCGGAGGGACAGCTGGGTGAGCTGACCCCTGAGGCCTCGAAGGCCGTGGAGGTCTGCCGCAGGAACCTCGGACGGCTGGCAGCCCGGATCGAGGAGATGATGATGGTCGCCCGGGCCGAACGGGGTGGCGAAGCTCTGACGATGGAACCGATCGCCGTGGAGCCGCTCCTCCGCGGGATCGAGGAGACGCTGCTCCCGAGGATCGAGGAAAAGGGGATCACGTTCTCGCTCGAGCTCGCCGAGGGAGTCGGGTCGATCGTCGGCAGTGCGGAGCACATCGAACGTGTCTTCACGAACATCATCGACAACGCCATCAAGTTCACACCGGAGGGAGGGACGATCGCTCTCAAGGCGGAGCCGCAGCGGCGGCGTGGGCTCGATGGTGTGCTGTTCCGCATCGTCGACTCCGGTCCCGGGATCGCCCCGGAACATCTCAACCGTGTCTTTGAACGGTTCTACCAGACCGACCCCAGCGCGAGCAGGCTGTACGGCGGGATGGGGCTCGGTCTGTCGCTCGTGCGGACGATCGTCGAGTCCCACGGTGGGGTGGTCTGGGCGGAGAGCCGTCGCGGAGAGGGGGCGGCATTCCTCGTATGGCTGCCGCTCGAGGGGCGGACACCGTCCGGCGCGCACCGGCGGATCGAGCCGAAGAACGGGCAGGGTGATAGAATGGAGGACCCGGCCGGACGGAGGGAGGTCAGACGCAGTGGCGCGGATCCTAGTGGTCGATGACGAGCCTGACGTGGTGGCCCTGGTGCGGACGATCCTCGAGGCGGAGGGCCACAGGGTCCAGACCTCGACTCACGGCAAGGGTGCATTGGGAGCGATGCTGATCGATCCCCCCGATCTCCTGATTCTCGATCTCATGATGCCCGAGCTCGACGGGTTTCAGATGCTGAAGCTCCTCCGGATGGACGACAGGACCGCATCGGTTCCCGTCCTCATCCTCTCTGCCAGAAGTCAGACGCAGGACCAGATCGGTGGCCTCCAGGCGAGGGCGAGCGCCTACATCTGCAAGCCGTTCTCACCGAAGGACCTGGTCAGGGAGGTCCGGAACCTGCTCGGGGAAGCGGACGGTCGGCCCGATGCCTGACGAGGGCGTGCCGCTCCCCCGGGACGTGGTCGAGCTCCAGACGGAGCTCCTTCAGTGCCGGGCGAACCTGTACGACACGGGTACGGGGCTCCCATCGGTTGCCATGGTGCTCGACCGGGTTCGCCGGATGCTCGACGAGGAGGACACGATCCGGGTCTTCGTGATCCGGATCGAACAGGAGCAGAGCCTGGAGGCGAGCGTCGGCTGGGAGGCGTATGACCGGGTCCTCGCCCTCGTGGCGTCGTACCTCCGGGAGGTGCTCTCCTTGCACGGCAAGGGACGGGCGGTGCTTGCCGTCGACGCCGTCAGGGGCGACCGGTTCGTCATCTTCGTCATGGGACGGCGCCACGGCCAGGATCTGGCCGATGCGTTGCATGGGCCGGTCCCGGTCGAACCCGTGGAGGGGGACGGAGGAGCGGAGGAGATCCGGCTCCGGGTCGGGCAGGGGACGATCCGGAGAGATCCCATCCTCAGGATCGAACGGTGCATCTATGCAGGGATCGAGGAGGCGCTCAACGACTTCGAGCGCCGTGGTGAGGAGCTCGATCTCGAGCGGCGGAACGAGCTGACCCGCGTACTCAGGGAACGGTCGATTCGTATCCTGTTCCAGCCGATCCTCCGTCTTCCCCAGCGGACCATCGTGGGGTACGAGGCGCTGTCCCGGGGGCCCGAGGGCAGCTATCTCGAGTCGGCGGACAACCTGTTCGGCTTCGCGGAACGGGAAGGGGTCCTCGGGGAGCTGGAACGGCTGTGTGTCGAGAAGGCGCTCGGCGCCGCTCACCGGCTGCCACTGGGATCCAACCTGTTTATCAACCTCTCCTACATTGGCCTGGATTCCTTGGATGACGCACGGGGTGGACTCGGTCACCTGGTCCGCCAGGCGGGCTGGTCGCCGCGGGAGTTCGTTCTGGAGATCACGGAACGGGCCTACGCCCGCGACCCGGAGAAGGTCAAGCGTCAGCTGTCGGATCTGAGGAGGCAGGGGTTCCGGATCGCCATCGACGACATGGGCACGGGGTACAGCTCGCTCAACATCGTCGCCGACCTCCAGCCGGACTACATCAAGCTGGACCGGATGCTCGTCAGGGACCTCCACCACGAGCCGATCAAGCGGAACCTCGTCCAGGCGATCACGGGATTCGCCCGGAGCAGCCAGTCCCTGATCATCGCCGAGGGCGTGGAGAAGGGCGAGGAAGCGTCGGTCCTCCAAGAACTCGGGGTGCATCTCCTCCAGGGGTTCTACTTCGGGCGGCCACGCTCCATGGGCTGAGCCGCACCGGCGGGTCCCGTTTTCAGCTCGGCGAGCTGGGCGCCGATGAGTGCGGTCAGGATGAGTCCGGCTCCGGCCAGCTGGAGCGGTCCCAGGCGCTCGCCGCCGAGCACGCGGCCGAACAGCGCGGCGAACACGGGCTCCATCGTCAGGATCAGCGCCGTTGCAGCGGCAGAGATGTGCCGCTGGACGGCCGTCTGGATGAAGAAGGCGAGCGCCGAGGCCACGAGTCCGGTCAGGGCGAGCGCAAACCAGACGGTCCGCGGCGGGAGCTCCACGGGGGCCGTGAACGGCCACGCAACGAGGAAGATCACCGCGCATCCGACGATCTGGGCCGCGGCCAGGGCCCGCGCTTCGTACCGCGGGGAGAACCGCGCCAGGAGTGCGATGTGGAGCCCGAACGCCACCGCGCACCCCAGCGTCATCAGGTCGCCACGGTTGAGGGGTTCCGCGCCCGTCCCCGAGAGCAGCGCCATACCAGCGAAACTCACCGCGACGGAGATCCAGACCGCGGGGCGGTGGCGCGTGCCGTTGACGATCCGGTCGGCCACGGGGGCGAGCACGACGAACAGCCCGGTGATCAGGCCCGAGTTCGAGGCGGTGGTGAACCGGAGCCCCCACGTCTGGAGCAGGTACCCGGCGGCCAGGACGAGCCCGATCCCGGCGCCGGTGATCAGGGTCCTCCGGTCGAGGCGGCGTCCCCACACCGCGAGCACCGCGGCGGCGGCTACGAGGAACCGGACGGCCAAGAACGGGACGACCCCCCAGACGGCCACGGCCTCACGGACCACGGTGAACGTCCATCCCCAGACGGCGGTGACCCCGACGAGCAGCAGGAACGCTTCGATCCTTCGCACCGTGCGATGGTACCCCGGCGGCGGGCCGGCTGCGCTACCATCGCCCAGGGCCGCAGACGGCGGCATGGAGGCACGATGACGCGACGGACGGTGTGGGCGGCGGTTGCAATCCTTGTGGTGGCGGTCACGGGGTCGCCGTGTACGAACATCCTGGTGACCTCGGGCGCGAGCGTGGACGGGTCGGTGTTCGTGGCGTACGCCTCGGACTCCCACGAGTTCTACGGCGACCTGTATTTCGCCGAGGCGCGGGACAACCCGCCCGGTGCCATGCGGGAGATCATCGACTGGGACTCGGGGGAACGGCTGGGCGAGATCCCGGAGGCGCCCCATACCTTCCGGGTCGTGGGCCTGATGAACGAGCACCAGCTCATGCTGGGCGAGACGACGTTTGGAGGGCGGAAGGAACTGACCGGCCCGTCGGGGATCATCGACTACGGCAGCCTGATGTACCTCGCGCTGGAGCGTGCCAGGACGGCCCGTGAGGCGATCCACGTGATGGGGGAGCTCGTGGAACGGTACGGGTACGCCTCGTCGGGCGAGTCGATCTCCGTGGGTGACCCCAACGAGGCGTGGGTGTTCGAGATCGTGGGCAAGGGGAAGGGCGAGATGGGCGCCGTCTGGGTGGCGCTCCGTGTGCCCGACGGTGAGGTCTCGGCCCACGCCAACCAGGCCCGGATCCGGACGTTCCCGCTCCACGACCCCGGCCGGTGCCTGTACGCGCCAAACGTCATCGAGTTCGCCCGGACGAAGGGATGGTACTCCGGGCCGGACGAGGCGTTCTCCTTCGCGGACACCTACGCGCCCCTGGACTTCGGCGGGATCCGGTTCTGCGAGGCCCGGGTGTGGAGCGTGTTCCGCAGGGTGGCCCCGTCGCTCGGGCTCGGGGTGGAGTACGCCGACGGACGCCATCCGGAGAAACGGCTGCCGTTTTCGGTCCGTCCCGACGAGAAGCTCGGCGTGGCCGATGTGTTCGGCCTGATGCGAGACCACTTCGAGGGCACGCCGCTCGACCTCTCGCGGGGGGTGGGCGCCGGGCCGTTCCACTGCCCGTACCGGTGGCGCCCGCTGACCTGGAAGGTCGACGGGAAACGGTACGTCAACGAGCGAGCGATCTCCACGCAGCAGACCGGCTTCTCCTTCGTCAGCCAGGCCCGGGCGACGCTGCCCGACCCCATCGGAGGCGTCCACTGGTTCGGCGTGGACGACACATACTCCACCGTGTACGTTCCCGTCTACTGCGGAGTGGAGCGTGTCCCCGGGCCGTACGCGAAGGGCGTCGCCGATCTCCACCACTTCTCCTGGGACTCGGCGTTCTGGGTGTTCAACTGGGTCGCCAACTTCGCCTACTCACGGTACGAGGACATGATCGGTGACATCCAGCGGGTGCAGCGGCAGCTCGAAGGGGAGTTCCTCGCCGCCCAGCCTGGCGTCGAGGCTGCGGCGCTCGAACTCCATGGGCGTTCGCCGCGGCTCGCCAGGGAGTACCTGACGCGGTACTCGGTGGCGCAGGGACGCCGGACAGTGGACCGGTGGCGGAAGCTGGGAACGGACCTCCTGGTGAAGTACATGGACGGGAACGTCAAGGACAGCCAGGGGAAGGTCACCCACCCACCGTACCCGGAGGACTGGTACCGCCGGATCGCGGCGGAGGACGATGGGTTCCTCAAGATGCCTCCCGAGAAGGACGCGGAGTGAGGCAAGGCGGCCCGTCCGGCCCGTTGGGCCGGCGGAACGGTGCACATCGAGGCAGGGCCCGTGGCGGGCCGCCTGGAACACGGCTCCGGGGAGGCGCCGGCGGTGCTCGAACAGCTCGAAGATTGGGCCGTCATCACCGGTGGCAGCATGGGGTGCATGTCCCGGGAGCGACTGGATTCCCGCGGGATCCGGACGGTCATGACCCGTGCGGTGACGGTTGACGCGGCCGCCGGGAAGCGTCTCGGGCTCAGCGCACGCTGATCCGGACCGTGGCGTCGTCCGCGTCGACGGCGATCTCGAATCCGTCGTCGAGCACGGTGAGCGCGGACCGCATCAGGGTGGCATCGACGGTCCGGCCGTTCCAGCGGCCCAGGGTCCGGGACAGCCGGCCGATCGGGATCGAACCGTGGACCGTCGCATCGGGCGCACGGACGTCGAGGACGAGCAGCCGGCCCCGTTTGGCCACTCGCACGGTGGCCTCGTCCGTCTCGACAGAGACGAGCTCGGCGTCGGGGCAGCGTGCGAGCCCTGCCAGCGCCGAGCGGATCGCCGGGAGCGCCGCACGGATCTCCTCGGGCACGGGCTCGCCGGGCAGCGCCGAGGAGGAGACCGCGGACGCTGCGAGACGGACCGCCGCCATGGGGACTGGAATCCACAGGCGATGGGCCTCACCGGTTCCTCCCGCCATCCGGACATCCACGACGAGCCAGTCCATGATCGTTCCGGCGACGGCGATCCCGGCGAGGGCCGCCACGAGGACGATCCCAACCGTGCGGAAGCGGCGCGAGTATTTCGGGCTCATGGGAACCTCCGGGGGAACGGGGCGGCCCCGGAGGGCCGCCCCTGGTGCGCGATCACTCGACCCAGATCCGAACGTCGGCGTCCGTCGACCGGACCGTCACGAGATCACCGTCCGGAAGGGACGCCAGGGCGGCGAACAGCGGTTCCAGATCGAGGCGGTTCCCCTCATCGAACTTCAGGCTTCCGAGCACGGCCGAGGGGACGGTGACGTCCACCGTCTCCGCCTCGTCTCCCGGCTCGGACTTTTCCGCCACGTGGATCCGGATCGTCCCGCCCTTCTTGGAAACCGTCACGTCCGCGTCCTCGGCGTTGACCGTCACGAAGTCGCCGTCGGGGGCCTGGCGGACCGCATCCATCAACTTCGGCCAGTCGATCTCCGCATCGTCGATGTCCAGGTCGACGACCCCGCCTTCGAGGCCGTCGATCGAGATGGCGCCCATGATGCTCCGGATCATGTCCAGGGGCAGCCGGACATTCACCGTCGCGTGCTCGCCGCCGTGCTCTGCGACGTGGACGTTGAGCCACCGGACCGGCTCCGCGGCCATGGCGGCGATTCCGATCAGTGTTGCTGCCACGAACCCTGCGATCGTTCTTCCTCGCATCGTCGACCTCCTTCGTCTCCGTCTTCACCATGGGTAACGGAACGCGGCGGCGGAAGGTTCTCGGCACTGCCCGAGATCACCGAGCGGCCGGCGGATCTCCATGAACCCGGCATGAACGCGTCCGGAGGCCGAGGGCGGCCCATCCGACGGCGCCGGCGGCCACGGCGAAGAAGAGCGACCACAGGTGGGTGGCGAACCCGGTGGCCGCGGCCTCGTTGGCCGGAATCCCCAGCGCCACGAACCCGGCGGTCCACCCGGCCTCCAGGGTGCCGACGTTGGCGACGAGGTTGAGCGGCACGAGGTTGGCGATGGAGGCGGCGGCGGATCCCGCCACCGTCACGGCCAGGGGCCACCGGTGGCCCATGCCGGCCAGCAGCACCCAGGTCAGCAACCACACGGCGCCCCAGACCGCCAGGGAGAGGCCGGCCGCCGCGGCGAGTCTTCCGGGCCGGCGTGCAAGACCGTGCAGGGCCGCGCGAAGCCGGCGCACCTTCCGTGCGATCCTCCGGGCTTCCAGGCCCCGGGCTGCGGCGCAGCGGCGGGCGAGACGGTACGCGGTCTCCGCCAGGACCGGCAGGATGAGGAGCGGGACCAGCAGCAGGATGGCGGCGCCCAGGGCGGTGGTGGAGCCACGGGCCAGCCACAGGAGCGAAACGGTCCCCCAGACGCCCAGAGCCGCGAGGTCGAACGCCCGGGCCGCGACCAGGACGGCAACCCCCGTGGCCACGGGCACCCCCGCGTGGCGGCGGAGGAGCCAGGGCAGGACGAGCTCGCCGCTCCGGAACGGAAGGAACAGCGCAGCGACCCGCCCTGCGGCCGTGATCGCCCACGCCGTCCCGGGCCCCGGCGGGGAATCCGGGAGCAATACCCTCAGCCGAAGGCCGCGGAGCAAGAGCATGACGGCGTGGATCGCCAGCGCCGCCGCCACGGCGCAGGGACGGGTGGTGCCGAGCAGCCGGACGATGCCACCCGGGCTCGCGATCCGAAGCAGGAACACGACGAGCACGACGGCGCCCAGGGCGCTGGCCACCCGCAGGACGTGCCGCTGCGCGTCAGCCGTCATCGCCGCGCCGGTCTCGGGAACGGACGAGCATCTCTTCGATCAGCCGCCGGTTGACCGCGATCAGGTCCGCCACCACGCCGACGACCCAGATCTGGCCCGCGACCACCACGAGGATGACCGCGAGGATCAGCGACTGGATGTGCCCCGAAGGGGAGTCGCCCGCCAGGTACAGGGCGAGGAACCGGACCATCAGCGCCAGGCCCGCGAGCCCCGGGATGAGGGCGAGCCGCACGAAGATCCGGAGCGGGTTGTAGAGCACCACGATGCGGGCCAGGCTCTCCAGCGAGCGGAGCACATAGCCGAGGTTCGAGCGGAACAGGCGGGACGGCCGCCGCTGGCCCGGGTTGACGCGGATCGGGACCGAGACGACCCGAAAACCGGCCTCACCGGCCTGGAGGATCGTCTCCAGCGTGTAGGTGAACCGGGTGAAGACGTTGAGCCGGAGCGCGGCCTCCCGGGAGATCGCCCGGAACCCCGAGGTGGCGTCGGTCACGGAGGTGCCGGAGAGGCGCCGGACCACGGCGGTCCCCAGCCGCTGGAGGAGCTTCTTGACGGGCGAGAAGTGGGGGATCGTCGCCACCTGCCGGTCGCCGATCACCATCTGGGCCTCTCCCGCGAGGATCGGGGCCACGAGTTTCGGGATGTCACGAGCGTCGTACTGGTTGTCCGCATCGGTGTTGACGATGACGTCCGCGCCCCGGCGCAGGGCCTCGGAGATGCCCGTGGCGAACGCCACCGCGAGCCCCCTGTGGACGGGAAGCCGCACCACGTGCGCCCCGTGGCGCCGGGCTACCTCGGCCGTTCCGTCGTCGGAGCCGTCGTCGACGACGAGGACCTCGAGCTCGTCGAACCCCTCGACTTCCCGGGGAAGGGCGTCGAGGGCCTCGGGCAGGTTCTCCTCCTCGTTCCACGCGGGGATCTGGATGACGAGCTTCACGCCACACGCCTCCTTCGCCGCCGGGGCAGCGCCATCGCCAGCAGGATGCCACACCCGGCCACCACCGGTCCCAGCTGCCACGGGTCGAGGCGGGGGGCGAACAGGACCTCGTGGCGACCCGCCGGGAGCAGGACCCCGAGGAACAGGCCGTTCACCGTGATCCGCTGCGCGGGACGCCCGTCGACCTCGACCGCGACGATGGACGGCGAGGCGGGGATCGAGGAGACGAGCAGGCCCGGTCCGGGCATCGTGACGGTGGCCGTGACCGTGGCGCCACGGACCTCCGGGGTGCCGACGGTGCCGCGGTGGAGCGGGGGAAACTCCGGAAAGATGTCGGCAGGAACGATGGCGGTCCGGGAGAGGTCGATCGGCGGCTCGGCGCCGAGCAGCGTCTCCAGGGAACCCGAGACGGCCGAGCCGACGGTCCAGAGGAGCGGCAGGGCGTTGCGGTTCTCCCAGATCCGGAGGTCCGGACCGTCGTGGGCCACGGCGTAGCCGGACGTGTCGAGGGAGAGGACCAGAGCACCGTTCCGCGGCCGGCCGTCGACCGTCAGCGGGCCGGCCACGTCCCCGGGCCCCGGAGCCGTCCAGAACGAGAGGTTCCCGGTGACCTCGTCGCACCGGATCTCGAGCTCCAGGGGCCTCTCCGGCAGGCAGCGAGGGAGATCGAGCCAGAGAACGCCTCCCCCGTTCTCCGCCCCTGCGGTGCGCGTCCATCCCGCCACCGGCGCGCCTTCGCCGTCGGCGAGATGGATCCGGAACCTGGCGGAGGCGTCACCGTCGAGACGCAGGTTGAGACCGAGCCGGGAGCAGCCCGGCGGAAGGACGACCTCCTGCTCGATCCGGGTGCCCCGCCGGAGCGGGCCGAGCGATCCGCGGCGCGGGCCCGTATCCACGGTCCGTTCGTCCATTGCGTACTCCACGAGGTGGTACGCCGGCGGTTCCAGGACCCACCGCGCCCCCAGCGCCGCCAGGTAGGGGTGTAGGAGGTCGATGGTCGCGCCGTTGAGGACGATGCGCCTCGCCCTGGGCTCCCACGACTGCGGGTCGATCCTCTGGATCAGTCTGCGGTATCCAGCCAGGGAGGCAAACCGGGAGCGGATGTCGTAATAACCGAGCGCCGCGGGCGTGTCCGGGGGCATGGTGTGGAATAGCGGCGCGATCCGGTCGCCGGGATGAACGGCGTCGGCGAGCCATGCGAGTGCGGGGGTGGCCCCGAGGCGGGCCTCGTCCGGGCGGAGGAACGTCGTCAGGTGGCCGGCGAGCAGGCCCTGCTGGAGGACGATCGCCGTCACCACGATCACGGCGCCCAACCGGGCCGTCCGGACGGAAACGAGGCGTTCGAGAGCATCCCACCCCGCTCCTGCGAGCACGGCACCGGCGAGGGCCAGCACGGGCGTGAGCCGCAGGGCCGAGACGTGGCCAAATCCGGGAAGGAACCGGACAACCCTGCCGGCAGGCGCCCACGCGATGGCCGCCACAACGGCCGCCGCGATGGTGGTCCAGAAACCGCTGTGGTTCCGCCGCCGTGCCACGCCCATCAGGGCGAGGGCGAGCACGATGGGACCGATGGCGAGGCAGAGATCGTGGAACGCGACGGCTTCGAGTCCCTCGGGCGGTGTGAACGTCCCGGTTCTCGGATCGCCGAAGCGGAACGGATCGACCAGCATTGCGATCAGACGTGTCCCGAGAGCGGGATCGAGGACCTCACCACGGAGCAGGCCCCAACCCGCGGCCGAGCGCAACCACAGAAGGATGGAGGGCAGGAGGATCGCCGTCCCTGCGCCTGCTGCGATCCCGGCCGTGGCGATTCGTCGAGGGCTGGGTCGGCCTCCCGGGTATCCTTCGATGAGACGGATCGCCGACCACGCCACGGCGAGCCAGAGGCCGGCCACCGTGGGCCCTGGGGCACCGCCCGCCAGAAAACCGAGCCAGAGAAGGCCGAACAACGCCGTGGCATGCCGTGGTGCGGTGGGGTCGAGCGCCCGGTCCAGACCCCAGATCGCCAGGGGAAGGAGGGCCGCCGTTCCGCCAGCTGGCCAGAGCCAGCCCCCGACCATCGGCCCCGAGAGGGCGTAGCCGGCCGCGCCGATCACGGCGCCGGCCGGTGCGGTTCCGAGCCGGCCGAGGAGGAGCCAGCAGCCCCAGAACGCCACGAGCAGACGGAGGAGCACGATGGCGCCGGAGAGCCGGGTCTCATCGATCCAGGGCAGCAGGGGGGCAACCGTCGGCGACAGGATCCCCGCCGACCAGACCAGCCACCCCGGCCCCCCGCACGCCAGATACGGGTTCCACAGGGCCGTGGCAAACCCGGTGCGGCGGGCCATGAGCTGGAGGGGGAGCACGGCAGTTGCCGCCTCCTCGAGGTCGGGGTTGGCGACCTCCACAGGGGGGTGCACTGCGCGCCACGGGGAGGCGTTGGCCACGGTGTCCAGCGGACTGATCACCCTCCCGAAAAACAGGGAGGGGAAGAAGACGACCACGACAGCCAGCAACGCCGCACCTGCGGCGAACGCCGGGAACCGGCCCTTGCCCATAGATGGATTATGGCAGATCAGGGGTCACGGACGATCGTCCGAGGGACGCCCCTCCCCCGCCCACCGGAAATGGTGCAGGATGCGCCAGGCGTGGAGACAGTCGCTGGCCTCCGGCCGGCCCGAGAACCGCGCCGTGCGCGGAAAGTGGTGGATGACCAGCGGGTCGCCGGATGGTCCAGCACGGTCCGTGACGATCCCGATGTGGTTCGGCCATCCCGATCCCGAGAGCGACCAGATCACGATGTCCCCAGGCAGCCAGTCACGGTCCACCGGGAGGCTCAGGGCGTGACGCGACAGGAATACCGCGAGGTTGGCCACGCGACGGTGATCGATGCTCGGGTCCGGCCGCTTGATCCCGTACGCGGCCGGGGTGGCCAGGATGTCCTCGTGGACGAGCCGCTGGAGGTCGAGCCCGGCGTGGCGGAACGCGCGGACCACCACGTCCGAGCACACACCGACGTCCCAGCCGGGATCGCCGCCCGGGTATGTCAGCCGGATCCAGGAACCGTCGTACCGGGGTGCATGGACGACGGACCGGCGGGCGCCTTCGAGGATGCGGATGCCCATCGCGCCGGGTCCGGTCCGGTCTGGTGGCGGCGTTCCCGCCGCGACACAAGCAACGAGCACGAGAAGGAGCGCGACAGCCCCGGTTCCTCCGGGGAGTCTGTCGCGCTCCCGTTTCTCCGTTGCGCTCATCCGGCAGTGTTCAGCCGACGGCGACGGGCGCCTCCGACTCCCAGACGCCGTGGACGTTGCAGTACGAGGTGGCGATCAGAGTGCCCGGTCCGTCGATCTTGAGCGAGAAAACCGCCTTCGGATCGGCGTACACCGGCCCCTGGTTCGGCCCCTTCGCCGACTCGCCGTGAGCCTGGAACGTCGCCCGGCCTACATGGTGGATGAACGCGCCCTTCTCGGGACGGAAGTACAGGTCGATCCAGGCGATGAAGTGCTCGGTCGTGTTCGGGTGGGGGATCTCCTTGCCCACCGTCACAGTCACATCGAACGCCTCGCCTGCCGTCACCGTCCCCGGTGCGTCAATCACCGGCACGTGCTTCTCGCCCTTCCAGTCCGCCGACTTGATCTGCTCTCCGAATCCCATCGTGACCTCCCGCTCTGATTTCCGGCGCCCGGGGCGCCCTCGTTCTCGTTCCCACATCATAACGCCCAAGTATCCCCCCGCATTCCACAAGAAAGGGCACGGGCGAACGACAGACAGTTTTCCCTCCCGTGGTGAACCGGCGGGCGGCTCCCGCGCATTGCGCCCCGGGCGGGCGCCGTCCGGTGGCGTGTGGCATCATGTCGGCGGTGGCGAGGCCGGGCCGGGCGGTCCGGGCGGAAGGGAGCGTTGGCATGGTGGTGGGCTGGGAGTCGAAGCGGTACGACGTGGCAGTGGTCGGTGCGGGCCCCGGGGGGTACGTGGCGGCGCTGCGCGCGGCGCAGCTGGGGAAGCGGGTGGTGCTGGTCGAGCGGCGGGAGCGTCTCGGCGGCGTGTGCCTCAACGAGGGGTGCATCCCGTCCAAGGCGCTGATCCACGCGGCGGACCTCGCCTGGGAGGTGCGGCACGCCTCGGCCATGGGGATCGAGGTGGACGGCCTCCGTGTGGACGTGGGCCGGCTCGTTGCCTGGAAGGACGGGATCGTCGAGCGGCTGACGGGCGGGGTGGCGTTCCTGTGCCGGAAGGCCGGCGTGGAGGTCGTCCGCGGCGAGGCCCGGCTGACGTCGGAGAGGACGCTGCTCGTGGAGACGGCGGAGGCGCCGCTGGAGATCGAGTTCGGGGCCGCCATCCTCGCCACGGGCTCCTCGCCCATGGAGATCCCGGGGTTCGAGCCCGACGGCGAGCGGATCGTCGGGCCGCGGGAGGCGCTCTCACCCGTGGAGATCCCGGAGCGGCTCGTGGTGATCGGGGCGGGGTACGTCGGGCTCGAGCTCGGGACGGTGTACGCGAAGCTGGGCTCGAAGGTGACGGTGGTGGAGATGCTCCCCGAGCTGTTTCCCGCGCTGGACCGGGACGTGGCGAAAGTGGTGGAACGGCGGCTCAAGAAGCTGAAGATCCGGCTCCTGCTCGGCCACCGGGCCGCCGGCTTCGAGCCCGGCGGGCCGTCCACGGTGGTGGCGGCGCCGGAGTCCGGGGCACCGGTCCGGCTTGAGGCCGACCGCGTGCTCGTGGCGACGGGGCGCGTGCCGAACTCCTCGGGGATCGGGCTGGAGGCGGCCGGCGTGGCCACGGACGGCCGCGGTTTCGTGACGGTCGATGCGCGCCAGGAGACGAACGTGCCCGGGATCTTCGCCATCGGCGACCTGACCGGCGGGACGCTGCTGGCCCACGCCGCTTATTGGCAGGCGAAGACCGCCGCGGAGGTGATCGCCGGGGAGCCGGCCGCCTTCGACCACGTGGCGATTCCGGCGGTCATCTACACGGATCCCGAGGTCGCGTGGGCCGGGTTCGGGGAGGCGGCCGCCCGTGCTGCGGGGCACGACGTGGTGGTGGGGAGCTTCCCGCTCAGGGCCTCGGGCCGGGCCATGACGCTGGGCTCGGTGGACGGGTTCGTCAAGGTCGTGGCGGAGCGGGAGAGCGGCCTCCTGCTGGGGGCGGTGGCCGTCGGGCGGGGGGTTTCCGAGATCATCACCGAGGCGGCCCTCGCGTTGGAGATGGGCGCGTCCCTGGAGGACGTGGCGGGCACGATTCACCCCCACCCGACGCTCTCCGAGGCACTCGTGGAGGCGGTGGAGGCCGCCATGGGAAAGGGCGTCCACGCCTGACGGTGCCGGCGGTCAGGGCGTGGCGGTGCCCGGCGCGGGCGGTGCACCGTCTTCGGGGCGCACGTCCTCGAACCGGATCTCCGCCTCGAACCACCGCCTGAGGAAGAGCACCTTCGCGAGGCCCTGCGTGACGATGTGGCCGACGGAGAGGACCGGGCCGACGCGCCGGTACTCCACGCGCACGTGGAGCGCCTTGAGCGGCTTCGGCGGGTTGAGGACGTCGCCCTCCAGCCACAGGGGTTCGAGACTGGTGGCGTCCCAGACGATGGTGCCGTCGAGGATCCCCGGGTCCTTCTCGTGACCGGAGGCGGGGGCGATCCGGCACCGCGCCTCGCCTCCGGGCCCCGGGGGGAGCGGTTCGAACCGGTACGCCTCCCGGTGGGCGGCGTCGGGTGGGACGAACTCGGCCTCCGGCTCTCCGCCGTCGCCGTCCCGAGCCGTCTTCCCGGCCTTCTCGTTCTTCTCGTCGAGGATCCGCTGGAGCTTCTCCGTCCGGTCCTTCCCGTCCCGGAGGAGGCGGACGGCCCGCCGCACGACGGTGCCATCCTCCCGGCGGAGGGCCTCGATGACGGCCTCCGTCTCGTGCCGGCCCTTGCCGTTGGTCTTCTCGATGACAACACGGTCGACGGTCCGCCAGGAACGGATCGCCGCCGATTCCTCCGGCGTCTTTGCCGATCCGAGATGCTCGAGAACCGTCGCCGGGGGCGTGTCGGCGGCCCACGCCGCGGGTACGGCGAGGAACGCTGCGGCCAGGGCGAGGGCCCGGAGGGTGTGTGGCGCCATCACCGGGGATTATGGACCATCCCGCGTCCCCGGTGTTTGGCGTGCGGGCGAGGCTGTGGCACCCTGACCGCCGGAGGACGGCGATGACGATCCACTTGGCGGTCATTCTCGTGTACCTGGCGATCCTGGTCGGGATCGGCGTGTGGGCCTCGCGGCGGGTCAGCTCGCAGGAGGACTTCTCCGTGGCGGGCCGGACTCTGCCGGTGCCCGTGCTGTTCGCGACGCTCCTGGCGTGCTGGATCGGCACGGGCTCGATCTTCGGCAACGCCGAGAAGACGTACGAGACGGGGATCGCCGCGTGGATCCTGCCGATCGGCGAGCTGCTGGGGATCGCGGCGCTCTGGTTGCTGGCCCACCGGGTCCGGCGGCTGGAGGTGCTGTCGGTGCCCGACATCCTCGAGGCGCGGTACAACGCGACGGCACGGGTGCTGGGGACCATCGCCCTCGTCCTCGCCTACACCACCATCGTCTCCTACCAGTACCGGGCCGCCGCGCTGGTCATCCGCCTGGCCATGCCTTCCCTGGACCCGCGTCTCGCCGTTCCCGTGGTCGCGGCGTTCGTCATCCTGTTTACGGCGCTGGCCGGGATGTTCTCCGTGGCGTACACCGACGTGGGGAACGGGACGCTGATGATCCTCGGGCTCCTGATGGCGTTCCCGATCTTCTTTGCGAAGGCCGGTGGGATCGACGGGATCAGAGCGGCGCTGCCCGCCAGCCACACCACGGCGTTCGGTCCGATCGGCGGCGTGGAGGCGATCGGGTATCTGCTGCCGCCGTTCCTCCTGATTCTCGGCGACGCCAACATGTACCAGCGGTTCTTCTCGGCGCGCTCCGAACGTTCGGCGCGGTGGGCGATCCCGCTGTTCTTCGTGGGGGTGGCCCTGGTGGAGTTCCTGATCATCGGTTCGGCCTGGGCGGGGTCGGCGCTCCTTCCCGATCTGCCGAACCCCGGTGCGGTGATCCCCGCCGCGGCGCAGGCCGTGTTGCCGCCGTTCCTCGGCGCGGTGCTCATGGCGGCGATCATGGCGATCATCCTGTCCACCGCGGATTCGTTCCTCCTGATTCCTTCGACGACGTTCGTCAACGACGTGTGGGTCCGGTTCTTCCGCAAGGGGGCGAGCCAGAAGGAAATCGTGCGCGTCTCCCGTATCGTGGTGGTGCTGTTCGGGCTGTGGGCTCTGTTCCTGTCGACCCTCTCGGACCGGTTCCTCGACGTGGCCCTCTACGCGTACACGATCTACGGCGCCGCCATCACGCCGGCCATCGTCGCCTCGTTCTTCTGGCGCAGGGTCACCGCGGCGGGTGCGGTGGCCTCCATCGGAGCGGGGACGGCGGTGACCGTGGCGTGGAAGGCGCTGGGGTACGAGGCGCAGGCCCCGCGCTGGCTGGGGTTCCCCCAGGGGTTCGGCCTGGACGCCGTGCTCCCGGCGATCCTCGTCTCGGTTGCGGCGCTGGTGCTCGTCAGTCTGGCAACACCGCCATCCCCGGCGGAGAAGGTGAGGCGGTTCCTGTGACGATCTGGATCCGGTTCTGCCCGCGACGGAGGGCCGCCGCCACGGCGATCCTCGCCGTGGCGGTTCTTCTGGCAGCCTCGTGCACGACGGGTGGAGGCGATCTCCGGAAGGTGCGTCCCACGGTCACCAACTCCCTGGTCGGCCCCCCCCGGGCCCGGCCCGTGCAGTCGCCGTATGGCGCCGTGGCCGCGTGTTCCATCGAGGCGGCCCGGGCCGGGGCGCAGGTGCTCGCGGAAGGCGGGAATGCCGTCGATGCCGCGGTGGTGACCGTCCTCGCCCTCGGGGCGACGGATCCGGCCTCACTGGGGCTGGGTTCGGATGTTGTCATGACGATCCACACCGCGGACGGCCGGGACGTGGTGCTCGACGCCCCCTCCTTCGTCCCGTTGCGGGTCAGGCCGAAGAGGCTCCAGGAGGTGACGAAAGAAAAATATCGCTGGGGGGATCGCTGGGGACGGGTCGGGACGACGGTGCCGACCGGGCTCGCCGTGCTCGGGACGGCCCTCGAGCGGTACGGAACCCTTCCGTTCGCCGAGGCAGTGGCTCCCGCGGGGGATCTCGCGCAGGAAGGGTTCCCGCTCGGCTGCTACCAGCGGGCCGTCCTGGGGATCCATCGGATCGGGATCGCCGAATCCCCCGTGCTCTCGGCCCTGTTTCTCGGTCCTGACGGCGACGTGCCTCCGGCGGGTACCGTGGTCGGCAAGAATCCGGCCCTGGCGCGTACGCTCCGGCGGCTTGCACGTGACGGCTGGCGTGACTTCTACACGGGGAGGATCGCCCAGGCGATCGAGGAGGACATGTTGGCCAACGGTGGCTGGGTGACCCGGGTGGATCTCGCGCGGGTCCTCCGCTCGGTCAGGGAGAGGGAGCCGCTCAGTTTCCCGTACCGTGACCGGGTCGTGATCGCACCGGGGGAGCCATGGGGAGGGGAGGTGCTCCGGATCGGGACCGGGATCGTCGATCGGTTCCCGGCCGAGGTTCTGGCCCGCGACACGGTGGATCGGATCAGTCTGATCGCCGAGGCGTTTCGTCTGGCCGGGTACGCGAGCTCGTTGCAACGTATCGAGAGGGGCCGGCTGGCCCTGCCGTGGATCGGGGGTGGGGACGAGCCGGTGGCGGCTCGGCTCGCGCCACTGATCCGGTTCGGCCGGATCGTCTCCCTCGAGACGGTGGAACGAGTGCTTGTCCCCGGCCTCGGGTCCCATACGACCCAGGTCTCGGTGATGGACCGTGCCGGGAACGCCGTGTCGGTGACGGGGACCCTCGGGCGGTTCTTCGGTGCCAAGGCTGCGTCGCCGGAGCTCGGTTTCCTCTACAACCTCCTGATGAGCGGGTTCCAGCTCGAGAACCGGCACGTTCCGGGCTATCCCCGGCCCTTTGCCACGGTCAGGACGGGGATGTGTCCCGTGATCGTGCTTCGGGACGGGCGTGCCGACGTCGTGCTCGGTACAGGTGGATCCGCACGGATCCCTTCCATCGAGTTCAACGTGCTCTCCAACATTGTCGACCGCGGAATGGACCTTGCGGAGGCGGTCTCGTTCCCGCGTGTGGCATGGGACGGCGGCTCGGAGCAGATGGTCTATCTCGAGGTACGCCCGCCGGTTGGAGAAGGGGTCGTGGCTGCCCTGAAGGCGCGGGGGTTCGAGCACATCCTGACCGTCGGATACCCGGCGTCGGCGACGCATCGCGGGTTTCTCGGTGGGGTCAACTCGGTGGCGTTCGATCCCGAGACGGGCCGTTTCACGGGTGTGGGCGATCCCAGGCGCGACGGTGTTGCGGTGGCCGCGCCGCCCCCCGGCGGTCAGGACCGCAGCGAGCGGTAGAGCGCCTCGTACGCCGCTGCGGCGGTTCCCCAGCCGTGGTCCTCCGCCATGGCCCGCCGGCGGATCTCCAGCAGGTCGTGGGCATTTCCGAGGACGCCCAACGCCCGGGCGGCGGTCTCCACGATACCGCCGGGATCGAGCCGCTGGATCAGGAACCCGTTCCCCGTTTCCGGTTCGGCAAAGACGTCCCGGACGGTGTCCGTCAGCCCCCCGGTGGGCGTGACCACGGGCAGGGCTCCGTACCGGAGGGCGATCATCTGGCCCAGGCCGCACGGCTCGAACCGCGAGGGCATCAGGAACAGGTCGCTCCCCGCGTAGATCCGGTGGGCGAGGGGGTCGTCGAACGCCGTGCGAAGGGCGGCCCGGCCCCGATGGTCGGCGACGGCCTGGGCCAGCGCCCGTTCGATCGACTCGTCGCCGGAGCCCAGGACGGCGATCCGGTACCCGAGCTCCACGAGGCCAGTCATCGCGGCGGCCAGCAGATCGGCCCCCTTCTGGGAGACGAGGCGGGAGACCACGCCGAGCATGGGGGAGCCGTCGTCGTCGAGCCCCATCTCCACGGCGACGGCGCGGCGTGCGCGGTGCTTGCCCCGGGTGACCGTCGCCCCGGTGTACCGCTCGGGAAGGTGGGGGTCGGTCCCGGGATCCCAGGTCTCCGTGTCCAGCCCATTGAGAATCCCCGTCAGGACGTCCCGCCGGGCGGCCAGCACCTCGTGGAGGCCGTGGCCGTGCTCGGGTGTCAGGATCTCCCGCGCGTAGGTCGGGGACACCGTGGTCAGCGCCGTGGCGGCGAGGATTCCGCCCTTGAGGAAGTTGACTCGTCCCCAGAACTCCAGTCCTTCCGGTTGGTAGAGCCCCCAGGGAAGCTCCGCAGCCTGCATCACCCAGGGATCGAAGCTCCCCTGGTACGCCAGGTTGTGGATGGTCAGCACCGTCGGCGTTCCTTCCAGCGTGGCGCCCAGCGCGGGATCGGAGCCGAGGAGGGCGGCGGCGGGCGCCGCCTGCCAGTCGTGGAGGTGGAGAACGCTGGCACCAGGAAGCTCCCGCGCACCTGCGAGGACGGCTGCCCGGGCGAACGCCGCGAACCGGATCGCGTTGTCCGGGTAGTCGCCGTCCGGCGTGCCGTACGGCGCCGGCCGTGCAAAAAGCCGCGGCGCATCGAGGAGAAGGACGGTCACGCCGGCGTGGGACGCCCGGCGGACGGTGAACCGGAACCCCGCCACCTCCACCGGCGGTCCGGAGGGCTCCCCGGCCGGATCCTCTCCGGGCCGCGGCCGGTGACAGGGCACGACCAGCACGACCTGGTGGCCCCGGGCGGCGAGCGCCGCGGGGAGCGCCCCGGCGACGTCGGCGAGACCGCCGGTTTTGGAGAACGGCACGGCTTCCGAGGCCACGTGCAGGATCCGCATGTTCCAAGAGTACCCGCGAGCGTGCCGGTTGGAAAGCGGACCGCCGGCCGGGGCCGCTGCGCTGCCGGCACATGGCGAGGTAATCGAGGGCCGGGAGAGGCCATGAATGACTCCCGGCACGACCCGCGTTCCGGCCGTTGTTTACCGGCGGCCGGCCCCCGCGCTTCGCGCGGGCTGCGCGCTTCGCCCGTGCGCCCCGGTGGGAGCGAGCTCCCCCCGGTCCGCCCGTTCGATGCGCTGGCGCCGCCTGCGGCGTCGCTGCCGGCCGCCTGGGCTTCGTTGGAGGCGTTCGGGTCATCGACTTTGAATGAACGGGGCCGCGGGTCTCGCACCCCGGGACCGCCCCCGCCGCGGTCGCTTCGTCGTCACGACCTCCAGGTCAGTTCCTCCTCGCGCCCTTGCGGGAACGGCCCCGGGGCACGATCCGCGCGGCCCCTCCTCGTCACGGCGAGTGGCGG